>Ga0181516_10000807_pt1 | contig 25968 bp, 21 predicted proteins | sample PEATcosm2014_Bin_25_FD_121104 | JGI IMG/M metagenome (GOLD analysis project Ga0181516, IMG submission 121104) | Peatland microbial communities from MTU Mesocosm Facility, Houghton, MI, USA - PEATcosm2014_Bin01_10_metaG | ecosystem: Environmental > Terrestrial > Soil > Wetlands > Peat | place... | reverse complement strand
GGTTGTTCCGACTGTGGTGTAATCCGCGCCGAACGGATTGGATTCCGTTCCGTTGTAAAGCAGGTTGGCGCTGAAGACAGGGGTTGATCCAGTAACACCCTCGAACACCGTTCCGGTTGCGCCCGCCGGAGTCGCCTGCACCGGATTAACGCCCTCGCCGATCAACACGCCATATTGCGTCAGCGTCGTATCCCCCGTTCCGCCCTCCGGCACCGTTATCGTCGCGCCGCCCCATCCCCCGCCCGCGCTCGCAATCGGGAATCCGTTCCAATACAAAGTCCCCGCATTGTTATAAAGCCCATAGGCCGTCGGTCCTGTCGTGCTCGATCCGATAAAGATACCGCCTGTCGCAACCCCAAGCCCAAACCCGCCGCTCGCATTGGTATAATATCCGCCAAAGCTCCCAGCCCCGCCGCTTGCATTCCCATAGACACCAACACCCGAAGCATTTCCGTTGTTCCCGTAGATGTCCCAGGTCGACGTGCCCGCTTCAACATCCAGCTGCGCGACGGGAGAGGTCGAACCGATCCCGACATTGCCGACAGAATTAATCAGAAAACGATTTGTCGGCACCCCTGCATCTGTATAGGAATTAACCCCGAAATTCCCGCTGCCTCCGAGCATCGCCCAGACTTTTTCATCTGTAGGCGCAGCACTATCTACGCTCACAAAGCCAGCTATACCCACCCCTGATGCAACAATTTGTGAGAACGAGGTCGCGCTCGTGACGTTGAATGTGCGACCAAGGGCAGATTCATCAATTCCGTCAACGACCCCCGGCGCTGTTGTCCCGATCCCGACATTCCCATTGCCGAGAATCGTCATCGCCGTGGTGGGAGAGTTCTGGGCCGTCGCGGCGGCTGTGCCCGGATAAACATTGAAGTTGATGTTCGATGTACCGGTTCCGGTCGAGATGCCAGAGGCCAACGTTAGATTCCCGCCATTGAGATTCGAGGAACCCGCCGCGATGGAGGCTCCCTGCAAGATAGTGCTGACATTTCCTGCCGCCAGAGTTCCTGTAGCCGATAATGTCGCAGCGGCTAGAGCAAGGTTATCACTCGTGCCGCTGCTCGCCGCGGGATAGGTATTAAACTGGATGCTCGATGTGCCGTTGCCTGTCGAAATGCCTGAGGCCAAGATCAGATTGCCCCCCGCTAGATTGCTCGATCCCAAAGACGCGCCGCCGGCTTGTACCGTCAGGTTGTTCCCCGCGACATCGCTCGCCGCCGCGCTGCGTTCCATCCAGAATGTTTGCGCTGCCGCGCCGGACAAAGACAAAAGATAAGTCGGCGTATTCGTACCGATCCCGACATTCGTGCCATTGTCAAAAATCTGGCTATTGCCGAGCGTCATGCCATCCGGCGTCCATTTTGCGACATAGTTGAGAATACCCGTGCCCGTCACGCCGCCCCCGCCGCCGCCCGTACTGAGCAGCGTGACCCAAGCATTGTTGACATAGGCTTCAATCGCCGGAACGGCGGAGTTATAACGAATTTCGCCGTTGATAAGACTGGCCGGCCTTCCCGCCGCGCCCGTAGTATTGCCGGGAAGGGCGAGAGCATCGGCGCGCTGGCTCATATCGAGAGAGACCAGCGGCGCTGTAGCGCCAATCCCGACATTGCCGCCAACAATAAGTTCGTTGCTGGCTCCCGAAACGGTTCCAGCAAAGGTACCGACAGCCAAGGAGCCATTCACATCCAACGCATTGGCAGGCGTAGCCGTCCCAATACCGACATTGCCGCTATTGTCGATTCTCATTCTTTCGACGGTGCTTGTGCCACCACTTCCACTTCCGGGGTTTGTTTCAAAGACAAGTGCCCCGGAATAAAACGATCTATCCAACGCGTGAATGCGCGCCATGGTCTCGCCTAAAGAGCCGTCCCCATTTAGATTATCAAAACGCATGGAAGGCCCCGTACCCGACCCACCCCATTGATCGCCCATGATTTGAATATCAGAGTTACCGGTGAGTGCTGTGGAAACGATATGTAAGGGGCTTCCCGGTGTTGTCGTTCCAATCCCAAGCCGGTGAGTGGTATCGTTCCAGAAGAACTGCCCATTATCCTGATTGAGATCGCCGCTTCCATCGACGAAAATAACGCTGCCCGGAGTGAAAGGCCCGGCATTTCCCGTGCCGCCATTGCCGGTGCCGAGCGTGCCGGTGATCGAACCCGCGCCGACAGAACCGACAAAACTTGTTGCGGTAATTGTGCCCACGACTTGCAGCGCCGAAACCGGCGTGCTGGTGCCGATGCCAACACTGCCGACTACAATCAGACCATTCGCAGGCGCAGTGTCGACTCCGGCATAACCGACGCCAATCGCCGTCGCGCCATAGACATCAAGCTTGTTCTTGGGTGGCATACTCGTACCGATCATAAGACCGGTGCTATTCCAAAATCCCTGAATCGCGCTGTTGATTGTGACCGTCACATCGCCGCCGCCCACATCGACAGAATCGCCGGTGCCGTCCGTTATGCCGGGCGAAGCGGCAACCCACTGGGCTGAAGTTACGCGGCCAGAAGCATCAAGAAAGACTTCGTTATAAGGTCCGCCGGTGTCAGGATTAATGACGTTTAATTGCGCCGAAGTAACGCTGTTATTGACCAAGGCAGCGCCCGGAATTGTATTCGTGACGCCGCTGGTAAGGTTGGCGATAGCCGCCGCAGCCGTGCTGGCGCTTGTACCGCCATTAACAATCGGCAAGATCCCCGTCACGGGACCGCCAGTTCCAAGCCCAATCGACCCAGCCCCCGATATCGTGCCGGTCACTGTCAGATTGCCGTTAACCTGTTCGCTTCCGTTGATCGTCGTGGCTCCAGCCGACAAGGCTCCCGAATCCGTAATGCTGGAAGCAGCGACTGTGCCGCCGTTGACATTGCCGTTCAATGTGCCGTTGAAGGCCCCTGCCGTCACTGCACTGGCAACCACCGCCCCCGCCTGCGTGACGTAAAAAGGATAGACCGGCGGGGTACCCCCAAGACTGGTTCCCACTGACAAATAGGGCAGCGGGTTGGTGCTCGCTTGTACCGTCGTGCCGATATTGACTTCGCCATAGGTTATCAGAGACGGCGTCGTGGTGGAGGAACCCAGAGTTGTCGTGCCTGTGGCGGCCAATGTTCCGGAAATGCTGGTGTTGCCACTCGCCGACGCAACGGTGAAAACAGGTGTGCCGCCGGCGCTTATGGTCAAACTTCCGGTCGAATCGACGCCGAACGCGCTGCCCGCCGCGTTAAACGCGCCCCCCGCCAGAACGGCAAAGGCACCGGCTGCCAAATTAGGGGCAACCGTAAAACCGCCATTCCCCGCCGAAAGAGCACCGCCTGAGCCCACCTGAAAAGCCAAACTCTCTGCCGACAACGCACCTGTGAGCGCACCGCTTGCCGCTGATAACGCCCCTACAAACGCGCCGCTTCCCGCCGTCAAGCCGTCGGTAATCGCGGCAGATATTGCTGACAACGCGCCACTCGAGCTAACGGAAAAAAGGCCGTTCGGTGCCGTGATGCTCGTGCCAAGCGTAATACTGCCAGTGCCCGGAATGACTAAATTGCCCTGCGAATCGACGGACAGGCCTTCCGCGCCATAAGACGCTTTGAGCGTCGTCGTTCCCACCTCGGCACCCACTTGCCATACCGAGGAACGATTAATGGCATTGGCCGCGTTCATGCTGGTGGAATAGTTGACGGGATGCGTATTATCCGGCGTCGGCGGATTTGAACCGCAGGCCGTGTCGAGCACGCCGCTGGGCCCCGCCGAAATTATTTGGAATGCAGGCGTTGCTGTGTTGTTGGGACTGTTTTCCCAACGGCAAACAATGTAGTAGTGCCCCCATGGATCCAGCTGTTTTGTGCCCGAGCCAGAGGTAAAAACACCAACTTCCACTGGCGCTCCACTCGCGTAGGCCGAGGCATAGCCGGTAGGCAAGTGCGGATCGGTGGCGACCACTCCCGTGGTTGCAGAGCCTCCCGCATAAAAGTCAGCAAGCTTATTGGGAATGGCAGGATTTGCGTCGGTGAATGCCGTCGCGCAAGAGCCTTCCGCGCCGCCGCCCTGAGGCGGGCACAACAAGGTGCCGTCGGCACTCATCACAGATGTTGCCGCCAACGTCGTGGCGGCGGAGTCGAGGTCGTTTTTGACCGCAACGCCGTTGGTCATATTGATGTTGTTTTTAATGCTTTGGCTATAGCTGCTGAACAAAACGCCAGCGCCGACGCCGATCAACCCCAGCATGTAAAGGATGGGAGCAATACCAAAACCCGCGCGGGCGCGGTCTTTGCGAAGGCTTCGCCCTTTCCCGCGTGGCATGAGTTTATCTCCGTCCATTGCTCGTTATTTGCCCCTACGTCCGCATGAGATTGTCATGCAAGCGCCCACGCCTTACCGGAGACAAAAATGCCCCGCGAATCACTTGAATTTGCGTGAGAAACATTAAGAATCTGTCAAAGCATAGGCAAGGTTAAACTGGGTTCGATAACAAGATTGTTTGGTTCTAATTCCAACGGCCATAATAAACGACCGCTCTATATTTGAGCGATGCAGAGTCCCCTCCCCCTTGTGGGGAGGGTTAGGGGGGGGTGAGCCGTCAGGCTCATATGTTATGTTAACGGCATTTTTTCGTTTATCCCAAAGGTGGCTTCGTCACCCCCTCCCTCGCGTTATAGCAACGGCCCTATGTGCGACTGTTGTCGTTTCGCGTTCCCCACAAGGAGGGGCTGCGCCGTACTTGCTTTGCAGACGAGTCATTTATTAAAGATAGCGCCGCCTTCCGTCGTTTCGTCATTTGGGGACGCAGAAACCCCTTGCTTTCTGCGGCTCCAAAGCATAAAAACGCCCTCGCTTCGGGGATGATCCTCGCGGCATGTTTAAAAACTCACGCGTGTTTGGCTCGCACAGTAAATCCTGTGATGCGCCGTCCGGTGATTAAGTATTTGACTTAGTTCACAAAAACACGCGGCGGATCAACCGGAGAAAGGCACTATCATGACGATGCCCGTTGTAACCCTGCGGCAATTGTTCGAGGCCGGCGTTCATTTCGGCCACAACACACGCCGTTGGAACCCTAAAATGCAAGCTTATTTGTTCGGCGTGCGCAATAATGTGCACATCATAGACCTTGAACAGACCGTTCCCTTGTTCCAGCGCGCTTTGCAGACGCTGCGCGACACCGCCGCTTCGGGCGGCCGCGTCTTGTTTGTCGGCACCAAGCGTCAGGCCGAGGAAAAAATCGCCGAAGCCGCCAAACGTTGCGGCCAGTATTACGTCAACCATCGCTGGCTGGGCGGCATGTTGACCAACTGGAAGACCATTTCGCAATCGATCAAGCGCTTGCGCGAATTGAACGAAAAGCTGGAAAGCTCGGCCAAGAAGTTGACCAAGAAGGAATCTTTGCAGATGTCGCGCGATCGCGACAAACTGGAACGTTCTTTGGGCGGCATCAAGGATATGGGCGGTTTGCCGGATATCATTTTTGTCATCGATACGCTGAAGGAAGACATCGCCATCGCGGAGGCCGTTAAACTGGGCATCCCCGTTGTCGCTATCGTCGACAGCAATTCCGATCCCACCAGCATCACCTTCCCGGTTCCGGGCAACGACGATGCCTCGCGTGCGATCGATTTGTACTGCGAATTGACCTCGCAAGCCGTGCTCGACGGTATCGAAGCCGAACTCGGCACGACAGGCAAGGATCTCGGCGAAGCCGCCGTTGTTCCCAGCAGCGAAACGACCGTCGTTATCGAAGAAGTCGCCGCAAACGGCTAAGAGCAGGGACAGATAAGGGAATAAGGGGATTAGGGAAGAAGCTTTCCCTTTTTCCCTTCCTTCCCCTAATCCCCTTACCTCCCACTATTTTTTCCAAGGAGCCCTCAAAATGCCCGAAGTCACAGCCACAATGGTAAAAGACCTGCGCGAGAAAACCGGCGCGGGCATGATGGATTGCAAGAAGGCTTTGAATGAAGCCGCCGGAGATATGGAAGCCGCGGTGGATTGGCTGCGCAAGAAGGGCCTGTCAGCCGCCGCCAAAAAAGCCGGACGCGTTGCAGCCGAAGGATTAATCGCCGTCGCTACGACAGGCACCAAAGCCGCCGTCGTTGAAGTTAACGCCGAAACCGATTTTGTCGCACGCAACGACCAATTCCAAACCGTTGCCTTGCAAATCGCCAAAATCGCACTTGAAACCAGCGCGGATGTTGAAGCGATCAAGAACGCCAAGCACCCAAACGGTGGAACGGTCCAAGAAGTTCTGACCAACCTCGTCGCCACCATTGGCGAAAACATGTCCCTGCGCCGCGCCGCGCAACTGTCCGTGTCGCAAGGCGTCGTCGCTTCTTATGTCCATAACGCTTTGGCTCCGAATGTGGGCAAGATCGGCGTTTTGGTTGCCTTGGAATCTTCTGCCGACGCCGCCAAACTTCAGGAACTGGGCAAGCAAATCGCGATGCATGTCGCGGCCGCCCGTCCCGAATTTCTGAGCATTGCCGATGTCGACACCAAATCCCTCGACCGCGAACGCAACGTGCTGGCCGATCAAGCCCGCGCCTCGGGCAAGCCCGAAGCAATCATCGCCAAAATGGTCGAAGGCCGTTTGCGCAAATATTACGAGGAAGTGGTGCTGCTCGAGCAAATCTACGTCATCGACGGTGAAAACCGCATCGCGCAGGTGGTCGAGAACGCGTCTAAGACATTGGGCACCCCCATCAAACTGACAGGCTTTGTCCGCTACCAGCTGGGCGAGGGCATTGAAAAGGCCGCCGACGATTTCGCCGCCGAAGTCGCCAAAATGGCGCAATAACCGCTCTAATTCGTCTTTATCTTCACGCCCCGGACGGGAGACTGTTCGGGGCGTTTCTTTTGGGGGGATCCTTTTCTGAAGGCTTTTCCTTCCGCCTTTTAGGGTGTAAACATGCCCGACATTAGGCGATGCTGAAAAAGGAAAACGAACATGCCCAACCACCCCACCACGACAGCGCGGTACAAACGCGTTCTTCTTAAAATTTCGGGCGAAGCCCTGATGGGCGACCGCGACTATGGGCTGGAACAGGAAATCGTCGACCGCGTCGCGGCGGAAATAAAAACCGTTATCGACATGGGGGTCGAAGTTTGCGTCGTGATCGGCGGCGGCAATATTTTTCGCGGCGTCTCGGCCGCAGCCGAAGGCATGGACCGCGCCACCGCCGATTATATGGGCATGCTGGCAACTGTTATTAATGCGCTCGCGATGCAAAATGCGCTGGAAAAAGCCGGCGTTCCCACCCGCGTACAATCCGCCATTCCGATGTCCTCGGTCTGCGAGCCCTACATCCGCCGCCGCGCGATGCGCCATATGGAAAAAGGCCGCGCCGTCATCTTTGCGGCAGGAACCGGCAATCCCTTCTTCACCACCGACAGCGCCGCCGCCTTGCGCGCCTCCGAAATGCAATGCAACGCTTTGCTGAAAGCAACCAAAGTCGACGGCGTCTACAGCGCCGATCCGACACACGATAAAAACGCGACGCGCTATGATAGGCTTAGCTATCTCGACGTCCTGTCGCAAGATTTGAAAGTCATGGATGCCTCGGCGGTCTCGCTGGCGCGGCAAAGCAAAATTCCGATTGTCGTCTTCTCGATCTTCACCCACGGTGCTTTCGCCGAAGTCATGCAAGGCAAAGGCAAATTTACGATTGTAGAGTAAAGGAACACCCCATGAATCTCGATCAAACAAAGCAAAAAATGGAAGGCGCGATTGCCGCCTTGCATAAGGAATTCAGCGGCCTGCGCACGGGGCGCGCCTCGGTCAATTTACTCGACGGCGTCATGGTCGACGCTTACGGCAACATGTCCCCCCTCAATCAGGTCGGCACGGTTGGCGCGCCGGAATCGCGTTTGCTGACAGTGCAAGTGTGGGACAAGAGCCTCGTCAAGAATGTCGAGAAAGCGATCCGCGACTCCGGCCTCGGCCTGAACCCGCAACCTGACGGCCAATTGATCCGCGTGCCGCTGCCTGAACTGAGCCAGGAACGCCGTTTGGAATTGGTCAAGATCGCAGGAAAATACACCGAACAAGCGCGTGTCGCCACGCGCAACGTGCGCCGCGAAGCGATGGACGCGATCAAGAAAGAAAAACTGTCGGAAGACGAAGCCAAAACCCAAACCGACAAAGTTCAAAAATTGACCGATGAATATGTCAAAAAAATCGACGATCTTTTCGCCGCCAAAGAAAGAGAAATCGTCAAAGTTTAATCGCAAGACACGAAACAAAAACGCCGCCAGCATTGCTGCTCGCGGCGTTTTTTATTCTTATACGAAATCGTTCTTACTTAGCGGCCAAAGCGGCTTGCGCCTGATCAACCAATGACTTGAACGCAACAGGTTCGGTCGCGGCGAGTTCGGACAGTGATTTACGATCCAGCTCGATCCCCGCCAGTTTCAATCCATTGATGAAGCGCGCATAGGTCAAACCGTGCTCGCGCACGCCCGCATTGATACGCTGAATCCACAAAGCGCGGAATTCGCCCTTCTTGGCGCGGCGATCGCGATAAGCGTATTGCAGCGCCTTTTCGACATGTTCGATTGCGATACGGAAATTGGTGCTGGCTCTGCCGCGATAGGTTTTGCCCAGCTTGACCATTTCCTGGTGACGAGAATGGGTCGTCACGCCCCGTTTTACACGAGCCATAGTGAGTTCCCCTTCTTAGCTGTTAGGCAGGAAAAATTTGATGATATTATCGCCGTCTGTCTTAAACAGGATCAAGCCCTGACGCGAGGTGCGCTTGCTGTTCTGAGAACGACGACGCATGAAATGGCGGCGGTGGGAGGCACCCGCTTTGACATGGCCTGTGCCAGTCACGCGGAAGCGTTTTTTGGACCCGCTATGGGTCTTCATTTTGGGCATTTCTTTATCCTTTATAGTTAGTTAATGCGGCCGGGCATGTCCAAAAGCCACGGCGCGCGAAGGAGGGCTTGATAGACGTTCGAAGCCAGAAATGCAAGGCTTTTATGCCCCTTTCTGTTGGTTAAGGGCTTCTTTTTAATTGGCGAGTCTGCCCAAGGGGTATATAAAAACCCTTCGTTTCTTTCGTATTATCAGTCGCTTGTTCAGGAATACCCATGTCCCAGGCCGCCTCTTCCAAAGACCTAGACGCGTTAAAAGCCGAATTAACCGCTGCTATAGCGGCCACCGCCTCAAGCGCGGCTTTGGATGAAATCCGCGTTTCGGCGCTGGGCAAAAAGGGCCGTATTACCGACCTGATGAAGCTTCTGAGCACCTTGCCCCCCGAAGAACGCAAAGCTCAAGGCGCGGCTTTGAATGTGCTGAAAGACGAAATTGCCGCTGTCCTCGACGCAAGACAGCAAATCCTCGCCGCCGCCGCCTTGCAAGACCGGCTGGCCAGCGAGAGCATCGACGTCACCCTCCCCATCCGTCCGCAGGGCGAAGGCCGCATCCATCCCACCTCGCAAACAATTGACGAGGTCGTAACAATCTTCGCCAGCATGGGCTTTACCGTCGCCAAAGGCCCCGATATCGAAAGCGATATTTATAATTTCGAAATGCTGAATTTCCCGCCCGACCATCCCGCGCGGCAAATGCAAGACACGCTCGTCATGCCGCCTTTGGACGGCAAGCCGATGGTTCTTCGCACGCATACATCGCCCGTGCAAATCCGCACCATGCTGGCGCAAAAACCGCCCATCCGCATCATCGCGCCGGGCCGCACCTATCGCTGCGACTACGATCAAACCCACACGCCCATGTTTCATCAATTCGAAGCTCTGGTGATCGATGAGGTCACGCATATGGGACATCTGAAAGGCTGCCTGCTTGATTTCCTGCGCGCCTTTTTCGGCATCGACGATCTGCCCATCCGTTTCCGCCCCTCTTTCTTCCCCTTCACCGAACCCTCCGCCGAAATCGATATCGGCTGTTCGCGCAAAGGCGGCGAGCTGAAACTGGGCAATTACGGCGATTGGCTCGAGATCGGCGGTTCCGGCATGGTGCATCCGAATGTCCTGAAAAATTGCGGCATCGACCCCGAAAAATATCAAGGCTTCGCCTTCGGCATGGGCATCGAACGCATCGCCATGTTGAAATACGGCATCCCCGATCTGCGCACCTTCTTCGAAAGCGATTTGCGCTGGATGAAACATTACGGATTTTTGCCCTTGGACATCCCCAATCCAGCATTGAAGGGTTAAGGACATCAGCATGAAATTTTCTTTATCTTGGCTCAAACAACATCTCGACACGACCGCATCGCTGACCGAAATCTGCGACAAACTCACCGCCATCGGCCTAGAGGTCGAAGGCGTCGAAGACCACGGCAAGAAACTCGCCCCCTTCATCGTGGCACAGATTGTCGAAGCCGTGCCACACCCCAACGCCGACCGTTTGCGCGTCTGCAAAGTCGATACCGGCAAAGAAATCCTCCAAGTCGTCTGCGGTGCCCCCAATGCGCGCGCGGGAATCAGAGTCGTCCTCGCGCGCCCGGGCGACGTCATGCCGGATTCCGGCGAAGCTTTAAAGAAGGGCACCATTCGCGGCATCGAATCTTGCGGCATGATGTGCGCCGTCGATGAACTCGGCATCGGCGACAAACATGACGGCATTCTGGAATTGGGCGCAGACGCGCCCTTAGGCGGCAGCTTTGCTACATACGCCGGATATGACGACGCCGTGATCGACATCAACCTGACCCCCAACCGTCCAGATTGCGCAGGCGTTTATGGCATCGCACGCGATTTGGCGGCAGCAGGATTGGGAAAATTAAAGCCGCTTGATACGGCTCCCGTTAAAGGCAAGGAATCCAGCCGCATCAAAGTCCAACTGGATTTCCCCAAGAACGACAAAGCCTGCCCCCTCTTCGTCGGACGCCTGATCCGCAACATCAAAAACGGCCCAAGCCCCGAATGGTTGCGCCGCCGCCTCATCGCGGTAGGCTTGCGCCCAATTTCGGCCTTGGTCGATATCACCAATTATATGACCCTCGATTGCGCGAGGCCCTTGCATGTGTTCGATGCGAAAAAGATCAAAGGCAATTTACGTGTCTATCCCGCCCAAGGCGGCGAAAGCCTCGACGCCCTGAACGGCAAATCCTACACGCTTGAAGCAGGCATGACTGTCATCGGCGACGACACGGGCGTTTTAAGCCTTGGCGGCATCATGGGCGGCATCAGCAGTTCATGCAGCGCCGAAACGACCGAAGTCTTCATCGAATCCGCCTATTTCGATCCCCTGCGCACCGCCCTAACCGGACGCGCCCTGCAATTGTCGAGCGATGCGCGCTATCGCTTCGAACGCGGCGTCGATCCCCTGTTCACCGCGCCCGGAGCCGAACTTGCAACGAAGCTCGTTCTGGAATTATGCGGCACGAAAGAAACAATCGTCAGCAATCTTGAAATTGCAGGCACCGTCACCGCACGCACCGACGCCATCAAACTCGACGTCAAAAAATGTTTGAAGCACACAGGCGTCGACGTGCCCGAAGCCGAGCAGACTGAGATATTAAAGAAACTCGGCTTTACCATTACAAAACCCCCGTCATTCCCGCGAAAGCGGGAATCCAGCGCGAGCGATAGCGAGCATACAAAGCCAGCGACAGTTCCAACTGAACCACAGTCCATTATACGCGCCACAGACTCGGCGCAGCTGGATTCCCGCCTTCGCGGGAATGACGAATTTGTTGCGCTTTCCGTTATCCCCCCCAGCTGGCGTCCCGACATCGAAGGCGCCGCCGATCTTGTTGAAGAGATTATCCGCATCAAAGGCTACGACAACTTGCCCGCAACATCTTTGAGTCGTCGCGACTGCTCTGCGCCCGCAAGCGCGGGCGCAACCGCGACTGCTCCCCTCCCCCACCCGCAATCCGTAACGCAAGTTGCCATCGACACCGAAGACCGCCGCGCCCATGCCGCGCGCCGCGCTTTGGCAGCACAAGGATTAATGGAATCCGTCACCTGGTCCTTTATGTCGAGCGCGATTGCCGCACAGTTCGGCGACGTGAACCCCGATCTGCGCCTCGTCAATCCGATCAGCAGCGATTTGGACGTCATGCGCCCTTCGATATTGGGCAATCTGATCAGCGCCGCCAAACGCAACGCCGACAGAGGTTTTGCCGATGTCGGCCTCTTTGAAGTCGGCCCGATTTTCAAAAACCCAACACCCGAAGGACAAACGATTGTCGCTACCGCCCTACGCGTAGGCAACACGCCCCGAAATTGGGCAACCCCCACGCGTCCCGTTGATGCCTTCGATGCCAAGAGCGATGCTCTGGCCGCTTTAACAGCGGCAGGCGCGCCCGTTGCCAGCCTACAAATTACGACCGATGCGCCAAATTGGTATCACCCCGGACGTTCCGGTGTATTGCGTCTAGGCGCAAACATCCTGGCAACCTTCGGCGAAATTCATCCACAGGTTATCGAGGCCTGCGATGCATCCGGCCCCGTAGTCGGCTGCGAAATCTTCCTCGCCAACATCCCCGCCCCGCGTTCCAACGGCACGGCCAAGCCCCTTTTGAAACTCGACGCCCTGCAATCCGTCTCGCGCGATTTTGCCTTCGTGGTTGATCGCAGCGTCACAGCCGCCAAATTGATTCAAGCCATCAAAGCCGCAGACAAAAACCTGATCCGCGAAGTCGCCTTGTTCGACGTCTACGAAGGCGACAAAATCGCCTCAGGCAAAAAATCCCTCGCCCTCAGCGTAACCCTCCAACCCACCGACAAAACCCTAACCGACGCCGAGATCGACGCCCTCGCCGCCAAAATCACAGCCTCAGTCACCAAGGCAACGGGAGCGGTGTTGAGAGGATAGATATTTGCGGTTGACATTTGTATATACAATATGATATACATTTTCTGGTCACGGGGATGTCATGGAATTTGACGGCTTTGATTGGGACGATGGCAACCGTAGCAAGTGCCAAAAGCACGGGGTATCGGTTGCCGAGATCGAAAGCTTGTTTCAGGGAAGACTGCTGGTGGGACCGGATATTCGGCATTCGAGCGAAGAACGACGATTCCATGCCATCGGCATAACCGCCAAAAAACGTCCCTTATTTATCGTTTTTACTTTAAGGCCCGCAGACGGGACTCTTTTGATAAGACCGATCAGCGCGCGGTATATGCATAAAAAGGAGGTCAAAGCCCATGAAAAAGAAATTCCCCAAATTTAAGACCGACGCCGAAGCGGAAGAATTTGTGAAAACCGCCGACCTCGGTGCCTACGACTTTTCCGACATGAAGCCGATGCGGTTCGAGATGCGGCGCAAGGATAAATCAATCAGCCTGCGCCTGCCGGAACAATTATTGGATTCGGTGCGCCACAACGCCGACCGCATAGGAATCCCCTATCAGCGCTTTATCCGCATGGCGATCGAAAGCGCGATTGAACGCACGCATTAGACCGCCAAGATCACGGCATCAGTCGCCAAGGCAACGGGCACGGTGTTAAGGGCATAGGGGCTTTATTCTCTTTTTTGTGAAGTCTCGTCCGACGGCCTGTGTCGTTTTTTCCGCAAATGACATTAGAGAAGCCGCTATTTTAAGCCCAGCATGTCGCATTCTGCCTGTTGGGGCGCTAGTGGGGAGCGCCGCCTGTGCTGTTCTTGTTGTAAGTGGATGAATGTCTATTTTTTGGATGTCGTGAAGAAATTCAGCCGGAACAGCCAATCTATCAATTCGTGTATCGATAGGGGTTCGCGCAATTGAATCAGCGTTTGGCAAAAATTTATCCAGCGCATCCTTTGAAATGTCATTCCGAACAACGTCAATTAAATATTCGGGACCATGCGCTCCCATATTAACCTTCACGTCATTTACGGCATTTCTTCCCAGAGAGGCTCTTGCTTTTTCCCAAACGAGTTCCTTATTAAAAAGCAAGCCACTTTCTGGCAATTTTCCGTCCCGAACATATTCGGAAATAATCTGCCGTCCTTTCTCGTATTGATCCGGAGAAACATCCCACTCAAGGTAAGTTGTGTTTCTAAATGAGTCATCTCCTGTTTTTTGTTTTCTTGCATCGACCCCCTGCGTTTCGAGTATTTTTCCGAGAGAGTAACCAAGATAATCGCTGCAAAAACCGGGCGTTCTTTTAAATTGCGGTTGTCCGGTTATAGGGTTCTTTTCTATGCTTGGGCTGTCCCTGACAAAACTGGGAAAGGATATTGATAATAGGTTTCTTTTCGTTTCTGGGATCTGATAAGACGCATCAAGAATAGCAGGCAATTTCTTGTTGCCAAAAACAGGCCGGAGATCATCCGAATGAGGTTGTTGCTCAAATCCATCATCTGGCGGAGTATGGGCGGCAACATATCGCCGAGCCTCCAAGGAATAATCTCGCGAAGCGTTTACCCACTGAATGGGGTCATCAGACAAAATGTCTGCCGGGTATGAAACGCCAAACGAAGGATGATTTTCCGTCATAATAATCTCTTCAATAACTATCCGGACGATCTTTATCATATCTATCTTAAATATCCTTTAATTCACTGTAATCCAGTGACGTCCGAGCTGCCCCAACCATTTGAAAAGACACAAAGTCGAGCGTTTAAGGACGCGATGTTTATCGTTTACCCAACGCCTCGAATGTTCATGAAGAAAAGAACAATCCCATAATAGTGTGATTTTTCCCTTGAAATCCGCCTTCCAAGGGCGTATATCAATTCTCTGCGCAGCCTTGCAGTAAGGCAGCGGACTTGGTTAGAAGGGAAAGATTATGCGACCCATACCCTGACGAAGAACTTAAGAGACCTCTATGTCTTCCCATGCCGTGCCTCGGGCGCTCTCTGCGTGACCCGTGGCTCCTCCCGGGCACAGGTCGTGGGACTGAAAGCGGCAAAAGGTGCGCCGCCCTGCTTCAAGGCAGGTTGAAAAAAATCCGCTCGCGCATAAATCCATATATCGAATACCGGAAGAACTTCGCCGCTTACGCCTCGACCTGCTTCGCCATGCGCTTACGCATATTTGGATCTAAATAGCGCTTACGTAGGCGGATACATTTGGGGGTCACTTCGACCAACTCATCATCCGCAATGTAAGCAATCGCTTTTTCCAAAGTCAGGATCATCGGCGGCGTCAAACGCACGGCTTCGTCTTTTGACGTCGTGCGGATGTTGGTCAGCTGCTTGCCTTGCAACACATTGATGTCGAGATCGTTATATTTGGAATGCTCGCCGACGATCATGCCTTCGTACACTTTCGTGCCGGGCGTGATCATCATCGGGCCGCGTTCTTCCAATTTCCACATCGCGTAAGGCACGGCATCGCCCTGACCGATGGAAATCATCACGCCGGTGCGGCGCGACGCAATCGGGCCCTTGTAAGGACCGTAACCATGGAACAAGCGGTTCATCAAACCCGTGCCGCGCGTGTCGCTCAGGAATTCGCTGAAATAACCGATAAGACCGCGCGAGGGAGCAAGGAACGTCAACCGCACTTTGCCGCCGCCGGAGGGACGCAGATCGGTCATCTCGGCCTTGCGTTCGGACATCTTGTTAACAACAGTGCCTGAATAAGGTTCATCGACGTCGATGACCACTTCTTCGATAGGTTCTTGGCGTTGGCCGTCGACGGTTTGAAACAAAACACGCGGGCGGCTGATCGACAATTCAAAACCTTCGCGGCGCATCGTCTCGATCAAAATGCCAAGCTGCAATTCGCCGCGTCCCGCGACTTCGAACGCGTCCTTGTCCTGCGATTCCGTCACGCGGATCGCCACGTTGCTTTCGACTTCGCGCGCCAAACGGTCGCGGATCATGCGGCTGGTGACTTTATCGCCTTCGGTCCCCGCGAGCGGCGAGTCATTAACCGAGAAAGTCATCGCAATCGTCGGCGGATCAATCGGGCGCGCATGAAGCTGCTCGGTAACCGACAAATCGCACAGCGTATCGGCAACAGTCGCTTTGCTGAAACCGGCAACGGCGACGATATCGCCTGCTTGCGCTTCATCGACCGCGACGCGTTCCAAACCGCGGAAAGCCAGAATTTTCGTCACACGACCTTGTTCGACCAATTTGCCATCATGAGACAGGGCTTTGACCGCCATATTCGTCTTGATAGTGCCGGTTTGAACGCGCCCCGTCAGCATACGTCCCAAATAGGGATTGGCTTCCAGAAGCGTCGCCAGCATCGTGAAAGGTGCCGTTTCGTCAACCTGTGGCGGCGGCACATGGCGCGTGATAAGGTTGAACAGCGGCGCCAAATCTTTAGGTTCATCGCCCATTTTCTCAATCGCCCAACCATTACGGCCAGAGGCAAACAAAGTCGGGAAATCGAGCTGTTCCTCGGTGGCATCAAGCGCCGCAAACAGATCGAACACTTCGTCATGAACCTGATGCGGACGCGCATCGGAACGGTCAATTTTGTTAATGACAACCATCGGCTTGAGGCCGATCGACAGCGCTTTGCCCAGAACGAATTTGGTTTGTGGCAAGGGGCCTTCGGCGGAATCGACCAGCAGGACGACGCCATCGACCATCGATAAAATACGTTCGACTTCGCCGCCGAAATCGGCGTGTCCTGGGGTGTCAACGATATTGATGCGCAGCCCGTCATGCAGGATCGAGGTGCATTTGGCCAAAATGGTAATGCCACGTTCGCGTTCCAGCTCATTGCTGTCCATCGCGCATTCCGCGACTTGCTGGTTTTCGCGGAAGGTGCCGGATTGCTTGAGCATCTGGTCGACAAGCGTAGTCTTACCATGGTCAACGTGGGCGATAATGGCGATATTACGGAGCTTCATTTCTTCACAAATGTTGTTTTTTGTTTATGCGGACATACCGCGCCCTCCTGCGGAAGGCTTTTGCGTGCGCAGAGTTACGGGGTTGAAATGGTTTCGTCAATCTTTATCGCATGATTCAAGCGATATAACCGCTTATCCCCATAAAAAGCGCCCATCCGGCCAATGCGGCCAATACCATAGCTGTGACGCGGTTAAGGATGATGATGCGATTTTCCGTGAAATGGCAACGCAATAAACTTACGCCGCCCGAGAGTAGCAGCCACCATAAGGCCGATCCGCAAAAAATGCCCCCGATCAGAACATCGGCCTCGAGCTTTTTCGTGACCGCGCCAAAAGTCGCCACGACCGCCAAAGTTCCGAACAGCGTCAATGGGTTGGTCAATGTAATGATCCATCCGCTCAAGGCCGCTCGCAAAGCGCCCATAAGCGTTTTCTCTTGCGCTAAATTCAATACCTTATTCACAAGTTCCATAGGCTGCGGCGGCCTTGGATGGTCAAACCAGGTATGTCCCGCAGCAATCATCACGATAAGCCCGCCCACAATCCGGATTGTCGCTTCATAGTGATGAATAAAGCCCAGAATGGCGCTGACGCCCAAAACGGCAATGGCGCCAAAAAGGACATCGGCACAGGCCGCGCCCAAACCCGTTGCCAGCCCGACGATCAGCCCTTTTTGCAAGGTACGACGGATACATAGCAATCCAACGGGACCGACGGGGGCGGCGATGACCAGCCCCAAAATCAGGCCCCGATATAAAACGCCCATTTCCTCTAACAAATTAAATCTCCGCGAATCGATGGACTAAGGGTGGAATTCATTGGCTGCGGTTATGGCAAAAGGCGGGGGGTTAGGCAAGTGACCCCGCCGCATCCCTAAGTGCGGTCGCCATTTTAACAACTCTCACCATAAATTTTACGTCATGCACGCGCAAAATGTCTGCACCTTGCATGACAGAAACGGTGATGCTCGCGGCAGTGCCCTCCAGCCTTTCATCCACGGATGTATTCAAAACTTGGCCGATAAAGGATTTGCGCGACAGGGCCATCAGCAAGGGAAAGCCGAGTGCCTTAATCCGGCTTGCCTGCGCGATAAGCGCCAAATTTTGTTGCGGTGTTTTGCCAAAGCCGATGCCGGGATCAAGAATGATTTTATCCCGCGCGATGCCTGTCGCCAAAGCGGCCTCTATCCGCAGCCCCAGATCGCGAATGACATCGGCAACCACATCTTCGTAAGCCGGCGCTGTATATTGGCCGCCGATTTTCGCCTCGAAACTTACTGCCTCAGGCAAAGCGCGATTATGCATCAGAACAACGGAGGCGCCGGAACGCGCCACGACTTCCCCCATGCGCGGATCGCCGGCAAGGGCGGTTATATCATTGATAAGGGTGGCGCCCGCTTGCACGGCTTGTTCCGCAACGACTGCCTTAACGGTATCCACGGCGGCGACTTGTGTTGCCCCTAACTTTTTCTTAATCGCCGCAATGACCGGAACGACGCGGCGAATTTCTTCTTCGGCAGAAACCGGAGCAGAGCCCGGGCGCGAACTTTCGCCGCCGACATCAAGTATATCTGCGCCATCCGCAATCATCGTTTGCGCCTGCGCAACCGCGCGAGCGACATAATCCTCATGCGCCAGCAATCCGTCGCCGGAAAAAGAATCCGGCGTAACATTGATGATCCCCATAACCAAAGGACGGTTCATGAAATAGCTTGTCCAAGACATGCCATACCACTGGCAGGAAGGAGCGCGCGCATTTCCGCAACCGTCTTGCCGCTGACCGGGTGTTTCCATTCCGGCGCGATGTCGCAGAGAGGGCGTAGCACGAACTCGCGTTCGTCGACGCGTTTGTGGGGGATGGTCAGCTCCGGCGTTTCGATAATCCGGTCGCCATAAAATATGATATCGATATCAATCACGCGCGGGCCATAACGATAGGTGGGCGTCCGCCCGATTTCGCTTTCTATGTCCTTGACTGTCCACAACAGCGCCAGTGGCTCCAACTTAGTTGTTCCAACGACGGTCGCATTCAAAAAGACTGGTTGGTTGGTAACATAGACGGGTGCCGTTTCATAAACCGGAGAAATGGAGGTGACATTGACGTAAGGCGCCAACGCCTTCACCGCGCGGCGCAACGAATCGAGACAGTCGCCGACGTTTGATCCAAGGGCGAGGGCGACGGGCGTTGCCGGGGTATCAATCATTGGTATCCTCCAAAATTTTTCGCGCCAGCGCGATGGTTATTTTACGCCCTTCGGCAAGCGCCACAACATCCAAACGTTCCACCAGATCGCGGATTCCGGCGGCATCGCGCGGCATACGCGGCGCAAGATAAGCGACGAGCGCAGCGTCAATATCGACTTGCCGATCACGGAATTGTTTGACGATCAGTGCTTCCAGAAGCGCATCGTCCGGCGCAAGAAGTGCGGCCGCCGGCAGCGTCAGTAAACGCGAGCGTAAATCAGGCAGGACAAATCCGGCCAACCCCGCGCCATGCGCCATTGTCAGCACCAACGACCCTTTGACTTCTTTCAGATGATTGTAAAGATGGAACAGTTTTTCTTCACCCTTGGCATTTCCTGCCAAAGCATCGGCATCGTCAAGGGCAAGTGACGTTGTCGTCGCGGTAAGCGAAACGGAATCTTGCGCGATCAAAGCCGAGGTCGTCACCAATCGGCCGCCGCTTTTGGCCAACCACAAATTCAGCAAATGGGTTTTGCCGCTGCCCGCAAGTCCCGTCACAATCAAGCCATGCGATGGCCAGTCCGGCCATTTCTCGATCCAGGCGGCGGCCTCAAAGTTACAGGGCGTGACTAGAAAGTCGTCCGCGCCCATCGCCGCGTCATGCGGCAAAGGCAAAGGGAGTTGTTGCATTACTTATACATGGAGCTGGCTTTATATTGGCGCACGCCGAAGCGCACCAGAACGCCGATCACGGCAGCGGTAGGTACGGCAATCAGCACGCCCGTAAAGCCCATCAGCTTGATGCCCGAGATTAAAGCAAACAGAATCCAGACGGGATGCAACCCGACGCGGTTGCCGACAAAACGCGGCGTCAAGATATAGGCTTCAAAGAAATGGCCGACCGCAAACACCGCGACGACCGAGCCGATGCGCAGCCAATCGCCGTCGAACTGGACGCAAGCCAGAATAAAACTGGTCGCCCAGCCAAAGACTGTGCCGACATAAGGAATAATGGTCAGAACGCCCGCGATAATGCCGACGGTCGCGCCATATTTAAGTCCGTTCAAAGCCAAGCCGGTGCTGTAAATAACCCCCAGAATAACGCAAACCAAAGCCTGTCCGCGCATGAAACCCGAGAGTGTCTGGTCGATCTCGGCCATTTGCTCGCGGATCACGGCATAATGCGAACGCGGGATGATTTGATCGATGACCTTGGTCAGTTTTTTCCAATCCTTCAGAACATGGAACGCCGTCACGGGCGTCAAGATCGAAAGGGCGACGGCATCGACAAGCGCAAAACCGCCGCTGACGATGTTCTTGACCGCCTGACTAACCCAGCCCATGGCTTCGCCGGAGGATTGCGCCGCCGCGTCACGTATTTTTTCGACATCTTCAGGTGTAAAGCGCGCCAACCAATCTTCCGCCCAAGGCAAATAGTGTTCGCGAAGTTTAGCGATATATTCGGGAAGAGAATTGATCAAAGCGCCCAGCTGATGATTGACCACCGGCCAGATCAAAAGGATGATCGACACCACAACGAACAAAAAGCCCGACAGAACAATAAGAGCGCCCATCCAGCGCCGCACGTTGCGTTTTTCGAGCGCCGTTACGGCAGGTTCGAGAAAATAAGCAATCGCCAACCCCGCCAAAAATGGCAGCAAGACCGGCCTAAATAGCCATAAAGCGGCGGCGGTTGCCGCAAGAATCAGCAACCAGAAGCGCAAGGCATGGTTATTGGTCGTGGTCATGGAGCGTCCCTGTGAAGGTGTTGTAAAGCTTCGCGATTCTCACAGATTAGCCGATTTTGCGAAAAGGTCGAGTTTTATGCTCATCGCGCTGGGCTATAGGCTTTTATTGCAATCAGAGCCTTATCTCTGCTACAAGCTGCCCTAACAATGAACAAGCGAGATTAGAGAACTGTGACCACATTTGCCGATTTAGGGCTGAGCGAAGATATCCTCAAAGCAATTCAGGATGTCGGTTATACGACCCCAACCCCCATTCAAGAACAAGCCATCCCTTATGTCCTGCAAGGGCGCGATCTTTTAGGTTGCGCGCAAACGGGCACCGGAAAGACAGCGGGATTCGTCCTGCCTATGCTGGAAATTCTGGGCGCAGGCCGTGCGCGGGCGCGTATGCCGCGCTCACTGATTTTAGAGCCGACGCGCGAACTGGCGGCACAGGTCGCGGAAAATTTTGAAAAATACGGCAAATACCACAAGCTTTCGATGGCGCTTCTGGTCGGCGGCGAGACGATGACCGAGCAAGTGCGCGCGCTGGACAGCGGCGTTGACGTTTTGATCGCCACGCCCGGACGCATGATGGATCTGTTCGATCGCGGCAAGATCATGCTGGCCGATATCAAGATTTTCGTGATCGACGAAGCCGACCGTATGCTGGATATGGGCTTTATTCCCGATATCGAACGTATTGCCGGCATGTTGCCGCCGCTTAAGCAAACCCTGTTCTTCTCGGCAACGATGCCGCCGGAAATTCGCAAACTGGCCGACCGTTTCCTGAGCAATCCGAAAACCGTGACCGTTTCTCGGCCCGCTAGCACAGGGGAAAATGTAACGCAGCGATTGGCCGTCTTGGCACATAATAATGATTGGCTGAAGCGCGAAGCGCTGCGTTATTTGCTGAAAAAGGACGATGTCAAAAACGCGTTCATTTTCTGCAACAGAAAAAGAGACGTCGCCACATTGCATAAATCCTTGGTCAGCCACGGATTCAATGCAGGCGCTTTGCACGGGGATATGGAACAATCTTCGCGTACGGAAACTTTAGATAAATTCCGCCGCAATGAAATTGCGCTTCTGGTATGCAGCGATGTCGCCGCACGCGGTCTTGATATCGATGCCGTCAGCCATGTGTTTAACTTCGATGTGCCGTTCAATGCCGAAGATTATGTGCATCGCATCGGGCGGACCGCGCGCGCCGGGCTTTTGGGAACAGCGTATACGCTGGTAACACCGGATGATTCCAAACAAGTCGCGGCCATTGAACAGCTCATCAAAAAAACCATCGAACGCGAAATTATTGAAGGTCTGGGCGAACCGCGCGAAGAAGCAGGGCACCATCGGCCTCATAGAAACGAGGCTGCCCGTAACCACCGACCTGTGCGCGGACAACATTCCGCGCCGCGTCCGGCTCGGGAAGAAGTTCCAATCACCATTCCCATCGCCGCCGCGCGTATTATTCCTTTGCCCGAAGCTCCCAAAGCCACACCGCGCCCTCAACAAGCAAGCGGTGATCGCTTCGACAATGACTTGCCCGCCTTTTTGCGCCGCCCTCCGGCAACCGTGAAATCAAAGGGTTAACTTAATTAGTCTTGCCCCCGGGCGTAGCCTCTGGCAATTCTTGGGTTATGAGTTTCGGACTTTCCTCCAAACGATTCGCGCAAATTGCATCATGTCTTTCGGCACTGACGGTAGCAGTACCTTGTCTTGCCGATGCCCCCCCTTTGGGATATGTCGGGCCGGTGCCGCGCGCAGATTCAGCGCCGGCCTCGTCCCCCGCGCTCCTTTCTCCACCACTTGGTTATGTCGGGCCTGTACCCCATGTAAGCACGACGATGGTTCCGCCTTCTCCGCCTAAGCTTCCTCCCGTTTCCGCAACACCCGCCCGGCCCCTTCCCGTCGCCGATGACACCAATGCCGATCATGCCGGAGAAACGCTGATTACCGCCAAGCAGATGCATTCCGACAGCGCGACAAATATCGTGACGGCGTCCGGAAAGGTCGAATTGGTGCGCGGTGATTATGTGCTGCACGCCGACAAGGTTACCTATAATCAGAAAACCGGGATTATGACCGCCGATGGTCACGTCGCGCTTCTGATGCCGACCGGCGAGGTCGAATTCGCCGATCATCAAGAGATCACCGGCGACATGAAACAGGCCTTCGCCCGAAATATAGGTATTCTATTTCCCGATAATTCGCGCGTCGCCGCTGAGGTGTCGCAACGTTATGACGAACGTTACACTGTGGCCGACAATGCGCTCTATACCGCCTGCAATGTATGCCGCGAGCATCCCGAGCAGCAGCCTTTGTGGCAATTGAACGCCGATACGATTACGCACGACAATGTCGAGCATAAACTTTACTATCACGATGCAACGATTGATTTTGCAGGCGTTCCTGTTGCCTATACGCCTTATATGTCGGCACCCGATCCGACCGTCAAGCGCCAGCAAGGATTTCTACCGCCGGAGCCGGGCGATACGCCTAATATCGGCGCTTACCTTAAGGTGCCCTATTATTTCGACATCGCGCCCGACAAGGACGCGGTGGTGACTCCAACCTTCAGCACAGTCGACAAAGTGCAGGTTGCCACCCAATATCGCGAACGTTTCGATCATGGCATGTTGCAGGTGAATGACTCGATTACCGAGGCCGACTTGATCGATACCAATTCGGGGATTGATCGTGGCCAGCGCCTGCGCGGCGATGTGATGGGTGCCTTTGTTGACGACATCGATAGCACCTGGCGGGTCGGCAGCGACGTGCAATACGCGTCGGATCGAAGCTACCTGCACCGCTACAGCATCTCGTCACTCGATCAGACCACGAGCCGGGCCTATGCTGAAGGTTTTGAAGGTCGGGATTACCTCGCCATCAATTCCTATTATTTCCAGAATTTGCGTGCCGGAACCGATATAGCCGAACCTGTCGTTCTTCCTTCCGCCACTTTCAGCGCCTTAGGCGATCCCGGGCAAGCTTGGGGCGGACGCTGGTCGTTCGACGGCAATACGCTTGTGACTCAGCGCGAGAATTCTGGTTCGCCCATAGCAGAGCAAGGCCCCGACACGCGCCGTTTGTCGATGAATGCAGGGTGGCAGCGGCAGTTGATTTCAAGTACGGGCTTGGAAACAACCGTGTCAGGCTTGATGCGTACCGACAGTTATTGGGCAAATAACGTGGTCTCGACCGACGACACTTCTGTATATAATCAAGCTTTGTTTACGCGCGAGTTTGAACAGGCGAATGCCGTCATGCGCTATCCAATGGGACGAACCGGCAACGGCTATCAACAATTGGCGGAACCTATCGTCGCCGTGACGGCTGCACCCAACGTACGCCAGATCGCCAAGCTGCCCAACGAAGATAGTCTGGATGTCGAATTCGACGAAACCAATCTGTTTTCGCCCAACCGCTTTACCGGCAGCGATTTGATCGAGGGTGGCAACCGCGTCACCTACGGTATGCGTAACGCGATTACGGCGGATAATGGCGCGCACATCGATGTTTTCGGCGGCGAGAGCTACGATCTCAGCGCCAACAGTGATTTTCCACAGATGTCAGGATTGAATACGCACGCATCCGATTACGTTGGCCGTATCGACTTTTCGCCTGCCCCATGGATGAATGCCAATTACGGATTCCGTTTGGCCGAAGGAGATTTCTCGCCACAACGGCAAGACGCTTATCTGTCAGTCGGCGCGCCGGTTTTCCGGCCTTCACTGCGCTATATCCAGAACTATACCACCGACACGACAACGAATTTAGTTGGTCAGGACCGGCAGGTAACATTCGGCCTGTCATCAAAATTCACAAAATATTGGGCGCTCAACGGGAATTACGTGCAGGCCTTCGATCCACAACCCGGCCCGCGCAGTTCGGGGCTTGCCATCTCTTATGTCGACGAGTGTTTTGCCTTTGGCGTAAACCTGACGCAGGATTTTACCAATCGCGTCGATATTACCTCGGGCACATCGATAGCTTTTCATATTTATCTGAAAAATCTGGGCGGAATACATACGGATTCTGTCACCGGGACATCTTTCCCGGCCGAGTTCAGGCAGGCCGCGCCGTAAGGAGGCCGCGCGCTTCGTCATAATTTTTAACAATATTGACCCCTGCTGGAGGGGTTCTCGTTTCCTGAGTAAGCCACAGACAATGACCGATACCGCCGCCTTGTGCTGCTTGCATGTCGCTGAGCCGGTCACCCAGAAAAGCCGAACGCGCGGCATCGAGATTCAGGCGTCGTACAGCCTCCAAAACCATGCCCGAATTAGGTTTGCGCCAGAAGCTTTCGCGCGCATAGGTAGGGTTGGCGCTCTCGCTATGCTCAAAACAAGCCAAAACCAGTTCGATCTCTATGGATTCGCGCCGCAATTCGCCAAGCATATGCTGCGTCAGATCATGATAATCCTTTTCCGAATAATAGCCCCGCGCAACACCCGCCTGATTAGTAAGTATGGCGAGGCGATAGCCTAAATCCCGCGCGGCGCGCAAAAAAGGAAACAAGCCCGGCAAAAACACGAAATCTTTGACCAAACCGACATAGCCTGTCTCGGCGTTGACGACCCCGTCTCTATCCAAAAGCAGTGCGCGGTTTTTGTTCATTGTTTCTCCCTGTATTCCTGTTTATATTCCATGCGCTCTCGTAACCCAACTTTTTTTGAGGCCGTCATGCTTGTTCGTTTTGTCCGCTTGTTTGCCGTCCTTTTTGCCCTCTTGCCCGGAGTTTTTTCCATGTCAGCTTCTGCCGCGCCTGCCCTTGACCCCGAAAACACCATCTATCTCGACTTGCCCGCAGGACGCGTCGTCATTCAGCTGCGCCCCGATCTGGCCCCCGCTCATGTGGCGCGCATCAAGGAATTGACGCGCAAAGGCTTTTACGACGGGCTTTCGTTCCACCGCGTTATTCCCGACTTTATGGCGCAAACCGGCGACCCGCGCGGCGATGGCACAGGCGGTTCAGGCCAGAAGTTGAAAGCCGAATTTTCCAAAGAGCATCATCTGCGCGGCACCGTGTCGATGGCACGCGCGGCAAGTCCCGACAGCGCCGACAGTCAGTTTTTCATATGCTTCGCACCCGCGCCGTTTCTTGATGGGCAGTACACCATCTGGGGACAGGTTACGTCCGGCATGGAGTTTGTCGACAAGATCAAGGCCGGATCGCCCTATAATAATGGTGCCGTGACCGACCCCACCAAGATCGTGCATATGCGCGTCGCAGCGGACGTAAAAGACTAAAACACACAATAACCTTACTTTATTGTGATAACGGCTCCCGTAGAAACGGGGGCCGTTATTGCTTTATAGCGCATCACTCTTTGGGGGATAGCGGCCG
>Ga0181516_10000804_pt1 | contig 26070 bp, 19 predicted proteins | sample PEATcosm2014_Bin_25_FD_121104 | JGI IMG/M metagenome (GOLD analysis project Ga0181516, IMG submission 121104) | Peatland microbial communities from MTU Mesocosm Facility, Houghton, MI, USA - PEATcosm2014_Bin01_10_metaG | ecosystem: Environmental > Terrestrial > Soil > Wetlands > Peat | place... | reverse complement strand
GAACTTGCGCGTGCGGCGGCGCAGCTCATGGAAGAGCCGATAACCCACGTAATGCGACCAATACGCCAGGTGTGACTCCACCGGGCTGATCGCTTCCGGCTCGCATGACAGGGCCGTTCCCGCTTTTTCCGTTGTCATGGCAATCATTTCAGCAACAGGGCGCCCCGTTGCACAGCCGGCCAAGCCTCGGCGTTTCGCCAGAAATTCACGTCGCGCCTCTCAGGCGTCGAGGTTGCGTGGTGCTAGGGCCGCAGCCGCGCCACCCAGCGGTACGCGCCGGCGAGGGTGAGCGCGAACACTGCCGTGCCGATGATCTCGGCGTCGTGTGCGGCGAAGCTGTCGCTGACCAGCGAGAGCGGAAAATCCTTGCCGGAAAACGCGACCAGCGCGGCGATCAATACCCCGATCAGCCCTTCGCCCACGAGCATGCCCGAGGCCAGCAGTACGCCAAGCTGTTTAATAGCAGCGGGATTAGCGCGGCGATCGGCGCGCCTGTCGAAATACCAGCCGGCGACGGCTCCGACCACCACCATGAGGGTGCTGGAGGTCGGCAGATAAATACCCAGCCCCACGGCAAGGGGCGCCAGATGCACGCTGCGGGTGGTCTTGCGCAGCAGCTCATCGATGACTATGACTGCGGCGCCGATGCCGACGCCGACTTCGATCAGGCTCCAGTCGACATTGTTTTGCAGCACGCCCTGCGCCAGTGCCGAGATCAGGCCGGCTTGGGGTGCGGGCAATGGGTGATCGCGATGCGGACCGGGCGCGCCGAGGAAGCCGTAGGCATGGTTGAGCAGATCGAGAATGGGCGGGATGATCAGTGCCCCCGCGATTACGCCGATGACCAGCGCCACCTGCTGCTTCCACGGTGTGGCATTCACCAGCTGGCCGGTCTTGAGATCCTGCAGGTTATTGTTGGCGATGGTCGCGACCGAGAACACCACGGCCGTGACGAACAGCGCGAAGGCCACCAGCGCCTGCTGTGCGGTGTCGGGAAGGCTCGATCGCACTGAGAAAACCAGCAGCAGCGCGGCGCCGATCACGGCCAGGATTCCGATGCCGGAGAGCGGACTGTTGGAGGAACCGATGAGGCCTGCCATGTAGCCGCAGACGGCGGAGACGAAGAAGCTCATCACCGCGATATAGACGATGCCGCCGATCGCCAGCAGCGCCATGTGCCCGTTGAGTGCCCCATGCGAATCGAAGCTCGCCAGCAGCAGCGCAATCGGCAGCAGGCAGATCAGCGTGATCACTCCCACCAGGCCGATCGGGATATCGCGCTCGGTCTGCGGCAGCGCCGCCGAGTTCCCCTGCCGGCGCGCGCGCGAGGCGGCCATCGCCGAAAGCAGGCCGCCGTACACCGGCTTCACCAGCTTGGCCAGGGTCCAGATCGCGGCGGCGAGGATGGTGCCGGCGCCGACGAAGCGGACCTTGTGGCTCCAGGTCTCGGCCGCCAGCTGCGCGAGCTGCGTGGCGGCGGCGCCGTCCTGGAGTACGGCGTAATGCGGCACGCCCCAGCCCCAACCGATCAGCGCGCCGACCAGCATCGCGATCCCGACCCAGAGTCCCACCAGGTGACCGACTGCGAACAGCGCGAACGAGAACAGGAAATCGAAGCCGCTCACGGCACCGCGCGAGCCGACCCTGAAGTAGCGCTCCAGGTCGATGGCGAAAATGCGAGTCGCGACCACGATCGCATACAGGGCCGAGAGCACCGAGCCCCACACCACGGCGAGCAAACCAGCGCGTGAATCCTCGACGGCGCCTGCCTGCGCTTCGGCACCGCCGCCGACCTTCAGCACTTCGGCGCAGGCCACGCCTTCCGGGTAGGGCAGGTCCGATTGCGTCACCAATGCCCGCCGCAGCGGAATCGAGTACATCACGCCCAGGATGCCGCCCAGCGCGCAGATCAGCATCGAGACGATGTAGGGAAAGCCGCTCCACCAGCCAATGATCACCAGGCCCGGCAGCACGAAAATGATCGAGGACAAGGTGCCGGCCGCCGAGGCGACCGTCTGCACGATATTGTTCTCCTGGATCGTCATGCCGCGGAAACCGCGCAGCACGGCCATCGAAATGACCGCGGCGGGGATCGAAGTCGCAAACGTCAGCCCGGCCTTCAGGCCGAAAAAGACATTGGCAGCGGTAAAGAGGAGCGTGATCAGAACGCCGAGAATCAACCCACGGATAGTCAATTCCCTGGGTGCCGGGGCCGGTACGGGCGCCATGAATACTGTCTCCCTGCGAGCTGACGCGTCGGTCAGCCCTGGCCGAACAGTACACTGCGGCGGCGCGTACTGAAAACCGGCCGAAGATCGGCCTCAGGGACTCGATCCGAGCCGTGCAATCAGCCAGGAGCGGAAGGTCGCGATGGCCGCATCCCCCAGTGCCTCCGGATGCGTCAGCAGGTAATAGCCATAGCCTTCATCGAGTTCGATGTCGAACGGCTTCAACAGCCGACCGGACCGCACGTGCTCGCCGAACAGATTGGTATCGACCAGCACGATGCCATCGCCGCTCAGTGCGTACTGCACGGCGAGCATGGCGGTGTCGAATACCAACCCGCGCTCGACATTGATGCCGCTGAGTTCCGCGTGACGCACGAACTGCGTCCACAGATAGTGCCGCGGCATGTCATTGATGCGGACATGAATGATCTCATTGGCATTGATCAATGCAGCCAGGTCCTCACCGCGGTGGCGCTCATACAGCTCTGGGTGGCAGAGCACGCTCAGTCGCGCCGACCAGAGCAGATCGGTGACCAGGTCTGTGACCATGGGCTTGGAATACACCACCGCCACATCGACATCCGCCAGCGGCGGGCCGACGCCATACGGGCTGATCACATCGATCTCGACCTCCACGCTCGCGCGGCGGAAGTCGCGCAGGATGGGGACGGCGAGATGGGTGGCGAAACTGGGCGGCAGCTGCACGCGCAGGGTCCGCAGTGTGGGCGTGTCCTGCCGCCGGATACTATTGAGCGCCAGCTCGAGTCCATCGAGCGATTTGATCACCGCCGGCAGCAGGTGCTCTCCGGCTTTGGTGAGCGTCAGGGAATGCGGCCGGCGCTCGAACAACTGCACGCCGATCAGCGTCTCCACCGCCATGACATGGCGCGAAAGCGCACTTTGCGAGATCTGCAGCGCCTGCGCGGCGGCGGTAAAGCTGCCGTGCTTGGCCACCGACTCGAAGGCGCGCAATGCGTTCAGCGGCAGCCAGCGGCGGCCGATCAGGGGCTTTGCCATGACGCCATCGTAGCGCCGCGCGGAGCCTGATTAGTCGCGTCGCCAGCGAATCATGCTATTTTTCGATAGCGGTATGCATTTTCTTAGCTTTTCAGAGACTTAAGGCCATGCAAGTCTGCTGGTCCGTCGCGCCCGGGAACGCTTAAGATCACTACGATGCCGTCCACGATGCCGCCCACGATGCAGCAAGTCCGCTTCGGCCAGACCGGTCTTCGGGTCTCCAAACTGTGCCTCGGCACCATGGGCTTCGGCAGCTCCGCCTGGAAGGGCTGGGTACTGGACGAGGACAAGGTGCTGCCCATCCTCAAGCGCGCGCTCGATCTGGGCTTCACCTTCTTCGACATGGCCGACTGGTACTCCAACGGCCGCAATGAGGAAGTGGTGGCGCGCAGTCTGCTCAAGCAGGTGCCCCGCGACGACCTCGTGCTCGCCACCAAGGTGTTCTATCCGATGAGCGAGGCGGCCAACGATCGCGGCCTGTCGCGCAAACACATCCTGGCCTCGGTCGATCGCTCGCTGCGCCGCATGGGCACCGACTACATCGACCTGTATGTGATCCATGCCTTCGATCCGGACACGCGCATCGAGGAGACGCTCGAAGCACTGCACGATGTCGTCAAGGCCGGCAAGGTCCGCTACCTCGGTGCCTCGACCATGTACGTCTGGCAGTTCGTTAAGATGAACTACACCGCGCGCCTGCATGGCTGGACACCGTTCGTGAACATGCAGTGCCAGTACAATCTCCTCTATCGGGAAGAGGAGCGCGAGATGATGCCGTACTGCCAGGAGGAGGGCATCGCGGTCACCACCTTCAGCCCGCTCGCGCGCGGCTTTCTGACCGGCGCCACGCAGACCGCGCGCACCGCGCACGATATCTATCTGAATTTTTACGGCGATGAAATCGACGTCGAGATCGCGCGCCGCGTGCGTGAACTCAGTCAGCATCGCGGCGTGACACCGGCCCACATCGCCACCGCCTGGGTCGCCGGCAGTTCGCGCGTCACCTCGCCCCTGATCGGCGCCGATGCGCCCGACCAGGTCGATGTGGCCGTGGCGGCTGCGGCGCTCGAACTGACCGCCGAGGAACGCGCGCACCTGGAAGCGCCTTACCGGCCGCGCGATGAGATCAACGACTACAACCCGGTGCGCCGTCCGCGCGCTCTGGGCAAGCAATAACCGAGAGAGCTGCATGATCTATATCGGCGAAGGGTTTGAAGGCAGCGGCGCGAATGCCGCACATATCAATCTGCTGCTGGGCCCCAAGGATGGACCACTCGCTACGGCCTGGGCCACCGCGGCCGCGAGCCCGGGTCCGGGACATATTCCGTTCCAGGCCGTGCTCAAGCCAAATGTGCCGGTCAAGCCCGCCACCCTCTTCATCGGCAAGGCCGTGCTGCACGACTCGAATCACGAGAACATGACCTGGGGCCCGGCGCAGCTCGGTGTCGGCGCAGGCATCACGCGCGCACTGCTCGACGGCATGCTGCCGGCCGGTGCCGAGGACTCCTGGCTTGCGATCGCGCTGGTCTGGGTCAACACCAAGGCCGACGATGCCGAGGTGGTCTACGCCAACAACAAGGCCGCCGCGCGAGTGGCGGCGCAGCGCGCACTCATGACGGGCTGGCCCTCGCGGGCTGAACTCGAAACCGCCCTGAAGTCAGTCGCCAATCCTTTCTTCACGCCGAAGAAACCCTGACCCCGGCGGCCATGAGCACTCTGTCCCTCGATCGCGTCCCGAAGATCGTGCAGGGCGCCGGCGCCCTCGAAGAGCTCGTCAGCGTACTCAGTGGCATTGCGTCGCCCACGGGCGCGATCAGGCAGGTGCTGCTGGTCGCCGATCCGGCCATGAGGTCGCTCGGGCTGATCGACACCGCCGAGCGCGCGTTGCGCGCGGGCGGCCTGGGTGTCAGCGTCTTCGCTGAGGTTCAAAGCGACCCGAGCATGGCGCAGACCGACGCTGCTGCGGCGATGGCGCGCGCCGCGGGCGCGCAGGCCATGGTTGCGATTGGCGGCGGCTCGGCCATGGATCTGGGCAAGACGGTCGCGGCGATCGCGGGCGCCACGGCACCTGCAAGCCACTACGGTCTGTGCGCCAATCCCTTTCCTGCCGCGCGGCTGGCCTGTGTGTGCGTGCCGACGACTTCGGGCACGGGCTCGGAGGCCACGCGCACCGCCGTGCTATCGAACGCCGAGCATCGCAAGGTGTGGTTGTGGGGCGATGCGCTCAAGGCGGATGTCATCCTGCTCGATCCGGTGCTGACCATCGGCTTGCCGACGCACCTGACCGCGGCCACGGGCATCGATGCGCTGGTGCACGCCATCGAGGCTTCCACCAACCGCAATGCCAATCCCGCCAACGATATGTACTGCCACGAGGCGATTCGCCTGGTCGTGAAGCATCTGCGGCAGGCGGTCAATTCACCCGCGGATCTGGCCGCGCGCGCGGGGCTGCAGTGGGCTGCCACGTTCGCCGGTATCGGTATCGACAACTGCGGCACGGCCATCGCCCATAACATCGGCCATGCCCTGGCCTCGCTGCGCCCGGTGCATCACGGCCGCGCCGTGGGCCTGGCGATGCGTGCCACGCTGGAATGGAGCGTCGCCGATAACGATGCCGCCTTCGCGGCTGCCGCCCAGGCCATGGGCGAGGCCGCCGATGCCCGGCGATTGCCCGGCGCCTTCGAGCGGCTGCTGCGTCAGGTCGGTGTCAAGGTCTCGCTGGCAGGCGAAGGTCATGATGCGATTACACCCGCACAGCTGGCGCAGCAGATGGCGCAGCCGGAAAACGAACCCATGCGCCGCTCCAACCGCCGCGAAGTCCGCGAGCAGGACCTGCTCGAATTCGCCACCGCCGTGCTGACGGCTCACTGAGACAGAGACCGCCGCATGACATCGCTGGCCGCTCGCAGCCGCGCGCAATGGGCACAGGCGCTCGAGGGTCTGGCCCCGGAGGGCCGCGCCTTAATCAATGGACGCCTGATCGCCGCTCAGTCCGGCGCGAGTTTCGACAACATCAGTCCCATCGATGGCAAATCGGCCGGCGCCGTGGCGCGCTGCGCGGCCGCGGATGTCGATGCCGCGGTGGCCAACGCGCGCGCGACCTTTGAGGCAGGGGACTGGCGCCATCGCGATCCAAAAGATCGCAAGCGCGTGATGTTGCGCTTTGCCGAGCTCATTCGCGCGGATCTCGAGCGCCTGGCGGCGCTCGAGACCCTCGATGTGGGCAAGCCCATCGGCAATTCGCTGGCCGTGGACGTGCCCTTCGCCGCCGACTGCATCGCCTACTACGCCGAATTTGCCGACAAGCTCTACGATGAAGTCGCACCCACCGGTCCGAATGATCTGGCGCTGGTGCGCCGCGAACCGCTGGGCGTGATTGCGGCCATCGTGCCGTGGAACTACCCGCTCATCATCAGTGCCTGGAAGCTCGGCCCCGCGCTGCTGTCGGGCAATTCGGTGGTGCTGAAGCCGGCCGAGCAGTCACCCTTGAGTGCGATCCGTTTGGGCGAACTCGCGGTCGCGGCCGGCCTGCCGCCGGGAGCGTTCAACGTGGTGCCGGGCTACGGTGAGGAAGCCGGCAAGGCGTTGGCGCTGCACGGCGATGTCGACATGGTGAGCTTCACCGGCTCCACCGAGGTTGGCAAGCTCATGCTGCGCTACGCCGGGGAATCCAACATGAAGCGCGTGGCGCTGGAATGCGGCGGCAAGAGTCCGCACGTGGTGATGCCCGATGCGGACATTGCATCCGCAGCCGAAGGCATTGCCTGGGGCATTTACTACAACGCCGGCGAGACCTGCCATGCCGGCTCGCGCGTGATCGTGCATGAAAGCGTCAAGGACGAACTGGTCGCCGCCATCGCTCGTGTCACGGCGAACATTCCGCTGGGAGATCCGTGGGAGCCCGCCACGCAGATGGGCGCGCTCATCGACCGCGGCCACATGCAGCGCGTGCTCGGCTACATCGACGATGGCGTGCAGGCCGGCGCGCGCGTGGCGTTGGGCGGTAAGCGCGCACTCAGCGACACTGGCGGCTTTTATGTCGAGGCGACCATCCTGGACGCCGTGCAGCCCGACATGCGCGTGGCGCGCGAAGAGATCTTCGGTCCCGTGCTGGTGGTGAGCACGTTCACGGACGAGGCGCAGGCGCTGCGGCTGGCCAACGACAGCATTTACGGTCTGGCCGCGGCGGTCTGGACCTCCGACATGAATGTCGCGCACCGGCTCTCGCAGGCGCTGCGCGCCGGTACCGTGTGGGTCAACGCCTTCGACCGCTCCTCGCTCTCGACGCCCTTTGGCGGTTTCAAGCAGTCCGGTTTCGGCCGCGATCGCTCGCCGCATGCCATCGATAAGTACACCGACCTCAAGACGCTGTGGACGGCGTACAAATAGCGGCTCCGATGCACCGAATCGCATCGATCCGGATCACGCACCACCGGCTGCCGCTCGAGCCGCCGTTTCACGCCAGCTGGGACAGCAAACCGCGACGCCACTTCGACGCCACCATCGTGCGCGTGCAGTCCGGGGACGGATTGGTGGGCGTGGGCTCGGGCGACCTCATGACCGGATTCGCCGGGCACGAGCATCTGTTCATCGGCCAGGATCCGCTGGCGCTCGAGCGGCACTACCGCGTGCTGTCGCACATCGATTTTCATTACGGCCGCTGCTGGCCGCTGGATCTGGCGCTCTGGGACCTGGCGGGGAAGATCGCCGGCCAGCCCTGCTGGAAACTGCTCGGGGGTCTCTCCAATCGCGTTCGGGCCTACGCTTCCTCCGGGGTGCTGCGCGATTCCGGGGCGCTGGCCGCGGCGGCCGAAGCGTATCTGGCGCGCGGTTTCCAGGCGCTGAAGATCCGGTTCCGTCGCGGTGACTGGCGCGATGACATCCGCGCGCTCGAGGCGGTGCGCGCGCGGGTCGGCGACAAACTCGAACTGATGGTCGACTGTAACCAGGGCTGGCGCATGCCCTGGGATACCGAAGCACCGTGGACGCTCAAGGATGCGCTTACCGTGGTGCGCGAGCTCGAGCAGCTCGATGTGTACTGGATGGAAGAGCCGCTGTACCGCGCCGACTATGACGGCATGCGCGCGCTGCGCGAGGCCACCGACGTGCGTATCGCCGGCGGGGAGATGACGCGCTCGCTGCACGAACTGCGCGAACTCATCACCCGCGGCTGCCTGGACGTGCTGCAGCCCGATGTCGCCCTGGTCGGCGGCATCACGGGTGCGCGGCGCGCGGTAGTCATGGCGCAGGAACACGGCATCGTGTTCACGCCGCATACCTGGACCAACGGCATGGGTGTGACCGCCAATGCACACCTCGCGGCAGGCCTGGCCGATTCGCCGTTTCTCGAATACCCGTATGATCCGCCGGAGTGGGATCTGGAGCGGCGCGACTTCATGATGGTCGAACCGCTGGGGGTCGGCGCCGATGGCGTGATCACGCTAAGCGATGCGCCGGGCATGGGCTATGCACTGGATGAGACACTGTTGGCAAACACCCTGATCCCGGGATGAAGCCCAATTTCCTGATCCTGATGGCCGATCAATTGACCGCACTGGCGCTCAAGGCCTACGGCGGCGCGACCGCGCGCACGCCCGCCATCGACGCGCTGGCCGATGGCGGCGTGGTGTTCGACTCGTTCTACTGCAACAGCCCGCTGTGCGCGCCCTCGCGCTTCTCCATGCTGGCCGGGCAGCTACCATCGAAGATCGGCGGCTACGACAACGCTGCCGAGTTTCCGGCGCAGGTGCCGACCTTTGCGCACTACCTGCGCGCCGCCGGCTACCAGACGGTCTTGTCCGGCAAGATGCACTTCTGCGGGCCCGATCAGCTGCACGGCTTCGAGGAACGGCTGACCACCGATATCTATCCCTCGGATTTCGGCTGGACGCCGGACTGGACTCGCTTCGACGAGCGTCCCGGCTGGTATCACACCCTGGACTCGGTGCTGCAGGCGGGCTCCTGTGTGCGCACCAACCAGATCGACTTTGACGATGAAGTCGTCACCGCCGCGCGGCAGAAGCTGTTCGACCTGGCACGCAGCGCCGACCGGCGCCCTTTCTGTCTCGTGGTGTCGATGACGCATCCGCACGACCCGTACGTGGTGCCGCAGGTGTATTGGGACCGATACCGCGACGAGCAGATCACACCGCCGCGGGTGCCTGATCTCGCCGGCCATGAGGATCCGCACGCAACCCGGTTGCGGCACGTCATTGGCCTTGGTCTTGCCAAACCCGATACGGCGCAGGTTCGCGCCGCGCGGCGTGCCTACTATGGCGCCGTGTCCTATGTGGACGATCAGGTCGGGATGCTCGTGAGCACGCTGCGGCAGGCGGCACTGGATGCGAACACGGTCATCCTGCTGATCGCCGACCACGGCGACATGCTCGGCGAGCGCGGTCTCTGGTACAAAATGAATTTCTACGAGCCCGCCTGCCGCATTCCGCTGATCGTGCATGCGCCCGGGCGGTTTGCGCCGCGCCGCGTCGCCGCCTCTGCCTCGCTGCTGGATCTGCTGCCGACGCTGGCCGAGATCGCAGGCGATGGCAAGCCGCCGGCCTACGCGGCACCCCTCGATGGCCGCAGCCTGCTCGAGGACCTGGAGGGCGGGCGCCGCAGCGGGGAAGTCGTCGGTGAGTACCTGGGCGAGGGTGCGATCGCGCCCATCGTCATGATTCGCCGCGGCGCGTTCAAATTCGTGCACTCGCCGGTCGATCCGGATCAACTCTACGATGTGGCCGCAGACCCCGATGAGCTGCGCAACCTTGCCTCGCGGCCGGAGGGCGCGGCGATGACCGCCGAATTTCGCGCCGAGATCGCACGGCGGTGGAATCTCGCCGCCATCCACGCCGACGTGCTGGCCAGCCAGCAGCGCCGTCATTTCGTCTACGCAGCGCTGCGCCAGGGCCGCTTCCGGTCCTGGGATTTCCAGCCGCTGCGCGATGCCAGCCGCCTCTACATCCGCAACGACCAGGAACTCAACGACCTGGAAAGTATGGCGCGCTTCCCAAAGCCGACTTAAGCGCGCGGGTGGTGGTTCTCCGGATCGTACAGCGGCTCGCGGCCCACAGTGGCCGCGCGACGCTCGCCAAGAATATCGATGTGCAGTGGCTTGCCCGGCTGGGCAAGATCGGCTCGCACGCAGCCCAGGGCGACGCTGCACTCGAGCGTATAGCTCCACGCGCCCGAGGTGACGAAGCCGATCGGCTCGTCAGCCTGGAAAATCGGGCTGCCGGACAGCGCATCCGCGCTGCCCGGATCGTCCAGCAGCAGCGGCACGCTGCGACGCGCCAGGCCACGGGTCCGCTGGGCGATCAATGCATCGCGCCCGATGAACTGCAGCTTGTCCATGTCGACGAAGCGGTCGAGCGAGGCTTCCCAGGGCGACATGCTCGAATCGAAATCCGATTTCCAGCCGCGATAGCATTTGTCGATGCGCAGGCTATCGAGTGCATAGAGGCCAAAGTGGCGCAGTGCGTGCGCGGCTCCGGCCGCCACTACGGCCTCGTACAGGCGCGGCATATCCTCGTTGTCCGCATGCAGCTCCCAGCCGAGTTCGCCCGCATAGCTGACCCGCAGAGCCAGCACCCTGGCGCCAGCAACGTCGATGACGTGCGACGCGAGCCAGGGGAAGGCATGGTTCGACAGATCCGCCGTGGTGAGCTGACTCAGGACCGCGCGGGCGCGCGGGCCCGCCAGCACCAGCGCATCCGCGGATCCGGTCAGCCGCTGGATCCGAACCGAGCCGTCGGTCGGCAGGGATTGCGACAGCACATCTTCGTCGTGCCACTCGGCCGCTGCCGCCGACATGGCATAGAAGCTCCCGGGTGCGATGCGCGTGAGCGTGAACTCGCTGACGATGCCGCCACGGTCGTTGAGCGCGTAGGCGAGCGCGATGCGGTTCAGCCGCGGCAACCGCGAACAAAGCAGGCGATCGAGGAAGGCTTCGGCGCCCGGTCCTTCGATCAGGAATCGCGCAAACCCTGGAAGATCCATGATGCCCACGCCGCTGCGCACCGCCCGAACCTCCTCGCCGACGGCGCTGTTCCAGCCGCGCTGACGGCGGAAGCTCAACCTCCCGGGCGCGTCGGCACGGTACCAGAGCGCGCGTTCCCAGCCGCCCCGAACACCGAACTGCGCGCCGCGGCTGGCGAGCAGCGTGTGGAGCGGGGAGAGACGCAGTGGCCTGCCCGCGGGGCGTTCTTCGAACGGGAATGCCGGTGCGTACTCGAGCTGGTAGGTCTCGGTGGCTTTTGCGAGCGTAAAGCGGCGAGTGGCGTAGTGCGTGAAGCGGCGGGAATCCACGCACCACAGATCCCACTCGGAGGCGCCCTCGATAACCCATTCGGCCAGCGACTTGCCGGCGCCGCCGGCCTGCGCGATGCCGAAGCTGAAGGTGTTGCAATGATAAAAGTTGGTCAGGCCGTGGGCAGGTCCCACATAGGGCAGACCGTCGGGGGAGTAGGGGATCGGACCGTTGACCACTCGCTTCACACCGGCGCTGGCAAGCACCGGCACGCGCCGGTAGGCGGCTTCGATATAGGACTCGACCCGATCCAGATCGTCCTCCCACAGCCGGAAGGAGAAGTCCTCGGGAATGCCCTCGAGCCATGCCGGTGTTGCGTGCTTCTCGTAGGGACCCAGGATCAGGCCATTTCCCTCCTGGCGCAGGTAGTAGGACACATCCGGATCGCGCAGCAGCGGCAGCCGCGCAGTGCGGGCCTTAAGTTCCGGGAGGTCGTCGGTGACCAGGTACTGATGCGACATCGTAACGATCGGCAGATCCTGCCCCAGCAGCGCCATGACTTCACCGGCGCGGTAACCTGCCGCATTGACGACGACATCGGCGGTGTATTCGGCTTTGTCAGTCGTCACCCGCCACTCGCCTGCGGCAAGTCGCGCGAGTCCCGTGACGCGGGTGAAGCGCAGGATGCGTGCGCCCATTTGGCGTGCACCGGCGGCGAAGGCCTGGGTCAGCTGCGCCGGATCGATATCCCCGTCCCACGGATCCCAAAGAGCCCCCTTGAGATCCTCGAGCTCCACGAGCGGATAGCGCTGGCGCAGCGCCGGCGGGTCGATAATCCGGTAATCGAGTCCACAGGCTTGCGCGATCGCGGTGACGTAGCGGTACTCGTCCATGCGCTCGGCGGTATGGGCGAGGCGCACCGAGCCGGTCAGGTGATAGTTGATCGGGTAGCCGGTGTCGCTGCCGAGCCGCCGATAGAGCGCAGCCGAGTACTGCTGCAGTTTCAGCAGCGAGGGATGGGTGGCGAAGGTGGGAACGTTACCGGCCGCGTGCCAGGTCGAGCCCGATGTCAGATCGTCGCGTTCGAGCAGCAGCGCGTCGTTCCAGCCCATGGCTGCCAGGTGATAGAGACAGCTGCACCCGACGGCACCGCCGCCGATGACGATGACGCGGACGTGCTCCGCCAAGCCCGCGCTACGCGCGCCGCCGCCTGGCGGCATATGCCGCCAGTGCCACGGCCACGCTGATGATGCTGGCCCAGAGCTGGCTGCGCAGGCTGGGGATCGTTCCCATCGCGATCAGCATGCCGACCATGGCCGCGACGGCAACATAGCTCAGCCAGGGAAACAACCACATGGGCAGCAGCGGCGGCGGCGCACCCTTAAGTTCGCGCGCGCGGCGCAGACGGATCTGCGACAGCACGATGGTCAGGTAGATGAAGACGATCAGTGCGCCGGAGGCTTTGACGAGCCAGCCGAAGACGAGCTCGGGAGACAGTATGGCGGCGATCACGCCGGCGAAGCCAACCGCGGCGGCCAAAAGCACCGAGCGCGCCGGCACATGGCGGCGGTTCGTGACGACCAGCCAGCGGGGTGCATCGCCGCGCTCCGCCAGTACGAACAGCACCCGCGAGGCCACATAGAAAGAGGAGTTGAGGCAGGACAGCACCGCGGTCAGCACGATCGCCGACATGATCGAACCCGCATAGGGAATCTGCATGTGATCGAGCGCGTGTGCGAACGGGGATTCGCCGGGCTTGATCGAGTCCCACGGCACCACGCTGACGATCAGGGTCACCGAGCCCAGATAGAACGCCAGGATTCGCCACACCACCGTGGAGACCATGCGCGCCACGGCTTTCGCGGGCTCGGTGGATTCGGCCGCGGCGATGGTGACGATCTCCGCGCCCATCATGGAGAAGAACACCGTCACGGAGCCGGCAAGGATGGCGACCAGGCCAAAGGGCGCGAAGCCGCCATGACTGGTCAGATTGCCGAAAGTGGCACCCGTGTGCGAAGTGAAGCCGAAGGCGAACGCGCTGCAGATGGCGATGAAGCAGATGATGGCGACGACCTTGATGGAGGCGAACCAGAACTCGAATTCGCCGAAGGAGCGCGCCGACATCAGATTCACCCCGGCCATGGCGGACATGAGTATGCAGCCCAGCCCCCAGTTGGGCAGCGGCACCCAGCGCTGCAGCAACGTGGCGCCGGCGATGGCCTCCACGGGAATCACGATGATCCAGAAATACCAGTAGAGCCAGCCCACCGTGAAACCGGCCCAGTCGCCCAGACCCGCGCGCGCGAACTCGGTAAAGGAACGAACGGTCGGCATCTCGACCGCCATCTCCCCCAGACTGCGCATGACCAGCAGGAACATCAGGCCCGTGATGGCATAGCTGACGATGACTGCCGGGCCGACGGCCGAGATGGCGACGCTGCTGCCCACGAACAGGCCTGCGCCGATGATGCCGCCGATGGTGATCATCGTGACGTGGCGCGGGCGCAGCGCGTGCGAGAGGCGATGCTGGTCGGAGGCTTCCAGAGCGCTGGTGTTCATTGGTTCATCCTCTCACGTCTCATGCCTCCGGGTCCTCGATCATCATGGCGGCGCCCTTTTCCGCCACCATGATGGTCGGAGCGTTGGTGTTGCCCGAAGTCACGGTTGGAAACACCGAGGCATCGATGATGCGCAGGCCGGCGATGCCGTGCACGCGCAGGCGCGAATCGACCACGGCTTCCCGGGGATCCGCGCCCATGCGGCAGGTGCCGACCGGGTGATAGATCGATCCGGCGCGTTGCCTGAAATCCTCCAGCCGCTCGGCGTCCGATTGGGTCTCGATGCCGGGGCGAATTTCGGCAGCCGCGTAATCGCGGAGCGGCCTCGTGGCGGCGATCTCGCGCAGCAGGCGCGTGCCCGCGATCACTTCGGCGAGGTCTTTGTCGGTCGACAATGAGTTGGCGTAGATCAGCGGTGCAGTCAGCGGGTTCGCCGAGCGGATCTTCACTTGACCGCGGCTGGTCGGTCGGCAGCTCTGGCACGACAGCAGGAACCCCGGGAAGGGATCGGGGCTCAGCAGCCGCCGGTGCCGACCCGGAGAGGTCGAGAAGGTCATCGGGTTGAAGTAGAGCTGCAGATTGGGGTGCGGTTGCGAGGCGTCGCTGCGGACGAAGCCACCGGCCTGATTGACGCTCATGGACAGCGGACCGCTGCGGTTCCGCAGGTAGCGTGTGATGGCGCGCAGCTTGCCGTGCCAGGGATAGAGCTCATTGTTGAGCGTCGGCACCGTGGAGCGGAAGAAGTAAGAGACGGCCAGGTGGTCCTGCAGATGCCTGCCCACGGCCGGATGATCGGCCAGCACCGGAATCCCGTGCTGCTCGAGCAGCGCCGCGGGCCCGATGCCGGACAGCTGCAGCAATTGCGGTGTATTGATGGCACCGGCACACAGCACCACGGCGCGCGTGGCGTTGGCCTCGACGGTTCGGCCCGCATGGGTGTAGCACACGCCGATCGCGCGACGATCCTTCATAAGCAGTCGCAGCACCCGCGACCGCAGCCGCAGCGTCAGATTGGAGGCCTTTTCCACCGGGCGCAGATAGCAGGTCGCGGTCGACTCGCGCACGCCATCGCGCGTCGTGAAGCGATAGATGCCCACGCCCTCGGGTTGCGGGCCGTTGAAATCCGGGGTCGAGGGCAATCCGAGGTGCCGGCAGCTTTCGAGCCAGGCGCGGGTCAGCAGGTGCGCGAACGGCGAGATGTCGGTCCGCTGGATGCGTTGTTCGGCTAACTCGAAAAACGGGCGTACATCATCGAAGCCCCAGCCCGGATTGCCCAGGTCGCGCCAGTCATCGTAGTCGTGTGGCAATCCGCGCACATAGACCATGGCGTTGATCGAGCCCGAGCCCCCCAGTACCTTGCCGCGCGGAATGTAACCACGCCGCCCAGCCAGCCCGGCGTCCGGTTCGCCTTCGTACATCCAGTTGACGCGCGGGTCGGTGAAGGTGCGGCCGTAGCCTACGGGGAGCCTGATCCAGAAGCGCCGGTCCGAGCCACCCGCTTCCAGCAGCAGCACGCGTCGCGAGCCGGTGGCGATCAGCCGGCTGGCGATCACGCAGCCGGCCGTACCGCCGCCGACGATGATGTGGTCGAACGACTCCACTGTCTTAGCTGATGGGCCGATCCGCCATATCGAGGTGCAGCGCCTTGTCGGTGTAGGGATGCTGCGCGATGACCGCCTCGTTCAACTCCACGCCAAGCCCCGGACCCGTGGGCGGAATCACATAGCCGTCTTCCCATCGGATCGGTACCTTGAGGATGTCCGCGTGGAAGCCGCCCCAGCGCTCGATGCCCTCGAGGATCAGAAAATTCGGACTGCAGGCGGCCAGCTGGATATTGGCCGCGCCGACCACCGGCCCGCAGTACAGATGCGGTGCGATCTGCACATGCTGCACTTCCGCCATGGCCGCGATCTTCTTGGCTTCGAGCAATCCGCCGACCCGCCCGAGATTCATTTGCAGGATCGCCGCCGCATCCGCGCGCAGCAGGCGGGCAAAATCGTACTTGGTCGTGAGCCGCTCCCCGGCGGCGATGGGAATCGAGGTCGCGCGCGCGACTTTTGCCATCTCCTCGGGCGCATCCGGGGGCACCGGCTCCTCGAACCACAGCGGCTCGTACGGCTCCAGGCGTCGTGCCAGCCGGATCGCGCCCGCCGCCGTCATCTGTCCGTGGGTGCCGAACAGCAGGTCGGCGCGAGTCCCGACCGCCTCGCGCAGCAATTGGCAGAAGCGCTCGCAGCGATCCAGGTCCGTAAGGCTCAGCTGCCGTCCATCGAAGGCAGTGTAGGGACCGGCCGGATCGAACTTCAGCGCCGTGAAACCCTGGCTCAAGTATTCGTGCGCGCGCTCCGCAGCCAGCACCGGGTCGCGATAAACATCGGTGCGGTCGCCGGGGCGGGCATAGATATAGGTGTAGCTTCGCAGCCGCTCATGCACGCGGCCGCCGAGCAGTTTGTGAACCGGTACGTCCGCTTCCTTGGCTGTAATGTCCCAGCAGGCCATCTCGAGTGCGCTTAAGACACCCATGAGCGTGAGGTCCGGATGCTGCGTGAAACCGGCCGAATAGACGCGCCGCCAGATCCGCTCGATGTCGTGCGGGTCTTCGCCCGCAAGGTAGCGTTCGAAGGTGTCTTCGATGAGCTTCGCGACCAGGTGCGGATCGAAGGGAACGCAGTAGGCCTCGCCGATGCCCTCCACGCCATCATCGTTGGTGAGCTTGACGAATACGAAGTAACGCCCGCCGTAGTGCGGCGGCGGATTGCCGACCACGAAAGTCCTGACGTCAACGAGTTTCAAGACGCGCGTTTGCTCCCGCGCAGCAGCGACAGTGCCAGCGCGGCCGATGCCAGCATCAGGAACAGACTGACCGCGTTGAGCACCGGGCTCGCACCCTCGCGCATGCGGCCATACATCGTGACGGTCAGCGGTGCATCGTTGCCGACCAGAATCAGCGTGGTATTGAAATTCTCGAACGACATCAGGAAAGAGATGGCGGCCGAGCCGATCAGCGCCGGCCGCAGATACGGAAAGGTGATGGTGCGCAGCACCGCCGCGTGCGAGGCGCCCAGATTCAGCGCCGCCTCCTCCAGCGTGCGGTCGAAGCGCTTCAGACGCGCACTGATCATGAGCGTGGTGATGGTGGCGACGTAGGAAAATTGACCGGCCACCACCAGTGGCAGGCCCGGCCGCAGGAAGTCGAGGTCCCAGCCGAACAGCGAATCGGCGAGCTCGGCGATGCGGCTCGAAAGTGCCAGGATCGAGATGCCGAGGATGACGCCGGGGATCACCAGCGGCACCAGCATCAGCACCGACAATGCCTGCTTTCCCGGGAACTCCCAGCGCTCCATCAGGAAAGAATTGGCGGTGCCGATGATGACCGACAGCACGGTCACCCAGCACGCCACGATCAGGCTGGTGACGATGCTGCCGAGCAGTTCGGTGTCGTGGAACAGCCCGAGTCGGCCGTTGCCGGCGTTGCCCACGAACCAATCGAGCGTAAAGCCGCGCCAGGGCGGGGCCGGGTAGGGTGCATCGTTGAAAGCAAATACGGCCACCGTGGTCAGTGGCAGGAACAGGAACACCAGGAAGGCTGCCACGTACAACGCAGTGGCGGCACGCAACCAGACGGGGCGGGGAAGCGTTGAGATCATGTCCGGCGCATCACGTCGACGAAGCGCTGTCCGCTCAAGCGCAGTCCCACGGCCACCATGGCGGTGGACAGACCCAGCAGCAGGAAGCCGAACGCCGCCCCCTGTTCCCAATTGAAGCGCACGATGAACTGCGTGTAGATCAACTCGGTGAACCATTGTGAGTTCTTGCCGCCGAGCAGTGTCGGCGTCAGGTAATTACCGAGCGTCAGCATGAAGACGATGATGCAGCCGGCCGTGATGCCGGGCGCCGCGTGCGGAATGACGATGTGGCGCAGGATCGACGCGCCACCGGCGCCGAGGTTATAAGCCGCCTCGATCAGTGCGTTGTCGAGACTCTCGAGGCTGTTGACCAGCGGCACGACCATGAACAGCAGCGAGGTGTAGACCAGGCCCACCAGGATGGTGGCGTCGTGATAAAGCATTTCGACCGGCATATCCGTGATGCCAAGTTTCACCAGCAGCGCCGGCAGTACACCCGTTTCCCGCAGCAGGATCAGCCAGCCGAGCGCGCGCACGGTTTCACTGACCCAGAACGGGATCAGGCACACCACGAACAGCAGCGAGCCTGCGCGGCCGCGCGCGACCTTGGTGATGATCCAGGCGGCCGGAAAAGCGATCAGCAGTGTCAGTGCAGTCGCCAGCGCCGACATGATGGCGGTGCGCACGAACACGTGCCAATAGAGCGGTTCGGTAAAAAAGGTCCTGAACTGCAACAGGCTCGGCTCATAGACATGCGGCGCCACGCGCCGCCGCAGCGCCAGTACCGCCAGATCGGAGTGCGGCATCACGATCAGCAGCAGCAGCCACAGCAACGCCGGTGCCAGCAGCCATGTCAGCACCAGGCGTCGTCGCCAGACCGGTAGTGCCAGCGGATCGTCAGACATGAACCGCTGCCCCGGTGCCCGCAAAGCAGATCGCGCGCTGCGGATCGAAGCCGAAGAAAATCTTCTCGCCCACCCTGAGATCGGCGAAGCGCCCGGTCTGGGGCAGCGCGACGCGAAACTCAAAACCACTGCGGTCCTCGTTGAGCAGCACGGCGGAGTTGGCGCCGTCGAACAGCAGGCTCTGTACCGTGCCGCCGAAATTCACATAGTCGGCCGGGAGCCGATCGGCCGCGCGTTCGAGGCTCGCCACTTCGGGTCGCACGAAGGCCGCGGCCTCAGCCCCGATGCTGCAGCCGCCGCTGACACGAGCGCGCACTACCCAGCCCTGCGGTGTGGTGACTTCGGCGATCTCGCCCGCGCGGGCGGTGAATTTTCCGGCGATGCGATTGTTGGCGCCTACGAAGGCCGCCACAAATGAAGTCGCCGGTTGGTAGTACAGCTCCTGGGGTGTACCGAGCTGCTCGAAACGGCCGCGATTCATGACGCCCACGTGGTCCGACAGCACCAACGCCTCGGATTGATCGTGGGTGATGTAGACGAAGGTGGTACCGAAGGAGGCCTGCAGCTGCTTGAGCTCGATCTTCATGTGTTCCCGCAGTTTCAGGTCGAGCGCGCCGAGCGGCTCATCGAGCAGCAGCAGGGTTGGCTCCAGCACCATGCTGCGGGCGATGGCCACGCGCTGGCGCTGGCCGCCGGAAAGTTCATCGACGCGCTTGTTGGCCGCGCTGCCCAGGCCCACGCGTTCGAGCATGGCGAGTGCGCGCTTGCGGCGCTCGGCGCTGCCCACGCCGCGGCGCGCCAGCCCGAAGGCCACGTTGTCCCCGACCGACATCATCGGAAACAGCGCCAGCTGCTGAAACACCATGTTGACCGGACGCCGATTGGGGGCAACACCGTGCATATTGCGTGCGCCGATATGGATCGTGCCGCCATCGGGCACGATGAAACCGGCAATCATGCGCAGCAGTGTGGTCTTGCCGCAGCCGGAAGGACCCAGTATCGAGAAGAAGCTGCCGCGCTCGACCTTGAAGGTCAGTTCGTCGACGGCGCGATAGTCGGCAAACTGTTTGACGAGCTGCTCGACGGCAAGGTCAGGGGTGCTCATGAGGAGGTGCTCATCGAAGTTGCGGTGGGCGCATTACTGCGCGGCCTTGACGCGGTCCAGGATACGGCCCTCGATCTCCTCGAGGCCGGACGGGATGGCCGGGTACCAGTGGATGTTCGTAAAGGCGCCGCCCGGGAAGCTGGCATAGAACTGCGCGCGCATGCGCGGATCGACCAGATCCTCGGTGCCGCGCGCGGCAGTCCAGTTGCCGACGTGCCGGGTGATGCGTGCCGCGATGTCGGGGCGCATCGTGAAATTGATCCAGGCATAGGCCGCGGCATCATTGCGGCCGCGCGAGGGCAGCGCGAAGGTGTCGAGCCAACCGAGCGCGCCAGATTTGGGGACGACGTAATCGATGTCCGGATTCTCACGATTGAGCGTCCAGCCGCCCGTGTCCCACATATCGGCGACCACGAGTTCGCCGGAGCGCATACCGTTGAGCAGCTGGTCCTTGTTGTCGAAGAAGAAGCGCAGGTTGCCCTTGCACGCGGCCAGCTTGTCGCCCACCTGATCCATCAGGGCCGCATAGGCCGCAGGATCGTCGTAGAGCGCGAACGGATCCTTGCCCATCGCAAACGCGAAGCCCATGAGGATCGGCCGGCGCAGGCGCAACGAGGTGCGGCCTTTGAGATCCGGGCGGCAGACATCGGTGTAGTCGGAGACATCGCGGGCGAATTTGCTGTTGGCGACAACCCCGTCCGTGCCCCATATGTAGGGCAGCGCGTACAGCTGCCCGTCGAGCGTGGCGTTCTTGCGCGCGATCTCGAGAATCTCGGGACGAAACTGTTCCAGCTTGACCTTGCTCTCGTCGATCGGCTTGTAGACGCCAAAATCGCGCTGCACTCCGGTGAGGCGATCGACCGACGGCTGCGCCAGATCGAAGCCCGCGCCGTCCGTGGCGTGCAGCTTGGAGATGATCTCCTCGTTGTTGGAGAGCGTCACCGCCACTTTGATGCCGGTTTCGCGCTCGAACTGCGCCACGACATCGGCCGGCGCGTAGTCGGCCCAGGTGATCAGGCGCAATTTCTTGCCGTCCGTGTGCCCACCGCAGGCGGTGAGCGCCAGCAGCAGACCCAGCAGCACCGGGCGGGCGGATTGGCATCGCAGGCGCTCTCCCATCAGGCGATGCCAATGGCCCTCTGCTGCTCCTGCCGCAGGCCGCGCGTGGACCAGAACAGGTGAAATGCCGACCAGAACCCGGTCGGTGCCAGGCACAGCAGCGCCAGGCGCAGCGACTCGGCATTGGCGACATGGCCGGGCGCCAACCCATCGCTCAGGGCACCCACCAGCTGCGGCGCGATGATGAGGTTGCCGACGTTGGCGAGCAGCAGCGAAATAGCACAGAACTGGCCGCGCATGCGCGGCGGCGAGAGATTGTTCAGCAGCCCGAAGCCCGGCCCGATGTAGAAGTAGATGAACGGGATGAAGATCCAGAACATCGCCTGCGTCAGGGCCAGCGAGTGCGTCCAGAAAATCACGATCGACGGAATGGTAGCCAGCGTGATACCCGAGGCCAGAAACCACACCACGCGGCGTGGGTCGTACATGAAGGGCCGTCCCAGCAGCCAGGCCGTGAAGACCGTGGCGCCGATGCCGCCCCACAGGTGAATGGGACCGGTCATCTCACCGGCCTGGCCGGCGGTCAGGCCGTAGTTTCGCATCAGGAAGGCCGGCGTCCACCAGGTCAGGCCCCAGCCCCAGAGTGCAGTCAGAGCACTGCCGAGCATGAGGTGACAGGTGGCGCGCTGGGTCCAGAGAAACTTCAGCGTCTCCATGAGCGACGGCTTGTCAGCGCCCATGGTGGCATCGAGCCGGCCGCGCCGGGGTTCACGCACCGTGAAGTAGACCAGGCCGCCGAAGATGATGCCCGGCACGCCGAGCGCCAGGAACACCGAGCGCCATCCCCAGGCATCGGCGATGCGGCCGGCCAGGCTGTAGCCGACGTAGGCGCCCAGCGGAGCACCGAGCGAAAAAACGGTCATTGCCATGGGGCGCCGGCCGGCGGGGAAATAGTCTGAAATGATCGAGCTCGCCGAAGGCGTGCCGCCCGCCTCGCCGATCCCAACCCCAATGCGCGCGAACAGCAGCTGCCAGTAATTGGTGGCGATACCGCACAGCACCGTCATCGCCGACCAGGCGGTCATGCAATAAGCGATGATCTTGGTGCGATTGACGCGATCCACGAGCAGCGATAGCGGCAGTCCGCAGGACACGTAGAACAGCGCCAGGGAGACGCCGGTCAGGAATGCGACGCCGGAATCGGAGAGTTTCAGATCGAGCCGGATCGGCTCGAGCACGGTCGAGATGACGTATCGGTCTGCTATGCTGACCGTGTAAACCAGGGACATGGCGAGCAGCGCATACCAACGAAGCAGCGCCGACGCCGGGGGCGAAGCTGGAGCACCGATGGGTTCGAGAACCTCAGCCTTGACGCTCATCCGGATCCTCTAGCGGTCACCTGGACTACATGCACAATAGCAAAATCGGCTTCATCGGCCTCGGAAACGTCGGCGGCAAGCTGGCCGGTAGCCTGCTCCGGAACGGCGCCGACCTGACGGTGCGCGATCTCAACGGCAAACTCGAGGCCGACTTTGTCAGCCGCGGCGCCATCCGGGCTGCCTCGCCGCGCGAGATGGCCGAGCGGGTCGATATCCTCATCACCTGCCTGCCATCGCCCGCCGCCTCGGCCGATGTCATGGAACGCCCGGATGGCATCCTGGCAGGGCTGCGGGCCGGCAAGATCTGGCTCGAAATGAGCACCACCGATGCCGACGAAATCTGCCGTCTCGGTGCACTGGTCGAGGATCGCGGAGCGCTTGCCATGGATTGCCCGGTGTCCGGCGGCTGCCATCGCGCCGAGACCGGCAACATCTCGATATTCGCCGGGGGCAGCCGGGCCGCGTTCGAGCGCGTGCTGCCGACACTCAGGATCCTGGGGCGGCGGATTTTACATACCGGGGAATTGGGTTCCGCCTCCCGCATCAAGGTCGTGACCAACTACCTGTGCACCGTGCATCTGGCCGCGCTGGCCGAGGCGCTGACCGTGTGCAAGGTCGCCGGCATGGACATGAATACCGCCTATGAGGCGATCCGCATTTCCTCGGGTAATTCCTTCGTCCACGAGACCGAATCTCAGGTCATCCTGAACGGCAGCCGCGACATCAGCTTCACGATGGACCTGGTCATCAAGGATGTGGGCCTGTTCGATGCGCTGGCAAGGCAGCTCGGGGTGCCGCTCGAGCTCTCGCCGCTGGTGCTCGATATTTTCAGGGACGGCCAGCGCCGCTACGGGCCGCGAGAGCTGTCGCCCAACATCATCAAACGCCTCGAGCAGGCCTGCGGCGTCGAGGTGCTGGGCACGGGATTTCCCGCCCAGATGGTCGATGACGAACCTGAGGCTCCCGGCTACGAAGTGATCCCTCGCCGCTAGCGCACGCCGCGGTAGCGCGCGGAGGGCCCGGGCTCGCCCTTGTAGAATTGCGACGCTGGTGTCGTGCGCAGGAATTGCATCGCGTTTTGAGCCGCGGCCTGCGCCGGCACGCCATCGCCGTTGAGCTTGTGGAAGGCGGTCCATGCCGCGGTCGGCGCCGCGCCAAAACTGCGATGCGGGTCCTGTGCGGCTCGCACGTCCATCCAGAGACTGCCCTCCAGCAGATCGAACGCCAGCAGATCCATGGTCACCGACACCGCCTGTCGTGCGCGCTGCATCTTCACGCGCGTCTGCGATTGCAGATCCTCCACGGTCGCGACGATGGCGCTGCCGGAGGGGGCCAGCGGGGCCATGAGGCTCTGCAGCTCCTGCTGCAGATCCACGGGGTTGTAGTCGAACTGATTCTCATCGGCGGTATGAATCACAGCATCGGCCCGGACCCCGGTGAAGAACGGGTTCTTGAAGCGCTCGATGCGCAGCATCACCGCGATGTCCATGTTCGCCAGCGCGATCACGAATCCCTCGACCTGGTTGGCCATCGGATAGGGATCCCAGTTGGCGTTGGAGACGATGTAGCCATGCTGGCCGTGACTGTGGGGACCGCCCTTGACGAAGTAGCGCATCATCTGCGGCGTGGCCAGTTCCCATGAATCCTCAGGTCCCAGGCCGACGCTGACCGCGGGATTGTGATCCGAGGAATTGGCCTGCAGCAGTACCGCATCGCTGAGTGCCGACCATTGCTCCCAGGCAGACGCCTGTCGGATCGAGGACGCGCGCAGACTTTCGGGATCCTGGATGACGCGGTTCGGATCGGCCTCGAACAGGTAACTGCCGCGCAGCATCTCGAGCGTTTGTGCCGCGTGCCAGTTGAGCCAGCGATCCGGCCGATCGCGCTGCACGCCGCGGCTCAGCGGCGTGATGCTGCTGTTCATGCCGTTCAGATCCATCGCGTAGATGAGATCGGCCCACTGGAGCGCCGACTGCGCGTCATGCACGAGTAGCGCGGCCTGGCCGGTGGCGTAAGCGTTGCTGCTGGTGAGCGCATTGTCATCGGCACCGAAGGGGTGCAGCGGGGCAAGTCCGGCACGCCTGAGTGCCTGGTCGGCGCTCATGCGCACGCCAGCGAAGTAAGCCTCGCCCACCCCGATCATGGTCTGGCCGACATTGCTCAGCTGCGCCAGGTCCCCCTCGCCGAGGGTACCGCGCGACATCACCACGGGTGTGACGCGATGGTTGAGCAGGTCGAGCAGCATCTGCGCCAGCTGCGGACTGGGCGCGTTGTAGATCATCTCGTTGGCGCGCACGACCATCATGGCGCGCACGATGTCCTCGGCCTCTATCTCCGGCCCGACCCCGGTGGCGGCGCCGTCGCGAAATCGCTCCAGCTGGGTCTTTTCGATCAGCGGGCTATTCTTCGCAGACATCGGGTCCCCTTCAAACAGCACCGTCTCACGCTGCTGGCCGACGCCGCGATTGAACCAGTACACGGGTATGCCCTCGGCCGAAGCCTCGAGCAGCAGGCCGTAGCCGTCGGCCTCGTGTGCACGCGCTTCGGCGCTGAGCTCGACCCTGGCACCGTAGCGCGCCACCTCGATGATCTGCTCGATACTCAGGTCATGGCCCGTCAGTGTCACGATATGATCGTCCATCGTGACGGTGATCGGTGTGTAGCCGGCCAGTGCGGGTGTGCTCATCATCGCGCTGGCGGCCGCCAGGCAGAGCGCGGCGCCGGGCAGCTTGCGGTACGCTGCCCGCTGTGGTGATTTCATGTCGGACCTCATCGGCATCGATTCTTTGCGCTTGGTTCTTTTGCCACAATCGTAGCGCGTAAAGGGAGTGGACGGTGAAGAGCTACAAGCAGATCGATACGCAGCTGGTGCATGCCGGCACGCCGGAACCTCGCATCGAAGGGGCCGTGGCCATGCCGATCTTTCAGTCGGCCAACTTCGAGTATGCCGGGGAAAGCCGCTACGATGATCTGCGCTACCTGCGTCTCAACAATACTCCCAATCATTTTGCGCTCCACCGACTGCTGAGCGCGATCGAGCATGCGCCCGACGCGCTGGTCGCCGGCAGCGGCATGGCCGTCATCTCGACCACGCTGCTGGCGCTGTTGAGCGCGGGCGATCACCTGCTGGCGCAGGACTGTCTCTACGGCGGCACGCTCGATCTGCTGATGAACGACTTTCCGAAGTTCGGCATCGAGCGCAGCTTCATCGATGGCGATGCGCCGCAGACCTGGGCCGCGGCATTGCGTCCAAACACGCGCGTGATCTACGTCGAGGCCCTCACCAATCCGCTGCTCGACGTCGCGGACCTTAAGGCCGTGGTGGCGTTCGCACGCGCTCACAAACTGGTGTCGATCATCGACAGCACCTTCGCCAGCCCGGTCAACTTCAATCCCATCGACTTGGGGTTCGACCTGGTGGTCCACAGCGCCACCAAGTACCTTAACGGACACTCGGACATTGTCGCGGGGGCGGTCGCCGGCAGCCGCGAGCACATCGCGCAGATCACCCACAAGCTCAATCACCTCGGCGGCACGCTCGACCCACATGCCGCCTCGCTGCTCTACCGCGGCCTCAAGACCCTGGGGCTGCGCGTGCGGCACCAAAACCATAGCGCGCTCGCCATTGCCAAATTCCTTAAAACCCATCCGGCCGTGGCTCGGGTCAACTACGCCGGGCTCGAGAGCCACCCTCGGCACCAGCGCGCACGCGAGCTCTTTTCCGGCTTCGGCGGCGTGTTGAGCTTCGAACTCGAGGGTTCGATGGAGCGCGCCCGGCAGTTCATGCAGAGCGTGAAGCTCCCGATCGTCGCTGCCAGCCTCGGTGGCGTCGAGACCCTGCTGATCCGGCCCGCGGTCAGCTCGCACGCCGGCATGACGCCGGAACAGCGCGAAAAGCTCGGGATCTCGGATCGGCTGATCCGGATGTCGGTGGGGATCGAGGCCACG
>Ga0181516_10000803_pt1 | contig 26076 bp, 30 predicted proteins | sample PEATcosm2014_Bin_25_FD_121104 | JGI IMG/M metagenome (GOLD analysis project Ga0181516, IMG submission 121104) | Peatland microbial communities from MTU Mesocosm Facility, Houghton, MI, USA - PEATcosm2014_Bin01_10_metaG | ecosystem: Environmental > Terrestrial > Soil > Wetlands > Peat | place... | reverse complement strand
TCGACCTGCTCGAGAAATTCGCCGGCTACGGCTTCAACAAATCCCACGCCGCCGCCTACGCCATCGTCGCCTACCAGACCGCCTGGCTGAAGGCCAATTACCCCGTCGAATTTCTCAGCGCGATGATGACCAACGACCTGGGCGACATCAAGAAGCTCGGCGAATTCATCAACGAAGCCCGCGCCATGGGCGTCGAAGTCCTCCCGCCCGATGTCAACGAAAGCCAGGTCTTCTTCGCGCCCGGCTCCGGTCGCTCCGCCCAATCCGGAAACGGCGCCTCCGAACGCAAGGTCATCCGCTTCGGCCTCGCCGCCATCAAGGGCGTCGGCGAAATCGCCGTCAACAGCATCCTCGACGCCCGCCGCCAGGGCGGTGATTTCAAGTCCCTCTCCGACATGTGCGAGCGCGTGGACATCCGCACCGTCAACCGCAAAACCCTCGAGGCCCTCATCAAGTCCGGCGCGTGCGACGCCTTCAAGGAAACCCGCGCCACCCTCTTCGCCCAGATTGACCGCACCCTCACCCGCGCCGCCAGCATCATCCAGGACCGCCAGCGCGGCCAGGGCTCCATGTTCGACCAGCTTGAGGAACGCGACGATCCCATGCCCGAAGCCATCAGCCGCCTGCCCGAATGGCCGCAGCATGAACTGCTCGCCGCGGAAAAGGAACTCCTCGGCTTCTACGTCACCGGTCATCCGCTGACCCCCTACGCCTCCATCCTGGAAAAATACGCCCTCGCCAACACCGCCACGCTCGCGCAACTGCCCAATCGCAGCCTCACCCGCATCGGCGGCCTCGTCGCCGCCATCCAGAACGGCGTCTCCAAAAAAAGCAATAAACCCTACTCGCTGGTCACGCTCGAGGACCTCGAAGGCTCCGTGCAACTCCTTTGCATGAACGAGAACTTCGACAAATACCGCGAGCTCCTCCAGCCCAACGCCGCCGTCCTCGTCGTCGGCGAAGTCAACAACGGCGACGACAAGCCCAAGATTTTTCCCCAGGAAATCATCCCTCTCGCCGCCGCCCCGCGCAAATACACCAAGCAGGTCCACTTCCGCCTGCACACCGCCCATCTGAAACCCGAAAGCCTGGATTCCGTCCACGAACTCGCCGCCGCGCATCCCGGACGTTGTCCGCTGTTCCTGTGCTTCATGCGCCCCGCGGGCGAAGTCGTCTTCGTCGAAGCCCACGAGAAATTCTCCGTGGCCCCCTCGCTCGAACTGCAGCAGGCCGCCAACGCCCGTTTTGGCGAGGAAACGTACTACGCCAAAATCGACGCCGCCCTTCCTGAACGCACCCAGCGTCCGTGGGAGCGCGACCGCGCCAACGGCTCCGACAACGGCCACGCCTGAGCCCCCGCCCTCCCGTGGTCACCATGCAATCCGCCTTCAGATTGCGTGAGAGCCTAGCGGTATACCTCGCGTCGATGCCGCACGCGGTTGACGCGCACGACGCGAATCTCGTCCGCAATCTCGTAGATCACCCGGTAATCTCCCGCACGAATGCGCCAGTCGTTCCTGCTCCCGGTCAGCTTGCGGCAGCCGGCAGGCCTGGGATTTGTCGCCAGGGATCGAATTGCGGCGATAACGCGGTCATGAATCTCGGAGGAAAGCCGTTCAAGGTCCTTCTCGGCGGCGCGTTCGAGCAGGACGCGAAACATGTTCACTTTCGTTTGCGTCCCGCGAGATAATCTTCCAGCGGCCGGTAATGCAACGGCTTGCGTCGGGCGCGTTTAAGCCAGGCCATGTCATCGAAGTCCTCTACGCGCTCCAGCAACTCCTGGTAATCCTTGATGGAGATGATGACCGACACGGGCTTCCCCTTGCGGGTCACAATTTCCGGTTCCGGCAATGCTGCTTTCATGGCGCCATTGTATCACGCAAAAGACCTGGCGTAAACCTTGTTTCCGTCTGCCGAAACCAATCCGTCAGCGGGCCGGATAAACATTCACTTCTATTTGTCGGACGGACTCTTCGTCTTCGCCGGCTTGCTCTCCGTTTTCGCGGCCGCCGGTTTGCTTTCGCCCGCAGGCTTGCTCTCGCCCGATGACTTGCTTTCCCCGGCGGGTTTGCTGTCGCCGGACGGGCTCGCGTCCTTCTTCGCCGCGGCCTTGTAACCCTCGCTCCGGTAGTCCGTGATGTAAAAGCCGCTGCCCTTGAAGATCAGCCCCGCCCCGCCGCCGATGGAGCGCTTGACCTTCCCCTTGCCCCATTTCTTCAGGCCGCACAATTCCTTCGGGCAGACCGTCAGCGCCGCCGCCGTCATGGGCTGCACTTTTTCAAAATGATGATCGCACTTCGCGCAAATGTATTCGTAAGTTGGCATGTTGATTATCTATTTGATCACCGGTGGAATCGTCAAGCGCCCCGGGCTTCGCTAGCCGCCGATGCAGCTCATGCTCCGTTCTGGCGCGACGAAATCCGCCTCCCCGATGTGGTGCCGCTCCTCCTTCTCCCAAGCCACCGCCTGCAAGAATCCGGCGATGGCCTCGTCCGTGTCCCCACCCCGCAGCCGCGCGCGCAGGTCCGGTTCCACGACGCTGAACAGGCACGTGCGAATCTTCCCGTCCGCCGTCAGCCGGATGCGGTTGCAGTGCCCGCAAAACGGCTCGCTCACCGGTGAAATCAACCCCAGCTCGCCGCGGCCGTCCGCGAATTGCCAGCGTCTGGCCGTTTCGGACGGGTGCTTCACCGGCGCGGGCCGCAATTCACCGCGGCGCTTCAATCTTTCCAAAATCTCCCGCCCCGGCACCACCAGCTCGCGGAGCCAGGCGCGCGCCGAGTCCAGCGGCATGAATTCGATGAACCGCAGCGCCACGTTCTGCTCGCGCGCGAAGTCTGCCAGCACCTCGATCTCATGGTCGTTGATGCCCCGGATGATCACCGCGTTCACCTTTACCGGTTCCATCCCCAGTTCCTGCGCCAGCCGGATGGCCGCCAGCACCGCCTCCAGGCCGTCGCGCCCGGTGATTTTTTGGAAATTGACCCGGTCCAATGAATCCAGGCTGAAACTCACCCGCCGCAATCCCGCGTCGCGCAATTCCCGGCCCATTTCAGGAAAATGAAAGCCGTTCGTCGTCAGCGCCAGGTCCGTGATTTCGGGAATCTTCGCGATGCGCGCCACCAGTTCAGGCACGCCCCGCCGCAACAACGGTTCGCCGCCGGTGAGCCGCACCTACTGGATGCCCAAGCCCGCGGCGATGCGCACCACGCGCTCAATTTCCTCGAACGTCAGGAGGTTCGCCTTGGGCTGCCACTCGCGCGCAATCGGGCTCGAGCGCGGCAGATTGGCCCAGCGGCCGCGGTAGAAATTATGGGCCGCCTCGGTTTCCGGCAGACAATAGAGGCAGCGGAAGTTGCACCGGTCGGTGATGCTTACCCGCAGGTCACGCAACGTGCGGCCGTGAGCGTCAACGAGCAGGTTCTCACGGGTCATTGCTTGATCGGCGCCATCGGATCGATTGTGGGCGTGGAATTCGACGCCGCGCCGTTGGTGATGGGCGGGATCACCTGGACACTGCCGTCAGACTTCACTTCCACGTTCAAATCGTACGCGTTGGTGGTCGCGGGCTTGTTGTTGCCGGCCAGCGAGCCCTGCATCAGCTTCTGCGCGCCCTTCTGGTCCTGCGATGCAAAAATGCCCTCGCGGATCCATTCCAAGCGGCGTGAAACATCCAGTTCTTCCTTCAGTTTCCTGACCTGGTCGCGCAACACCGCCAGATCATTGAACTTGCGCTCCAGCTCGGCTTTTTCCGCCATCAACCGCTGCAATTCCTTTTCCAAAAACGCCTTGTCGCCCTCGGACGCGTCCAGCTTCTTCTGGGTGTCGGCAATTTGCGTTTCGAGGTCGTTGATCGAGCCCTTCAAGTCCATGGCCTGCTTGTCCAGCGCCTCGTTCGTGCTCTCCAAATCCGCGATCTTCGCGTCGCGCTTCGCGGCCTCCTCCATCGCCGCCTTCAAGGCCGCTTCCTTCTGGCTCAGCGTGTCGTTCGCCTGGCTCAAATCGTTGGAAAGCTGCTCGATGTGCGCGTTGCGGTCCGAGAGATCCTTGTCCAGCCGCAGGTTGGTCTGTTTCTGGTCCGCCAGCTCCGCGCTGGTCTGGCTCCAGCCGTTGGAAAGACTGGCAATATCGGCCTGGTCCTTCTTCTCCTGTACGGAGGCGTCCTGGTTCGTCTTGATCAACCCTATCGCCAGCCCCACCGCCAGCAATGCCAAAATAACCACCGTCACTTTGATCTTCATAAGAATTGTATATTGGCCGAAAAAAGCCGGCTTGGCAAGATACTATCTCGCCTTGCTTTAAGAATGTTCTGGCCTAGATTGAGCCGATGAAGTTGCCGAGTGAAGTCCCGGTCATGACCCTGCCTCAGGCCACCCTGCTGCCGCAGGCGTTCCTGCCGCTCTACATTTTCGAGCCCCGTTACCGCCGGATGCTCCAAGATTCCCTCGGCTCCGCCCGCATGTTCTCCGTCGCCATGCAAAAACCCGGCCGCACCCGCGAATCCCCCTCCCCCGTCGCCGGCCTCGGCCTCATCCGCGGCTCCGTCCAGCACGAGGACGGCACCTCCCATCTCCTCCTGCAGGGCATCGCCCGCGTCGAGCTCGCGGAAACCGTCCGTTACAAACCCTACCGCGTCCAGCGCATCCGGCCCCTTGAATCCCCGCCCGCCAATGAACTCGCCGTGGACGCCCTGCTTGCCAAGGTCCGCGAGCTGCTCGATGACCGCGTAAAACTCGGCCTTTCGTTCTGCCCGCCCCTTTTCCAGGATCCCCACTCCCCGCCGATGCTGCCCGGCCTGCCGCCCGCCGACGCCCTTGAATTCCTCGACCAGATTACCGACCCCGGGCAGGTCGCCGACCTCGTCTCCGGCGCCGTCCTCGCCAGCGCGGCGGAGCGCCAGACCATCCTCGAAACCGTCCATCTCGAATCACGCCTCAAACATCTCATCCATTTTTTGATGGCGGAACTCCGCCGCAAACGCAAGGATACCGGCCGATGAACAATACGCCTTCCTCCCCCGAAGCGGCGGCCGATGCCGGCCGCGAAGAATTTCTGTCCGCCCTCTTCGCCAACATGGTCATCCAGCAGACCAACATGGCCATGATGCTCCTCGGCAAGGTCGCCCATCCCGAGACCGGCCAGTTCATGCAGGACCTCGAGTCCGCCAAGATGTTCATCGACCAGTTGGAAATGATCGAGGCCCGCACCAAGGGCAACCTTTCCAAACAAGAGGACGCCCTGCTCAAACAAGCCCTCGCGGCCTTGCACATGGCCTTCGTGGAAACTGTCGACGCGCCGGAAGCCGCCCCCCGCATCGAACCCAAATCCGCCGCGCCGGCTCCCGCCACCGAGCCTGCCGCCGCCCCGGCCAATCCTCCCGCCGCGCCTGCCGCCGATGCCCCCGCCGCCGCCGCGGCCGACGAATCCCGCAAAAAATTCAGCAAGAAGTACTGATCCGGTTCGCCATTCGAATTCGCAACGTGCCTCGCAATTGGAAGCAGACAAGACGGATTCGAAAAGATCCATGGTCTCAGGAAAGAACTCCCTCTCCTGGGGGACCACGTTGCGCGAAGCGCACGTCCCAACTGGGCAACTGATTCGTGGCAGGCTTGGGAAGCCATTGGGACGGGGTGAGGGCGTGCCCCATTAATTATTTCCAGGTTCCAAATTCACCCGTTCCCCATCAGCTCCGCCACCTTGGCCCGCACGTCCCCGTGCCGCATCAATGATTCGCCCACCAGGATTGCCTGCGCGTTGCATCGCTCCAACCGTTCCACGTCCGCCCGGGTGTGAACGCCGCTTTCGGCCACCAGCAATTTCTCCATCCCGCCGCGCGCCGCGCGCATCTTCGCCGCCAGCCGCTCCGTCGTCCCCAGGTCCACCTTGAACGTCCTCAAGTCCCGGTTGTTCACGCCAATCACCCGCGCGCCCACCATCAGCGCGTGCTCCAGTTCCGCCTCGTCATGCACTTCCACCAGCGCCGCCAGCCCCGCCTCCATCGCCAGCGCGTGAAAATGTTTCAACTGCCGGTAGCTCAAAATCGCCACAATCAGCAAAATCGCGTCCGCGCCCCATTCCGCCGCCTCCAGGATCTGCCGTTCATCAATGATGAAATCCTTCCGCAACAACGGCAGCTTCACCGTCCGCCGCACCTCCCGCAGATGCTCGCGCGAACCTTGAAAAAACTTTTCGTCCGTCAGCACCGAGAGACAATCCGCCCCCGCCGCATCATAAGTCTTGGCGATCCGCGCCGGTTCGTAATCCTCGCAAATCACCCCCGCCGACGGCGACGCCTTCTTTATCTCCGCGATGAGCGCGACTTCGCCCACGCGCGGCCGCCACAACGCCGCCTCGAAGTCCCGCCGTTCGCCCCGCCGTTCCATCACCGCCTTCACGTCCCGCGCCGTCACCGTGCGCTCCGGCAGTTGCCCCAGCTCAATCCGCTTCTGCGCCACGATGGTTTCCAATATGTTCATTTCAAAATTGGCCGCATTGAATCAAGGCCTCGAAAGTAAATGCTTTCAGTATTGATTCCCCTCCCCATTTTTAATTTTTCATTTTGCATTTATAATTCGTCACTCCTCCTCATCCTTGATTCCCTGCATCCGTTTCGCCGGGCATCCCGCCCGCAACCAGCCGTTCACAAAGGGATCCAGGTCCCCATCCATCACTCCCTGCACGTTGCTCGTCTCCACGCCCGTGCGCAAATCCTTAACCATCCGGTACGGCTGGAACACATAGCTCCGGATCTGGTTGCCCCACGATACGCTCCCCTTCTCCCCGTAAAACCGTTCCATCTCCTGCTTCTGCGCGTCCAATCGCTGCGCGAAAATCCGCGACAACAACAGCGTCATCGCCGTCGCACGGTTCTGGTGCTGCGAACGCTGCGCCTGCGACGCCACCACCAACCCCGTCGGGATGTGCGTGATGCGCACCGCCGTCTCCACCTTGTTCACGTTCTGCCCGCCCTTGCCGCCCGACCGGAACGTGTCCACTTGAAATTCATTCGGTGGAATCGTGATCTCCGCCGTCTCTTCAATCTCCGCGATCACATCCACGCTCGCAAAACTGGTGTGCCGCCGTTTGTTCGAATCAAACGGCGAAATCCGCACCAACCGGTGGACGCCGCGCTCCGCCTTGGCAAAGCCGTACGCGTTCTCGCCCTTGATCAGCATCGTGGCGCTCTTGATGCCCGCCGTTTCCCCCGGCAGCGCGTCCGTCATCTCCACCTCCCAGCCCCGTTGCTCCACCCAGCGCTGGTACATCCGCAGCAGCATGTTCGCCCAGTCGCACGATTCCGTCCCGCCCGCGCCCGCATTGATGCTCATGATGCAGTTGTTCCTGTCATGCGGCCCGTTGAGAAACACCCGCAGCTCCAGGCTCTCCAGGTCGCGCGAGAACTTCGCCAGCTCGCGCTCCAGGTCGGTCTGGTGCTTGAGCTGTTCCGCCTCCGGCTCCGCCTCGCACAACTCCACCATCTCGCGGAAATCCTCGATTTGTTTTTCCGCCTTGAGCAGCGGCTCGACCTTCTTCCGCAGCGTGTTGCCCTCGTCAATCAGCTTTTGCGCCTGCTCCCGGTTGTTCCAGAAGCTCTCCCCCGCCATCAACGCGTCCAGTTCCGTCAGCCGTTTCTGCGCGCTGGCGACGTCAAAGAAACCTCCGCAAATGCGTGAGCTTCCCCGCCAACTCCGTCAACTGCGCTTTGATGTTCTCAAACATATTCCCGCATTATATTGCCAAACTCACGGGAATCAACCCTTACCGGCAACCTCCGAGCGCATGCGTCCTCCTCCTCGTTCTCGTCCTCCTCCTCGTTCTCGTCCTCCTTCTCGTTCTCGTTCTCGTCCTCGACTTGGAGGGCATCGTCCCGCACGCGGGATAAACGCTCCGCCCCTTCCGTCTCCCACGCCCCGCGCCCCGCGCCTCGCGCCTCTTTTTATCCGGCCCCAAGCGGCACAAAGCGGCCCAGACTCCCAGTGACATCCCGAACTCCATGCGCAAAAAAACATGCTCGAATAGGCGGGAAATCAACAAGTTGCGTTGAACCACCTGGTGGCAGGGTCATGGTGCCTTGGCCCGAGGGCCTTGAGTCGGGGCTGGATGACCGCCCCTCTCGTTCGAGGTAGGGCGAAGCTCCTGCTGAGCCCAAACCTATTCGGCTGCGCTGACCAACATCAATTCTCAACTTTTTCCCAAGGTCCCACTACGCGGCAATACCCGGCAATACCCGGCAATACGCGGACGAAGGCCCAATTCCTTGCCGCGTATTGCCGCCTAACAGTTCGCCTATTGCCGCGTAACCATTTGTCTTGCCGCGTAAAATCACCCTGCCACCGGGCCGTAGCGGCGGTCGGCAGACCGCCGGTGACTTCGGCAAATTCGGCCCCGTACCCGGGGGTGCCTATTGCCCGTCCGGAAGGACCGCCGGCCTCCAGCACATGGGACTTTGGGCCTGGTGGCCTCGTGTCCGGCACTCCAGACCTCCAACACCCCATTTTCGATTCGATTGTCAAAGAACTCCCTCGCCACTCCCGCATGCGGGACCGGCGTTTCGACTACCACCCGTACATGCGAATGGCGTCTCAACTTCATGGGGCTTCCTCCTGCCCGCCGTCAACCAACACTGGCGACTATATGTCAGACTTCTTCTTTGTCAAATCACTTCGCGTTGAAAAATGCCCCGATTATTGAATGGCCCGTTACAACCGTTTATTGGTATTGTGCCTCAGGCCAACGCCACCGAAAGGACAACAATATGCGACCTCACCATTTGATAGCCAAATTTCCGAGACCTGTACTCGCAGCTTGCCTGCTCCTGCTGTCCCGAAGCCAGATTCTTAACGCCCAAATATATTTCTTCGATGGCAACTTCTCTGCTTGGACTTTTACCAACTCTGGCTCAGGCGGCGGTTCAGGGACAATGAGTCTCCAGGCATCGGGAGGGAATCCCGGGGGGTGTTTGAATGTTACGACAATGACGGGAATGACTCACACCGGTTTCGGGATTACCGAGTCCGCGTGGGGAATTGGTGTGGACCCGGATTGGACGACCTCGCAACCTTTGGACGGAACTCAGTTTGTTTTGGGTTTCGATGTCATTGCTGGGGCCGGGTCTTTTGGACAGGGGCAATCCGTGGGTCTGATCATACAGCAAGGGACGGCCTGCTATCTTGACATCGTCTCAACTCCGGTTACTGGATCCGAGACCTCGTGGACGACTGAATCATTTACCGGCTCTTTCGATGCTGTGAATTTCAGGTTGCAGACGGGGACAGGTCCTTCGCACCCAGATTTTAGCGGAGCGACAGCAACAACATTTGGCTTCACTGCCTTCAACGGGGACAGCGGAAATCTTACCCAATACTACGACAATATTTCTCTAACGGTGGCACCCGAGCCGTCGACCTGCGTACTAGGAATCGGATTTGGAGTGTTCGTTGGCGCGTTCTTCAACCGGCACCCAACTGTTCGCAAAGTGGGATGACAGGTTCGAGCCTTTCTTTTTTTCTCGTCACAGACATGAAAGAGGCGGAATTCATCATCTGTTCGAATTGCAATGAAGCCTCTCCGCCACCCAAGAAGGCTGTTTTCCGGTTTTTGAAGTGTCCAAGATGCAGAGCAGACATTACGATGTTGATCCCTGTAAAGCTGTGGGAAATGACATGTGGCGTTTGCTCACAGAAGTTCTGGATCAGACCGCCGTGGATAAACCACGCCGTTTGTTGCCCTCACTGCAAAGCAGTTCGCGTTGTTCTGGAGAAAATCGAGGAATTGACTGCCCGCCAACTGGATGAAATGCGCAAGGATGCGTTTGAGGCGACAGAGTACGCACCGAACGGGATTGTCAGCACGCAGCTACGCCGCCGATATTTGATGCACGCCTTTGGCTGTTGTCTTGGAATCACACTGCTAATTATCAGCTCAATCGCACTTATCTGCTGGAAATTGTTCAGGGCAAAAAGATAAAAATCACCACACTTCCACCGGCCCCTTGGGCACAGGAATCTCCGACCGCTGCGCCGATGCCGGCTCCGGTTGCATGAACGACGCCGTCATGGGCGCGGGGCGGTAGCCGGGTCGCAGCTCGCCGTCTTCGCCGAGAAATTGCCGGCGCCAGTGACGGTACTTATCCAGGATTTCCAGAAACTCCGCCCGCGTGGACATCAACACCACTTTCTTGTTGAACTCGCTCGCCGGCCCGAACCGCTTGGAATACCACGGCGCGACCTTGCGGAACATCCGGCAGCCCAGCGGCTCGCCAAAAACCTCCACCATCAAGTGCAGGTGCCGGCCCATCACCCGCACCCGCTCGTCAAAATCCGGTTCCGGTGGCAGCTCGCCCGTGTCCAAAAACTGCCGCGTATGCCGGAAAATCCACGGATTGTAAAACGCCCCGCGCCCGATGCTCACCCCCGCGCAACCCGTCTCCTCGAACATCATCCGCGCCGCCTCCGGCGTCGTCACGTCGCCGTTGCCGATCACCGGGATGCTCCGGACCGCCTGCGCGACCGCGCGAATGCCGTGCAACTTCACCGTCCCCGAAAATCCCTGCTCCCGCGTGCGGCCATGCACAAAAATCGCCGCCGCACCCGCGTCCTCCAGCGCCCGCGCCAGGTCCGGCGCCGTCAAATTCTCGTCGTCCCAGCCCAGCCGCATCTTCGCCTTCACCGGGATTTTCACCGCCGACACCATGCCCCGCACCAGCGCGGAAGTCTTGTCCAGTTCCGTCATCATTGCCGAGCCGCCGCCCACGCGGCACACCTTGCGCACCGGACAACCCATGTTGATGTCCACCGACGCCACGCCAAGGGATTCCAGATACGCCGCCGCGTCGCGCATTTCCTCCGGCACGGCCCCGAACAACTGCACCGCCAGCGGCTGGTCTGCCGGCCGCGTTTCAATGAGCTTCAACGCCTTGGGATTCTTCTCCAGCAACGACCGCGCGTTCACCAGGTCCGTCGTCGCCAGGTCCAGCCCGCCGATTTCGCGCAGCGTGAGCCGGAACGGCAGGTTCGTGTAACCCGCCAGCGGCGACAGAAACAAATTCGATTTCAATGTCAGCGACCCGATGCGCATTCGCACCAGTATATCAGAAACAGACTTCCCCGACATGCAAAAATTGCGGCCCGCAAGATTGGAGCGCGGAGCATTGCTCCGCAGCGCTCTCGCGAAAAGAGAACACTTGCCCCCGCGTGTTCCGACGGACGCCCTCGCCCGTCGGGGCGCGGCAAACCGACGGTCCCATCGGGACCGAACGAGCATACCCCCGGACGAGGACACGAACGCGTCCGCTGTCCGGGATAAACCGTCCAAAAGTATTCTTCCCCTCCCTTGCGCTCTGCGCAAGGGAGTGGCCGGGGAGGGTTTCAATCCCGAATCTGGAAATGGTGCGCGGATGTGCCCTACACCTCGGTTGGTCGGATTTCTTCTTTCAAACTGCGGGCGGGCCTTGTAAAATACATTCCGGTTTCGGTTGTGATGAACCGAATTGAAGTTTACACACCGGCGGGTCCTTCGGTTCAAACCATGAACCGCCAGTCGCAAAGTAAGAATTAGCGAGGCTCGGCATGAAACCGACTACAAAATACTCTCTCATTGCTCTGGCCGCCGTCGCAATACTTGCGCCACTCATTTTCTTTTGGATCGTCGATGCAGGACTCAGCGCCATGGGCAGAGAAGATCGAATCGTCCTGGGAAGTAAGCGAGTCGAGGAGGCAATCAATGACTACGTCGAAAAGCATGGGAGCCCGCCCCGCAAACTTGAAGACCTTGTTCCTGAGTTTCTTCAATCAATGCCGTCCTTTCCCGAAATATCAAAGGTTGACTATCGTCTTGCAGCCGATGGCGAGGGTTGGACGTTGGACCTTTATCGGACAAGCCTTAAGGTTCCACTCATTTACCGTCGAACAAACCTTGGCCTTAATGCTGGCGACTCTAAGCGAAGAATCGACACAGAAAATGGCTGCTATGTCCTCGAAGCTCGCTAACAAAAAGCTCCGCACGAACCGCCGCGAAGCGTCTCCATTTCTGATCGTGGCACCGGATCGGCTCGCATCTCGCAGAAATGGCATCCGCCACCCCCCGTTTTGCATTGAATTCGCTTAATCTTGAGCGATAATAATCCCCCGACTGCGTGACAGAACCGCCGTCGGTTATTCATGAACGAATGGAACATTCAGTCCCGCGCCCGCGCCTGCGAGGCCTGCGGCCGGTCCTTTGCCGACAAGGAGCAATATCACACCCTCCTGTTTGACCAGAAACAGGATTTCCGCCGCTCCGACGTCTGCGGCGCCTGCTGGGAGGGCCAGTTCAGCGACGGCGCCCGCGAACGCAAGGGCTTCGTCTCCTGCTGGCGCGGCATTTACGAGGCGCCGGAAACCGCGCCCGAGGCCATCCAGAAGGACACCGCCGAATCCCTCCTCCGCAAGCTCATCGAACAAAACGACCCGCGCCACATCCCCGCCGGCTACATCCTCGCCGTCATGCTCGAACGCAAACGCGTCCTCAAGGTCAAGGAACAGTTGCAGCGCGACGGCCACCGCGTCTTCATTTACGAACAACCCCGGACCGGCGACCTGTTCACCATCGTTGACCCCGCGCTCCAGCTCAACCAGCTCGAGGAAGTGCAGCGCGATGTCGCCGACCTGCTCGAACACGGCCTCAACCCGCCAGAAACCCCCGCCGAACCCGCGGCGTCTGCCGAGCCTGCCGAGGCACCCGCCGCCCCGCCGGCTTGATTTGTGGCCGACCTCCGCGATCTCCAAACCCGCCTTGGCCATTCGTTCCACGACCCCGCGCTGCTGGAACTGGCCTTGACCCATCCGTCCGTCGCCCACGAGCAGGGCGTCCCCATGCAGCACAACCAGCGCCTCGAATTTTTGGGCGACGCCGTGCTCCAGCTCATTCTCACCCACGATCTCTACGAAAAATTTCCTGCGTTCGGCGAGGGTCCGCTCACCAAGGCCCGCGCCAAGCTTGTCAACCGCCGCGCCCTCGCCGAGAAAGGCCGGCTCCTCCGCCTCGGCGAACATCTCGTCGTCAGCCGTGGCGAGGAATCCCACGGGGGACGCGAACGTCCCTCCGCCCTCGCCGACGCCTTTGAAGCCGTCCTTGGCGCGATCTTCCTCGACGGCGGTTTCGTGGTGGCCAGGACCTTTGTCGAGCACCAGTTTCGCGACGCCTTCGGCGGCCTGGCGGACATTCCCATCCTCGAAAATCCCAAGGGCGAATTGCAGGAATTCCTCCAGGCGCGCTCCAGTGACGCCCCGCGTTATCACGTCGTCTCCACCAGCGGGCCCGACCACGACCGCGTGTTTGAATGCACCGTGCATCATGAGGGGAAGGAACTTGCCCGCGGCTCCGGCAAGAGCAAAAAGGACGCCGAAAGCGAAGCCGCCAAGGCCGCCCTGGCCGTGCTGCGCGCAACCCCGCCCGAACCGCCCGTTTGAAGAAGCGTCAAGGTGGCTGAAGCCGGAATCGATTCAGTCGAAATCCGAGCAGCTCATGAAATAATGGCAGCGCGGGCACCAGCGCCAATATTTGCCGCGGACTTCCCCTTCAACCAAAGAACACGCCGCCGCGTCAGGGGCGGCTTCTGACATCAATTTGCTGGGTTCCGTCGGCATGGAATTTCCCTATGGCAGTTCCTGAAATAGTGTATCCGCAAGATTCTTCCCCCCGGGGAGCGCACGCGCCCTCGCGTGCCGTGGTTGGCGCCCTCGCCGACCACATCCCAGCCCGGCCGGGTGGCCACATTATTTCATGATACGCCCCAGCACTCCACTCTAAAATCGCAAGACTGGAATTCGGCCGTCGCTTCTGGCAGGCTCGGCGGATGTTTCGTTGGTTTGAATACGCGCAAGTCTATCATCCCTCCAAGGAGTGGAAATTGTCGCCCGCCGATTTGGGCCGTCCATACGAGGACCTCACCATCACGGCGGCCGATCGCGTCCCGCTGAGCGCGTGGTTTTTTCCGGCGGACGAATGCTCGCCGCGCCGGAACCTGGCCATGCTCGTCTGCCATGGCAACGGCGGGAACATCAGCCACCGGCTGCCGCTGGCACGGGCTTTCCTGGGCATGGGCGTCAACGTGCTCCTGTTTGATTATCGCGGCTATGGCCACAGCGGCGGTGAGTTGAGCGAGGAAGGAACCTACCTGGACGCGCAGGCCGCGCACGCCTGGCTGCGGCAGCGCGGCCTTTCCCAGATCATCGCGTTCGGCGAATCCCTCGGCGGCGGCATCGCCTGCGAACTCGCCCTGCGCGAACCCGTCGCCGGCCTCATCCTCTCCAACACCTTCACCAGCATCGGCGACATCGGCGCGGAGATGTTTCCCTTTCTCCCCATCCGCTGGTTTAACACCATTCACTATAATACCCTCGCGAAACTGCCCCGCATCAAGGTGCCCGTCCTCGTCATGCACAGCCGCGACGATGAAGTCGTCGGCTTCCGGCACGCGGAACGGAATTTCGCCGCGGCCAACGAGCCGAAGTTGTTTTCGGAAACGCGCGGCCAGCACAACGAAACGCTCGCGCTGGACCCCGCGCAATACCTGGGCGGCGTGGAAAAGCTCCTGGCCCTGGTCGAGGCCGCCAATTCCGCCAAATAAAGATTGGAAATTCCGCCCGTTAATTGATTACATAATCGAACACACATGAAAAGGACCGCACTGTCCAGACTCGGCCTCCGCTCGGAAGCGCCCGCCATTTCCTGGCTGATGGAACTCACCTTGTCACGGCCGCAACTGATTTCCCTCGCCGCCGGGTTCACGGACAATGAATCCCTGCCCGTCGCCGAAACGCGCGCGCTGCTGGACGAGATCTTGAAATCGCCCAAGGCCGGCCGCCCCGCCCTGCAATATGGCAGCACCGCCGGCGAACCGCAGTTGAGGGAACTGACCGCCCGGCACGTCCGGCGGATGGACGCCGCGCGCGACGAGGCCCCGGCCTATGCGCCCGGCCGCATGATCATCACCAACGGCTCGCAACAGATGCTTTACATGGCCACCGAGGCGCTTTGCGACGAGGGCGACATCGTGCTGGTCGAGGACCCGACCTATTTTGTGTATCTCGGCATCCTGCAAAGCCACGGCCTGCGCGGCCGGGGCGTGCGCATGACGCCCGACGGCCTCGACCTCAAGCAACTCGAAGCCGTGCTGGAACGGCTGAAACGTTCCGGCGAAATCCGCCGCGTCAAAATGCTTTACCTCGTGACGTATTTCCAAAACCCGACCGGCGTGACGACCAGTTTCGCGAAGAAGGCCGCCGCGCTGGCCTTGCTCCGCAAATACGAGAAGTCCGCCGGCCATCCCATTTACCTGCTCGAGGACGCGGCGTATCGCGAATTGCGTTTCAAGGGCGACGACGTGAAATCCGCGCTGGCCGCCCGGGGCGGTTCCGACCGCGTCATCTACGCGGGCACCTACAGCAAGCCGTTCGCCAGCGGCATGCGCGTGGGTTACGGGATTCTGCCCGAACCGGTTTTGACGGCGGTGACGCGGATCAAGGGCAACCACGATTTCGGGACCTCGAACCTGCCGCAGCAGGTGCTCGCGCGGGCCCTCGCCTCCGGCCGTTATGACCTCCATCTGGTCGCGCTGCGGAAACGCTACGCCCGCAAGGCCCGCGTCATGCTCGCCGCCATGAAACAATATTTTCCGCCGGAAGTGACGTGGTGGGAGCCGGCCGGCGGATTGTATTACTGGGCGCAATTGCCGCCCGCGCTGCGGTCCGGCGCGAAATCCCGGCTCTTCAAGGCCGCCATCGCACGGGACATCCTGTATGTGCCGGGCGAGTTGTGTTACGTCGCGGATCCGGCGCGGCGAAAACCGGACCACGAAATGCGCCTGAGTTTTGGCGGCGGCCGGCTGGAAAACATCCAGGCCGGCATCGGCCGGCTGGGCAGCGTCCTGCGGAAAATGCTCAAGTCGAAACGCCGTTGAATGAGCTGCTCGGTGATGCAAACAAATCTGGAGCCTCCGACCCTGGAGCAGCTCAAGGAGGCGTTTCGCGGCATCCCGGGCCTGACGGCGGTGGACGCCGCCATGCTCAGCCGGGACGCCTTTGGCATCTTGGCCCGGTCTTTTGAACCGGAGCGCGCGCGGGCCCTGCAATCCGCGCTCGCCGCGCAAGGCGTGGAGACGGAGGTCGTCGACGACGCCGGCCTGCCCCCGCTGCCGGAACTGCGGATTGTCCATCGCCTCGATTCCACCCCGGACGCCCTGATGATTTGCGACCCGTTGGGGCGCACTTTTCCCCTGCCCTGGCAAAACGTCATGCTGATCGCCGCCGGCAGGGTGCGCATGACTGAATTCAAATCCGTCGATGTCCCTCATCCGGTGATGAATTATGGACGCACTGGACCTTATCGCATGGGCGGCGAGGTGATCGTGCAATATGACCATGAAACCCACGAGGAACACCACGATCGCTGGCTCTTGGAAGTCGTCATCACCGGCGCCGCACTCCGTTACAGCATCGTCGCCGACCGGCCCATGGGCTTGCTGTTCCAATATCTGGGCGACCGGCGGACCCCCGACCTCGACACGAATTTCAAGATGGTCGTCAAAGACCTGACCGGCAACGCTCCCGAGGCCGCCGTCAATCGCGGCGCGTATTACCTGCGCGAAAACGCCGCGGAACCATTTTATTACCCCTCGAAAAAGGCGTTCTACGACGAAATGACCTGGCTATTGTGGAAGATGAAGTGAGCGCGACTCGGCGCCCACCGATTCAACCGGGCGGCCAGGCCATGGCGCGCCCGCCCAGAATGTGGCAATGGAGATGGGGAACGGATTCGCCGGCGTCGGGGCCGTTGTTGATGACCAGCCGGTAGCCGGTGGATTTCAACCCCAGCGTGGCGGCAATTTCCGCCGCCTTGAGCACCAGATGCCCCAGCAGTTTTTCGTCCTCCGCCCGCGCATCGGCAATGCGGATGATGGGCTTCTTGGGAACAATCAACACATGGACGGGAGCCTGGGGCTTGATGTCCCGCAAGGCGATTACCTGGTCGTCTTCATAGACAATTTCCGCCGGGATCTGCCGCGCAATGATTTTTTCAAACAAGGTCATCTCGTCGAATTAAAAATCATAAATGCAAAATGTAAAATGGAGAAACAGGCACGACGAGTTGGTCTGCCCGGTCCCATTTGTCATTTTTAATTTTGAATTTTTCATTTAACCACCAGGGCGCAATCCGCCGCGGAATTCTCCCGCGACATGCATGAGCGCAGGAACTCCACAATCTGGTCGTGCAACGACTGGCAGCGGTGGCTCCAGCGCCGCGCGCCGGTGAGCTGCTTGACGCAGTTGCGGATGCCCCGGAAGCACAGCAACTGCGGCGACTGCTGGAGCTGGGCGCGGAGTTCGTCGCGCAAGCGCGGAAAAAAGATGAGCTCGCCGCCGTTGTCCGTCTCCGCCGCGAGCCGGCAAAGGTCCGACTGCGCAATCCGCGCCGCGGGATCAAGGCCGGGAATTTCCAGGGCGTCCTTCTTGGCGGCGGCCAGCTTGAAGCCGCGCAGCACGTTTTCGAGGGCCATGGAAAACTCGGCCATTGTGACCGATTGCCGGCCGAGTTCGTCCCGGAAATAATGCAGCACGGCGCCGGCGGCCTGCTTGATGAACTCGGCGTCAAAAATCGAGGCGTTCTCCCCCGTGATCTCGACGGAAATCATCTCCGCCGAGCAAGGGATGCCTTCGCCCGAGGTGTCGCGCAAAACAAGACAATCTTCAGCCAGTGTGATCATGATGGTTTTTCCTCAAGTTTTTTGACTTCATGCACGAAGTCGGTGGCTTCCTGAAACCGGCGGTACACGCTCGCGAACCGGACATACGCGACATCATCAATCTCCCGCAACCCGGCCATGACGCGCTCCCCGATGTCCGAGCCCGGCACTTCCCGGTCGTATTTGTCCGTGATTTCGTTCACGATTTTCTCAAGCAAATCCTCGATGACCTGCGGGCTGATGGGGCGCTTTTGAAAGGCTTTCTTCAAACCGGACGCCAGCTTCTCCCGCGAAAACTCCTCCCGCCGGCCGTCGCGCTTGACCACCATAAGCTCTTCCCGCTCAACTTCTTCGTAAGTAGTGAAGCGATGCCCGCAACGGATGCATTGCCGGCGGCGGCGAATAGTAGCTCCCTCGCGGGACGCGCGAGAGTCAATCACCTTGTCATCCTGACAACCGCATTTAGGACAACGCATAAGCGAAACCGTGCCACTGCCGGTAGTGGTGTAAATGAAATAACACACCATCCGTGGGGGCGTCAAGAGAACTAGCAGAGAAACTTATTAACAACCGCGGGAGACGCCAATCCGGCCGCTCAAGGATTGAAGATCTCGGGCACGCCTTCCTCAAGTATTCGCAGGCATTGGGTGAGATTATTGGCCTTGGCCAGTTGACGCAGCCAGCGCGGCGGCTCGTCCATGTCCTCGAAGGAAAGCCGGAACGTGCCGTAATGCATCGGCACAAACCATTGCGCGCGCAATTCCTGGAAGACCTTGATGGCTTCGTCGGGTCCCATGTGGACTTTGCGGAAGGACTCCGGCCGGTACGCGCCGATCGGCAGCAGCGCAATCTCCGGCGAAAAATACTGGCCGATCTGCTTGAACCCGTCGAAATACGCGCTGTCGCCGGCGTGATAAATCTTCCGGCCCTGATGTTCCAGGACAAACCCGCCGTAGCCGCGATGGTCGTCGCGCAAGACGCGCGCGCCCCAATGCTTGCAGGGCGTGAGCGTGACCTTCCAGTCGCGGTGCGAGAAACTTTCCCACCAGTCCAGTTCGACGATGCGCTCGAAGCCGAGGTTGCGGGCGAGGTCGCCCATGCCCCACGGCATGACGGCGATTTTCGGATGCGGCAGTTTGCGCAGGCTGGGTTTGTGGAAGTGATCGAAGTGCGCGTGGGTCAGCAGCACCAGATCGATGGGCGGCAAATCCTCGATGCGCAGGCCGGAGCGTTTGATGCGCTTGAGCAGGAACAGCCAGTTGGCAAAATTCGGGTCCACCAGCACGTTCAAATCGGTGAACTGAATCAGAAACGACGCGTGGCCAATCCATGTCAACGCCACCTGGCCGCGCGTCAACTTGGGGAAAACCGGACGGCGATGCTGGCCCGTGCGCGGCGTCAGGAACGCCTTCCAGACCATCTCGCGAAAAAAAGTGCGCGGATTGAACGCCTTGGAGGGGGTCAAGTCCTTGAACGACTTCGGCATCTGCCGCCGCGGTCGCGGTGGCCGTGAAGGTCTGACGGGCGGCTTGGGCATAGGTTGACGGTCGCGTCAGTGATAACCCATGAACGGCCAAAACGCAAATGTTCCCGCAAGTTTTCACACGAGGGCTGACATTCCGCCGCAAACCGCTTATGCTTTTCGTCATGGACAATTTAATCCGGCAGTTGGACACCTTTTTGCGCGCGAAACCGAAGCTGGGCGCGGGCGTGTACATCGCCCGGAGCGCCGTCGTGCTCGGCGATGTGCGGCTCGGCGACCACGCCAGCGTTTGGTACAACGCCACCGTCCGCGGCGACATCAATTACATCGAGATCGGGCATCACACGAACATCCAGGACAACGCCGTGCTTCACCTGGCGGACGAATACCCGTGCATCATCGGCAATTACGTCACTGTGGGGCATTCGGCGATAGTTCATGCCGCCACGATCGGGGACGAAGTGCTCATCGGCATGGGCGCAACCATTTTGGACGGCGCCGTGGTGGAGGACCAATGCTTGATCGCCGCGCACGCGCTCGTCACTCCGGGCACGAAAATCCCGGCGGGTTCCATGGTCATGGGTTCGCCGGCCAAGGTCGTGCGGGCCTTGAGGCCCGAGGAGCGGGCGAAGCTCAAATATTGGGCGGACAAATACGTTGAAAACAGCGCGTACTGCCTGCAGCACGGGATCAATGTGGGAACACCTTTTTCGACATGAACGGTTTTCATGCCAAAGTTCGCTTTCCAAAATGGATCCCGCCCGCTAAACTTCGGCTAAACTCATGAATCCGGACATTCGCTGGAAGCAGCGGTTTCAAAACTTCGATCGCGCCTGCGGATTGTTGCGGGAAGCACTGGCTCGCGGGCCGGCAGCCCTGTCCATGCTGGAGAAGGAAGGAGTCATTCAGCGGTTCGAGTATTCTTTCGAATTGGCCTGGAAAACCATCAAGGATTACCTTGAAGAAGGAGGATTGGTGATCTCCCCCGTCACTCCCCGGCAGGTGCTCAAGGACGCGTTTGCCGCAAAAGTCCTGGCCAACGGCCAGGTTTGGATCAACATGCTCGACAACCGCAACCTCCTGTCTCATACGTATGATGCTCTGGTATTTGACAAAGCGGTGGACGCCATTGCCGCGCATTACCTGCCGGCGATGGAAGAGTTGCGCCAGTATTTTATCAAAAAAGAGGGCGCGTGAACCCGACTTCCTTGAGTCCCGCCGAAATTGCCCTGCTTCGCGGCGTCTTTCAGCGTCATCCTGAAATCACCGTCGTCAAAATCTTCGGCTCCCGCGCCAAAGGCACCCATGTGCCAAGCTCCGACATTGACCTTGCCATCTGGGGCCGCGTGGACGAATTGGGCGCCGAGGCGATTGCCGCCGAACTCGACGAGCTGCCGCTGCCCTACCGCTACGACGTCCAAGCCTTTGACGCCATCACCTTCCCCCCGTTGCGCGAGCATATCGAGCGCGTCGGCATTGCGCTCTACCCGGAAGACGCGGTTGCTTGATCAATCCAATCTTTACTTGCCCGATGAAGTCCCGTAGGAAAACCGGATGCCGCGATTTCGCATCGTCGCGTGGTTCCTCGCGCTGATCACCCTGCTGATATATCTGCCGGTGCGCACGGCGGGTTTTGTTTACGACGATTACGATTATCTCGTCAACAACACCACCGTTCAAAAAGGCCTGAACTGGGCCGGCGTTCAATGGGCCTTCACCACGCTGCATTCCGCCAACTGGCACCCGCTCACCTGGCTTTCGCACATGCTCGACTGCCAGTTGTTCGGCCTGAACCCCGGCGCGCAGCACGTCGTCAACGTCCTCATTCATTGCGCCAACGCGATCCTCCTGCTGCTCCTGTTGTTCCGGCTGACGGGCGCACTCTGGCCGGCCGCGTTCGTCGCTGCGCTGTTCGCGTGGCATCCGCTGCACGTGGAATCCGTCGCTTGGATCGCCGAACGCAAGGACGTTCTCAGCACATTTTTCGCGTTGCTCGCGCTGCTGGCTTACGCGCAATACGCGAAGTCGCGGCCCGGAGGGGTCGGGAAAACCAAACCACCCCGTGAATTTTTTTTGGCATTGCTCTTCTTTGGCCTCGCACTGCTGGCCAAGCCCATGCCCGTCACGCTGCCGTTCGTGTTCTTGTTGCTCGACTTGTGGCCCCTGCAACGCATCTCCATTTCCAAGTTTCAACCCGCGGCTTTCTCCCGCCTGGTGCGCGAAAAATGGCCGTTCTTCCTTCTCTCGGCCGCCTCCTGCGTTGTTACCCTGTTCGCCCAGCAGCACGGCGATGCGGTCCGAACTCTCCAACAGGTTTCGCTGGCCCAACGCCTCGAAAACACGCCGGTCGCCTACGCTCTTTACCTTTGGAAGATGCTTTGGCCGGCAAACCTGGCGGTTCTTTATCCGTTGCCGGACGAAATCCCGCTGCCCGTTCTGGCCATTTCCCTGGCGGTCCTCGCCGTCATTTCCATCGCGGCCTGGCTGCGGCGCAAAAGCAGTCCCTATCTGCTCGTCGGCTGGCTGTGGTTCCTGGGCACGCTCGTTCCCGTCATCGGGCTGGTTCAAGCCGGCTCCGCCGCGCTCGCGGATCGCTACACCTACTTCCCGCTCATCGGCGTGTTCATCGCCATCGCCTTCGGGCTTCGCGACCTCGCGCTTCATTATAAAATCGCCAGAGGCGTCGTTGCGACCGTTGCCGTCATGATTTTCGCCGGATGCATCCTCGCCACGGAAAACCAACTGACCTATTGGCAGAGCAATAAGTTACTTTTTGAGCACGACCTCGCCGTCGTACCGGCCAACCCCGCCGCGCATTTCTGGGTCGGCACCGCCTACCAGGAGGAACACGACGACACCAACGCGCTCGCCGAATTTCGCGAAGCCGAACAACTCGACCCCGCCTACATGACCACGCATTACAAAATCGGCGAGCTGCTCAATGACCTCGGCAAACCCGAGGACGCGCTCGCCGAATACCGCCAGGCATTGCAGATTGAACCAAAGAACCCGGCGGTCCTGGATCGACTGGGCTTCGTGCTCACGGAATTGGGGCGTTACGACGAAGCCGCCGCGCAATTCAAGAACGCCTCCCAGGCCGATCCCGCAGTATCATGGCCGCATTTCCACCTCGCCAAGCTGCTTGCGACCCAAGGCCAGGACGCCGCCGCCGTCGCTGAATTCCGCGCGGCCCTGCAAATTGACCCGGACAATTCTCAAGTCCTCGCCTACGCCGCCGAACTGCTCGCCGCCAGCGAAGACCCGCAAGTCCGCGACGGCCCGTCCGCGCTCGCCTACGCCCTCAAAGCCAACGGCCTCACCAAGGACAGCGAACCCTACGCCCTCGACGCCCTCGGCATGGCCTACGCCGAAACCGGCCGCTTCGATGAAGCCCAGCAAGCCGTCCAACAGGCCCTCGATCTTGCCGGCAACGCCAACGCCAAAGCCGGCCAACTCGACTCCCTGCGCCAACGATTGGACCGCTACAAAAACCACCAACCCTGGCGCCAATCCTTCCGGTCGGCCAAATCCTCGCTCTAACGCGAAGCGGCACAAAGCGGCACATTGCCCGTGTGGAAACACCGGCACAGTCGGGCAGGAGCGCGAAGCATCGCTTCGCATCTCTTTGATAGTCTGGGGCTTGGACGGCATCGCTACGTCGATGCCCTGACTCCTGCCCGTGCGGAAGCACCTCGCCCGAGGTAGCGTCATCGATGGGAGGTGCAACTTGCACCTGCGATGACCGCTCTTCCTTTCACGTGGTAGATGTGCCTACCCACCTCACACCCTCCACCGGTACCTTCTTTTCCTCCGCGACCCGCGCTGATATTGCGGGTCGTTCGGAGGCACCGGCACTTCACCCAGGAACTCCGCGCCCAGCCGTTCAATGGTCCGCACCGACGCCAAATTCTCCGGGTCCGACGTGATGATCACCGCGGGATAAATCGTCCGCACAAACGGCGCAATCGCCCGGCACGCCTGCAGCGCGAACCCGTGCCCCCGGTGCGCCTCCAAAATCTCGTAGCCGATGTGCCCGACGATGATGCTGATGTGCTCCGTGTCGCCGATGCGAAGATTGATCCGGCCCACGTCCGTGCCGTCCGCCTTCAAAATGCGAAAATGGTAATACGGGACAATGCCCGGCTTGCCGTCTGCGGGCACAATTTTGTCAAACCTCAGCGTCACCTGCCCCGAGGCCAGCGCCATCCCCGCAGGCGGCTCGTGCAATGTATTTGGAGTTTGCATTGGCGCTCAATTTCCTCGCGCGCAAACCTCGCGGTTTCCCCTGAAAACTTGAAACTTCAAACTTGAAACTCCGTCCCTTCTACCTTCGGCCAAACATTCCCGGCAGCGCGCCCCCGCCCTTCATCATCATCTTCTGGAACTTGCCCATCTTCTTCATCATCTGCTGCATCTGCCCGAACTTGTTCAACATCGTGTTTAACTCGGACACCGTCACCCCGCTGCCCTTGGCGATGCGGATGCGCCGGCTCGCGTTGAGAATCTGCGGCGTGCGCCGTTCCTTGGGCGTCATCGAGCAAATCATCGCCTCCATGTGCTTGAATTCCTTCTCCTGCTTCGCCAGGTCCGCCCCCTTCAACATGTCCGCCCCGCCCGGCAGCATCCCCACGATGCTTTCCAGCGAACCCAGCTTCTTCATCCCGCGCAGTTGCTCCAGAAAATCCTCCAGCGTGAACAGCCCCTTGCGCATCTTCTCCTCCATGCGCTTCGCCTCGTCCTCGTCCACCGCCTCCGCCGCGCGCTCGACCAAACTGACCACGTCGCCCATCCCCAAAATCCTCGACGCCATGCGCTCGGGATGGAACGGCTCGAAGTCCTCCAGCTTCTCGCCCGTGCCCGCGAGCTTGATGGGCTTGCCGGTGACTGCCTTCAAACTGAGCGCCGCGCCGCCGCGGGCGTCGCCGTCCAGCTTCGTGAGAATGGAACCGGTGATGTTCAGCGCCTTGTCGAAATGCGTGGCCACATTGACCGCTTCCTGGCCGGTGGCGGCGTCGAGCACCAGCAAAATCTCCTGCGGCTTGATGAAATCGCGCAGGTTGACCAGCTCCTGCACCAGCAGCTCGTCAATTTGCAGCCGGCCCGCGGTGTCGAAAATCAGCGTGTTGCGGTTGTTGGCCTTCGCGAATTCCATCGCCCCGCGCGCAATCTTCATCACGTCCGTCTCGCCCTTCATGACGAACGACGGAATCTCAATCTGCCGCGCCAGCGTTTCCAACTGGTCCATGGCCGCCGGGCGGTAAACGTCCGCGGCCACGAGCAGCGGGGTGCGGCCCTGTTTGAGCAGATACTTGGCGAGCTTTGCGCTGGAAGTCGTCTTGCCCGAACCGTGCAACCCGGCCATCAGCACGCAGGCGGGGTTGCCGCTGAGATTGAGCGAGGCGTTCGAGGAACCCAGCAGGTCCACCAGCTCGTCGTGGATGATTTTGATGATCTGCTGGCCGGGATGCAGGCTCTGGATGACCTCCGTCCCGATGGCCTTGGTCTTGACGCGCTCGATGAAATCGCGGGCGACCTTGAAATTGACGTCGGCCTCCAGCAACGCCAGGCGGACCTCGCGCAGGGAATCGGCCACATTGGCCTCGGAAATCTTGCCGAGGCCGCGCAGGTTTTTGAAGGCGTTCTGGAGCTTGCCGCTCAACGAGTCGAACATTCACACAGGGTAGGCCAGCGGCGGCGGATTGACAAGCGCGCGCGGGTCTGGTTTGATTCGCGGCTCGCGTCGCAGGACGCCGGTCGGTAGGTTACCCAAGTGGCCAACGGGGGCAGACTGTAAATCTGCTGGCTCACGCCTTCGATGGTTCGAATCCATCACCTACCACCACTTCATCTTGATTGCGGATTTGCGATCGCGGATTTGCGATTTGAAGACTCTTCGCGGCAACGGCGCTTTGGAAAAACTTCTTCAAATAATATTTCCCATCCCGCATTCTTTCGGGTTGGCGCCCAGTGATTCACCAGACGCCAAAACCCTCATAAATACGACGGAATTGCGTGCAAAATGTCAGTCCTCTCACCCCCTCTGAAAAAAAGTTGAAAAAAGAGTTGACCGGTCAGTCAAGCTGTGCGAAGGTGTTGGTGTCAGGACAATCAGAGCACCGACGATGACTATGAAAAAAACGTCTGGAACCAAAGAAAAGCTGCTGCAGGTGGGATTCGATCTCATCTGGGACAGCAGCTATGGGTCCGTGAGCGTGGATGACATCTGCAAGCGCGCCGGCATCAACAAGGGCAGTTTTTATCATTTCTTTCCCTCCAAGGCGGACCTGGTCGTGGAGGCTTACGACGCCTACTGGCAGGAGAAGCGCCCGGACATGGACCGCATCTTTTCCCCGCAGGTGCCGCCGCTGCAACGTTTTCATAATTTGTGCGCGGCGATTTATGCGGACCAGCACGAAAAAGCCGAAAAATACGGCCACGTTTGCGGCTGTCCTTACGCCAGCGTGGGCAGCGAAGTCGCCACGGTGGATGAGAAAATCCGCGCCAAGAGCGAGCAGTTGATGAATTCAAAAAGGAAGTATTTCGAAAGCACCATCGCCGATGCCATCCGCGAAGGCTCCGTCACCGTGAAGGATCCGGTGGTCGCGGCGCGCACCTTGGAATCGCTGCTGCTCGGCATGTTGGTGGAAGCCCGGGTGCAGAACGACCTTAAAGTCTTGGAAAACTTGGAATCCACGATCATGGATTTCATCGGGGCAAAACCCGTCGCGGTCTAGCCAGTCTGAATTAACAAAAAAACGTGAAAACACGCATGAATAGTGCCGTAAAAACGAATTGACCGGTCAGTTAACTTTTCAACCCCAACTACGAATATGAACAACCAGAAAAACACCATCTCTTCTGTCCTGACGGA
>Ga0181516_10000801_pt1 | contig 26219 bp, 20 predicted proteins | sample PEATcosm2014_Bin_25_FD_121104 | JGI IMG/M metagenome (GOLD analysis project Ga0181516, IMG submission 121104) | Peatland microbial communities from MTU Mesocosm Facility, Houghton, MI, USA - PEATcosm2014_Bin01_10_metaG | ecosystem: Environmental > Terrestrial > Soil > Wetlands > Peat | place... | reverse complement strand
TGGTGTAGACCGTAGGGCTTTCCCTCAGGGGCTAAAGCCCATTGATTTCATTGGAGCTTTGCGGCACGGCTAAAGCCGTGCCCTTTCAAAACTGGTCTACGGTAAAACCAAAAATGCCCTAGAAGCGTTTTCGCTGCGAGTGGGGCGTTTTTGTCCCACGATACAGTACTAGAAGGCGAGAGCTTGTCGCGTTGCATGAGGCTTTTCGGCCTCACCCTCGGCCTGCGGAGCTTCCGATTTGGCGCCACCGGGCTGTCGATGCACTTATCCGCTTATCTCCAGTGTGGACCGAAGGCATGTAATTATGTGCAAAGCGCGGATGGAAGATGGGTCGGGAGGAATGAAAAACGCGGACCTTCGGTTGCGCGTTCTTGCGTTTCGATAGATGATTCGTGCTTAGTTTTCGGTGGATAAAACGTCGTAGTTATAGTTGATGAGGACGCGTTTAACCGGAGATGGCGTTTTAGGCAGGGGTATGGTTTGATCGATGGTACTGTCACCGGAGATGGTGCCCGAGACCCAATGGGCGACCTTCCCATCCGCTAACTCGAGATAGAGAGGCACCAGCATCCGGAAGGTGGGGGGAACGCCGGATTGAGTCAGCTTGATGTGCAAGGTGGCGGCATCGCCGTTTTGAGTAATCTGGTTCTCAAAGTGATAGGCCGGCAAATCGGTGCCGTAGACATACTCATCGAAGAACCAATCCATGCGATGATTGCCCATGATGTCCATGGCGGGGCTCATGTGCTTTTCGACGATGGCCTTGAAGTCCTCGGTGGTGGCGGGCTGGAGGCGAAACGTCGAGACAAGATCGTGCATCGTGGCCTTGAACCGATCGTCGCCGTCCCTGGGCGACCACATCATCATGCGGATCATGTGGAGGATGTAGGCACCCTTGGGATAGACGAGATCCTGGTAGATGTTCCAGCCGGTCTTTTCGGAGCTGAGCCGAAAGCCCATGGTGACCGGGCCGACATCGATGGGACGGAACCCCATGGCGTTTTTTTCGGTAATGAGTTTTCGCTCCTCTTTCCAGAATTCGCGGAAGTCGTCCGGTTTCGGGCGCGTGGCCTGCAGAAAAATGGATGCCGAGGTCTGTGCGAAGCCTTCGCTCATCCACTGGTCGCGATAACTGTGGAAGCCGACCGTCTGTCCCCACCACTGGTGCGCCACTTCGTGCGCCGTGACGACCTTCCAATACATGTCAGCGGGACGCACGCCGAGGGCGAATTGCTGCGTCGAGTCGAGAAATCCGCAAATGGGTAAATAGACGAGCATTGGCCAACTCTGTCCGTAGCCGCACGCAAATTGCTGGGTGAGAGCCACTTTCGCGAAGGGCAGCGGGCCGAAGTAATCCGTATAGATTTCCGCGGCGGCCTGACCCTGGCTCAGGGCCAAGGGAAGCATGGACTTGGTGCTGATGGTGCCGATAGGCATGCTTTCCTGAAATCCCGTGCCGGAGGAATCCTGGTCTGGCACTCTGTAGATATTGGCAAGCACATCGGGAGGATTGTTGTTGGCATAGGCGTCGACGGTGAGGTTGTCGCCCAGCTTCCCGGGTACGGTTGCTTCCTTCATCGAGAAGTCGCCGAGATTGAAGCCGACCACGGCAAGCGGCACCTCGGTCTTCCATTCCGTAATTGTGATCTTGCCTTCGGTTCGGTCGCTCACCTTGGTTCCAGTGGCGATCAGTTGCAGGCCTTTGGGCACACGAAAGGTCATGTGGTACGTGGCGTAATCCCCAAGGCCCTGGGCGGAATTGGGATACCAGCTTTCGCGAGCGACGGGATAGTAGTTCTGTCCGCCCTCGTTCATCACTACATCCTTGCCGCCGTACGCGATGCGTATGGTTGCGGACTCGCCTTTCTTAAGCGGCTGCGCGAGCACAACGCCAAAATCCGAGTCCTCGTCTTTCTTCTCCTGAACGTAATCGAGAGAGACGGCCTTGTCGGTTTCGACCTTGCTGACACGGAGGGTAGGAAAGAGCTCGAAGGGGGCGACGCTGACCCCATCCTGCTCTGCGACAATATGCACGGTTGCCCGGCCGGTCAGGAATCCGCCTTTCTCGATGCTGACGTCCAGGTCTTCCGTGTCGATGCGGAAAGCTTCGTTGCGCTCATGGCCACCAACGCCGCCCTGGGCCGCATCGGAAGCCTGGTAAAAAGCGGTGGGCCAGGACGGGCCCCAGTCGTTCCAGATGAGCAGCGACACTTCTTCAGGCGCCAGTTCTTCCACTCCATGCGGATCGAGCGTGAAAATCACGTGGTGGTTCTTGCTTCCGCGGATGGCAGCGGTAAAGTAGCCGCCCTGCGCGGTGCTGAGCACGTCTTCGAGCAGGCGCAGATCGAGATTGTCCTTCAGCTTGGCGCGCATGAAGTTGTGAAACTCCTGCGCCGCTTGAGCATATTCCTGTCCCGGCTGCCCGACGCCGGCGGATGCTTTGTGCAATTCGACGGCGGTTGCGTCGGTAAAGCGCAGAACTACCTGGTCGAAGTCTTCGTCGAACTCCTCGCTGTGGTTGACGATCAAGAGATTGTGCCGCTCCTGTGCCGTGGGAGGCGTGAGATGAAAGTGCCCGTCTCCTTTGAACACCGCGCCAGTGACCTTGCCGTTGACTTCTCCGTAGAAGGAGAAGTTGCCGCTGCGAAAAGTGAAGGTGGCGGCGTCGCGCTTAAGCTCCAGGTTCTTGATCGCAATGACTTCTCCGCCAGGCAGCAAAGCGCGCAACTGCTGGTACATGGCATTGTCGTTGGCTGGGTGCTGGGCGGTGAGCGTGGTCGAGAAACTGAAGAGGAAGAGAGGCAAGGAAAGGAAAGAAAGGCGAGGATTGAGCAGCATGGGCGCGATTCCTCATGGAATGATTTAATGGCAATACTATAGTGCAAGCGGGTGGATTGTGCCGTGATGGAGGGCTAGTTGTATGAAAAGACGATCGGCAATTGGGAGGGCAGCGAGTCAGCACACGCTACGCATGGATAGCGAGTCAGCCAGTCAGCGGGTGGGGTTCTGTACCTCTGACTCAGCCCGCGTGCTTTCAAAACGTCGATTTGTTCAAGGGCGCAATTGAGGATTAGTGCATGGCCTCCCGGCCTAGCCCCAAAAAGGACGGAGCGAGGGTGGGCACCCGGCTATGGGATTGAGTCTGATTGCGGCCGTTCCCTCACGGGCTAAACAGGTTGCGGAAAAAGGCCTGAATTTGATCTTTTGTGCGAAATGAAGTTTTGCAGGGGCTAAAGCCCACGTTTAATTTGTTGCGTTTGCGGCCCGGCGACCCAGAGGGTACCCCGGCCGTGCCCTTTTACAAAGCCTTCGAATTTCACTATATGGGCGAGTTTTTCCGCAGCCTGTAAAGCCCAGGTCCTTTTTGGGCCGGCTTTCGGCATCCTTCGACTGCGCTCGGGGCAGGCTTTAAAGCCGTGCCCTTTCAAAGCAGTGAGGCGTTGAGAGTGTCTATAAGACTTACGCTCTCAAAGCGGAGACTTTTTGTTTTGGAGGTGGGATGATATGCGACGGATTTTTCTATTGGTCTTGATTTGCCTTTGCACGGTAGTCGCTGGGGCGCAGGGGCGGCTTCCGATTACGGAGAAGATTGAGTGGACGTGGACGGATCGGCCGGAGGCGCCGGTGGCGGGGCTGCCGAATGTGCTGCTGGTGGGGGACTCGATTACGCGCGGGTACTATGCGGCGACGGCGAAGGAGTTGAGCGGGGTTGCGAATGTTTATCTGTTTGCGACTTCGGCGTCGAGCGGCGACCCGCGGCTGCCGGGACAACTGCGCGACTACTTCGCCATGATAGGGCTCTCCTTCGCGGCGATCCATTTCAACAACGGGATGCATGGTTGGGGCTACACGGAGAAGCAGTATGCGGACGGGTTGCCGGAGATGATCGAGGCGCTGAGCGAGGGCGCTCCGCGGGCTGAGTTGGTGTGGGCATGCACGACACCGGTCTTGCATGACTCAACGAACGGGCAGTCAACGAATGCACGGATTGACGAGCGGAACCGGTTGGCGGCGGAGCGGATGAAGAGCGACAAGATCGCCGTGGACGATCAGCATGGGTTGATGGCGAAGCATGCCGAGCTGCACGACGGGGATGTGCACTTTACAGAAGAAGGGAGCGCGGTGCAGGCGGCACAGGTGGCGGGATCGGTTCGCGCGGTGTTGCTCAAGAGAGGGAATAGGGAATAGAGAACGAGGAATAGAAAGGCTCCCTCGGGTGAGATTCTGCCTTACCCACTCATGCGGCAAAGGACGCCGCATGAATTGGGCACCGGGCTGTGTGGACCGAAGGCACGTAATTATGTGCAAAGCATACCTCAAGGACTGGGGCAGATTCGGAAATGGTGTAGACCATAGGGCTTTCCCTCAGGGGCTAAAGCCCATTGATTTCATTGGAGCTTTGCGGCACGGCTAAACAGGCTGCGGAAAAAGGCGTGGATTCGATTGAAAGGTCCGAAAAGCATGCCTCAGGGCCTGAAGGCCCCCTTAATTCCGTGCGACTTATACCGGGGTTAAAACCCCGGCCTACTGCCCGAGCGAGTTTTTCCGCAGCCTGTAAAGCCGTGCCCTTTCAAAACTGGCCTACGGTAAAACCAAAAATGCCCTAAGGCCCGCGTCCCTTTTGGGGTGGTTTTCGACACGACTGAAGTCGTGCCCTTTCAAAGCGTCCTTCGTGGAGTGTTGTGGAATCTCAGGTCTCAGAATCGAGACCTGGGGCACCCGCAGTTTCTGCGCGGTTTGGGCAGCCGGCCTTAAACCACGTAGAGGTCCACGTACTCGTTGACGGGTGTGTTTTCCAGGCCCTTGCCGTCGAGCGATACCGCCAGGATTTTTTCCTGCTGCTCATTTGGGAAGCGGCGGCGGAGGTTGGTTTTGAATTTCTCGATGAGTAGCGGCAGGCCTTCCGCGCGGCGGCGGCGGTGGCCGATGGGGTACTCGACTGTTTCTTCCAGGACGGTGCCGTCTTGCAATTCGACGCGCAATGAATTCGCGATGGAGCGCTTGCCGGGGTCGTGATAGTCGCGCGTAAACTGCTGTTCTTCCACGCACGCGATCGAGGCGCGCACGGCATCGATGCGCGGCCCCCAGATTGAATCCAACGCGACGTTGTCTTCGTAGTCGGCGGCGGCGAGGCGGCCGAAGAGAAGCGGGATGGCGATCATGTATTGCACGCAGTGGTCGCGGTCGGCGGGGTTGGCGAGGGGGCCTTGCTTGTCGATGATGCGGAGGCAGGCCTCGTGGGTGCGCACGGTGATGGCGCGGATGGCAGAGGCGTTCAGGTTGCGCGCAGCCAACTGAGCGTGGAGCTTGATGGCGCATTCGACGGCGGTCTGGGCGTGGAACTCGGCGGGATAGCTGATTTTGAAGAGGACGTTCTCCATCACATACGATCCGTAAGGGCGCTGAAATTTGAACTCCTGACCCTTGAAGGAGACGTCGTAGAAGCCCCAGGTTTTTGCGGTGAGCGCGGAGGGGTAAGCCATCTCTCCGGCGCGGGCCATCAGCGCGAGGCGGACGGCGCGGCTGGTGGCGTCGCCGGCGGCCCAGCTTTTGCGCGAGCCGGTGTTGGGCGCGTGTCGATAGGTGCGGAGGCTTTGGCCATCGACCCAGGCAAGGGAGAGCGCGGCGATGGTCTGGCCGCGGGTGAGGCCGAGGAGTTGGCTGACAACGGCAGTGGACGCGACTTTGACGAGGACGACGTGATCGAGGCCGACCAGGTTGAATGAATTTTCAAGCGCGATGCAGCCCTGTATCTCGTGGGCCTTGATCATGGCTGTGAGAACGTCGCGCATGGTGAGTGGCGGTTGGTTGTTGGCGATGGCGCTACGGGAGAGCCAGTCGGCGACGGCGAGAATTCCGCCGAGGTTGTCGGAGGGATGTCCCCACTCGGCGGCGAGCCAGGTGTCGTTGAAGTCGAGCCAGCGGATGATGGCGCCAATGTTGAAGGCGGCTTGGACGGGGTCGAGCTGGTAGCTGGTGCCGGGGACGCGCGCGCCGTTGGGGACGATGGTGCCGGGGACGATGGGGCCGAGGAGCTTGGTGCAGGCGGGATACTCGAGGGCTTCGAGTCCGCAGCCGAGCGTGTCGATGAGGCAGTGTTGAGCGGTGGAGTAGGCGAGGTCGCTTTCGATTTTGTAGGTCAGGGCGTAGTCGGCGATGCCGGTGAGGACTTTGTCGGGGGCGGGGCGATCGTTGCCGATGGGTGAGGACACGCGGGCTCCTGGGTGCAAGCGATAGTTTATCGTCTGCTACGGACGCTCGGCGATGGGGATGAACTTGAGGTCTTCGGGGCCGGTGTAGATGGCGGAGGGGCGAATGATTTTGCCGCTCTGGCGCTGCTCGACGATGTGCGCGGACCAGCCGGCGGTGCGGGCGATGACGAAGAGCGGCGTGAACAGATCGACCGGGACGCCCATGTGGTGGTAGGCCACGGCGCTGTACCAGTCGAGATTGGGAAACATTTGCTTGGCGTCGCGCATGGTGTCTTCAATGCGCTCGGCGATGGAGTAGAGCCGGGTGTCGCCGGAGGCAACGGCGAGGTCACAGGCAACCTGCTTGACGATCTCGCTTCGCGGGTCGCCGATGGTGTAGACCGGGTGGCCGAAGCCGATGATGACTTCGCGATTGGCGACGCGGCGGCGGATGTCGGCCTCGGCTTCATCGGGCAATTGGTAGCGGGTGAGGATTTCGAGCGCGACCTCGTTGGCGCCGCCGTGCTTGGGGCCCTTGAGCGCGCCGATGGCGCCGGTTACCGCGGAGTAGATGTCGGAGCCGGTTCCGGCAATGACGCGGGCGGTAAAGGTGGAAGCGTTGAATTCGTGCTCGGCGTAAAGGATCAACGAAACCTGCATGGCATGGATCCACTGTTTGCTGGGGGGCCGGCCGTGCAACAAATAGAGGAAATGCGCTGCCAGCGGCTCGCTGTCGGCATCCACAGCGATTCTCTTGCCGTTGCGGGCAAAGTGGTGCCAATAGAGAAGCATCGATGGCTGCGATGCCAGGATCAAATCGGCGATGTCGCGCGCGCCGGCTTCGTTATGAGCTTCGGCCTCTGGCCGCACGCAGCCCAGAACGGAGACCCCGGTGCGCAACACGTCCATGGGGTGCGTGGAGGCGGGGAGTTGCTCGAGCGCCTGTTTCACTTCCGCAGGCAAGCCGCGCAGGCCGAGCAAGCGCGTCTTGTACGCAGCCAGCTCGACGGCGTTTGGCAGCTTGCCGTGGATCAGCAAATGCGCCACTTCAGCAAATTCGCAGTTCGCGGCAAGGTCGGCGATGTCGTAACCGCGATAGTGCAGGTCGTTTCCGCTTTGGCCGACGGTGCAGATGGCGGTTTCGCCGGCGGGCGTACCGGAGAGGGCGACGGATTTTTTGGGTTTGAAGACCAGGGGGGCAATGGGCTGGGGCTGGCTCAAGGGGACCTCCGGTGAGCATCAGAGTAATGGATGGATGGTGTGGAAGGCTACGTGGAAGTTTTGGATTTGGCGAATAACTTGTCGAGTTTTTGTTCGTAGGCGTGGTAGTCGAGATACTTGTAGAGGTCGGCGCGGGATTGCATCAGGGGCAGGACGCTTTTCTGGGTTCCTTCGGTGCGGATGGCTTCGTAGACTTTGAGGGCGGCAGCGTTCATGGCGCGGTAAGCGGCGCAGCAGTAGAGGACGATGTCGACGCCTGCGGAGGCGAGCTCGTCGCGGGTGAAGAGCGGCGTCTGGCCGAACTCGGTGATGTTGGCGAGGATGGGCACGCCGACAGCTTTGCGGAACTCAGTGTACATGGGGAGTTCGGTGACAGCCTCGGCGAAGATCATGTCTGCGCCGGCGGCGACGTAAGCCCGGGCGCGGGCGATTGCGGAGGCGAGGCCCTCGTTGGCGAGTGCATCGGTGCGGGCCATGAGGACGAATGCTGCGTCGGAACGAGCATCGACCGCGGCCTTGATGCGATCGCACATTTCATCCGTGGCGACCAGTTCCTTGCCGGGGCGATGGCCGCAGCGCTTGGCGCCGACCTGGTCCTCGATGTGCACGGCGGCCGCGCCGGCATCGATCATGGAGCGGATAGTGCGGGCGATCGAGAAGGCGCTGCCCCAGCCGGTATCGATGTCAACGAGGAGGGGCAGCGTGGAGGCGGCGGTGATGCGCCGGACGTCGGTAAGGACGTCTTCCATGGTGCTGATGCCGAGGTCGGGGAGGCCGAGCGAGTTGGCGGCGACGCCTCCGCCGGAGAGATAGAGGGCGCGGAAACCGGTGGCCTGGGCCAGGCGCGCGGTGTAGGCGTTGATGGCGCCGGCGACCTGGAGCGGTTTTTCTTCGGCGACGGCGAGGCGGAAACGTGCGCCGGGCGAATTGCTTTGGGCTGGGTCAGGCATTGATCTTCCCTGGGCGGCATCATAACAGGAGGGCGGCGGCTTTCTCTTTAACACCATGACGGTTTCCCAACCGGGGCGGATGGTGCGACAATCGTCGGGTTGGGGCCGCTCTCGACCAAGAGGGGCTCTGCCCGAAGGAGAAGAATCAATATGAATCGTCGAATTTTTCTGACTGCGGCATTACTTGCCGTCACCCCCTTGATTGCTCAGACTGCCCCCAAGAAACCGCCGGCGAGCCCGCCTGCCGACGCGTCGGCGACCATTGGCGGCAAGACGATCTCCGTCCATTACAACTCGCCCGGCGTGAAGGGCCGCGAGGGCAAGCTCTTTACCAAGGATGGGCAGATCGGCCACGACCCGCACTACCCGGTGTGGCGCGCGGGCGCGAATCCTGCCACGCTGTTCAAGACCGATGGCGACCTGATGCTTGGCGATTTGATGGTGCCGGCCGGGACGTACACGCTGTTCGTCGATATCTCCGACCCGGATAACTGGACGCTGATTGTGAACAAGCAGACCGGCCAGTGGGGCCTGGCCTACGACGGCACCAAGGACCTGGGAAGAACGAAGATGACGATGAGCAAGCCGCCGGCAATGGTGGAGAACCTGGTTTACACCATTACCGATGGCGGCGGCGGCAACGGCACACTGACGCTGGCCTGGGAAGATCACAGCGCCTCGGTTCCGATCATGGTGCATTGAGGCTCATGGCCCAGTGAGGCTTTTGGCACATGGAAGCGGCGCGAAAGGCGGCATTGAGCGGCAGGGCGGCAATTGCGTACTATTGCTGCCCTGCCGATACAATGGACAGAGTGGGTAAAGTCAGCCCCCGGGGGTAAAGAACCTTGCCGTTGTATGCGTATCGCTGTACCCAGTGCGGTCATAAATTTGAAAAGATACAGAACTTCAGCGCCGAGCCGGAGACTGAGTGTCCCAAGTGCCATGGCGTGCTGGAGCGGCCGCTGACGGCACCGCGCCTTAACTTCAAGGGCGCCGGGTGGTACGTGAACGACTACGCTCCCAAAAGCAGTTCGTCCAGCGGCGACTCGGAGTCCAAGGCCGATTCCAAGGCGGATTCAAAATCGGATTCCAAGCCGGATTCGAAATCGGATTCACGGAGCGCGGCGAAGGAGACAAAGCCGGAGTCGACGTCGAGCGAAAGCAAGCCGAGTGCTCCTGCTGCTTCTTCGACACCGGCGAAGGCATCGGACTCTTAGCGTTGCGCTGAGGATCCGGTGTTGGATGGTTGGACGAATTCCGCGCTCCGGCACAGCAATCGAATCCATGCAGGGCTGGGGCTCTCCATTGCATAATGGACTCCTTGAGCCTACAAGACAAACCCGGGCAGCACGGGCGGGTGGATTCTCGCTTTGAATCCGGTGGAGGCCTGGTTCTCGCATGCTCGGCCGCGGCGGCGGTGCTGTTCGGTGCGGGTGCGATGGCATCGGTTCTGCACTTGCGAGTCGAAGTGGGGATTGCTCTGCGCTGGTGCGCATTCGGGGCGCTTGCTCCTTTTGCGTTGCGGCGGCGGTCGTTGCTGGTGTGGACCTTCGTTGCCATGCTGGCCGGGGCCGAGCTGGGCGTGGACGCGCCGCAGTTCGCGGCGCAGACCCGTTTTCTGGGCGACATCTTTCTGCGCCTGATTCGGATGATTGTTGCGCCGTTGATCTTTGGCGGCATCGTTACGGGCATAGCGGGCCATGGCGAGCTGCGCGGCGTGGGGCGAGTGGCGCTGAAGGCGATCGTTTTCTTTGAGGCGGTGACCACCGTGGGGCTGATTCTGGGCGCGGTGGCTATCAACATCACGAAGGCGGGCGTCGGCGTTGTGCTGCCCGTTGTGACCGGCGCCGTTGCTCCCGCCGCGCGTCCTGAGACCTGGCAACAGATTTTGTTAAACATTTTTCCGGAGAACATTGCGCAGGCGGTGGCGCAGAATCAGATTTTGCAGGTGGCCGTCTTTGCGCTGCTATTCGGAACCGCGCTGGCGACGTTACCTGAAGCAAAGCGTGCGCCGCTGGTGAGCGTGCTGCAGTCGCTGACGGAGACGATGTTCCGGCTGACGAAGATCATCATGTACATGGCGCCGGTGGCGGCTGGAGCGGCGCTGGCCTACACGGTGGGCAGCATGGGAGTGGCGACGCTGCTGCCGCTGGCCAAGCTGGCCGTTACCTGCTATGCGACGCTGGTTATTTTTGTGGTGTTTGTGTTTGTGCCGATCCTGATGCTGGCGCGGATTCCGGTTTGGCGGTTTGCCGCGGCGGTGGCTGAACCGACGGCGATTGGATTTGCGACAACGTCGTCTGAGGCTGCGCTGCCGCTTGCCATGGAGCGCATGGAAGAGTTCGGCGTGCCGCGGTGGATTGTTTCGTTTGTGATTCCGACGGGGTACAGCTTTAATCTCACGGGGTCGACGCTTTATCTGGCGATGGCGGCGCTTTTCGCGGCGCAGGCCGGCGGGCTGCATCTGACGTTGATGCAGCAGGTGGTGCTGCTGGCTACGCTGGCGCTAACGAGTAAAGGCATTGCGGGGGTGCCGCGGGCGACACTGGTGGTGCTGCTTGGAGTGGCCGGGTCGTTTCAGATTCCTACGGCGGCGGTGTTTTTGCTGCTGGGTGTGGATACGCTGATGGATATGGGGCGCACGGGGCTGAATGTGGTGGGCAACTGCATGGCGGCGGCGGTGGTGGCGCGATGGGAAGGCGTGCAGGGGATAGGAAAACAGGGAATAGAAAAGCTGCCTGGTTGAGTTTCTTGCTATCCCACTCAAGTCGCAAAGAGCGCGCCTTGAATGGGGCACCCGGCTTTGTTAGTTAGTCCAGCCTGACGGCAGGAGTGCCAGATGACTCGTCGATCCTGAATGTCCTTCTTTTTCTGTCGCCAAGAAACGTACTACCCCAAAGTATCCGCTTCAGAGCCGTTTTCCATGAGAACGTTTCACCATCGTTCGCAACAATTTGATAGCCCATAATGCATGTCCCCGGTGACGGCCTGCGGCGCATCAGTGGCCAAGCGTAATAGAAAACCATCGCCTGGGGCTGGGGTTGTTCGTTCAAAACTCCATGCGAAAACTCCGGTTCTTCTCCACTCCGTGAAAGTTGGAAGTAATCCTACAATCGGACTCACGGTCATCAATGTGAGAAAGAGCTCCAACCAAAATGCGCTCAGTCGCCGCCACCAACCAGGAAACGGCAGCCCCTGTTTCGCGGGCCGGGAGTACATGAGTAGAAGATAAAGAGCGATGATCACTACTGAGAAAGTGAGCGCCCATGGTGCCGTTCCGCCCGAAATACGATACCCATCCCCTGAAGATTCGCCGGACAGACCGATTGTCGCCGGTACGTCCAAAGAAGACATGGTTGCGATCAGTGCTGCCAGTACGAAAAGAAATGGCCATCTAAAATACTTTGGGTTCATCTCGCACTCCAGCATACAAGCCGAGTGCCATAATTTGGCTTTTTGCGCAGCATAGAGCGCAATTCTGGATTGAAACTCACTCGGGAAGCCCTGAACAAGTTCCCAGCTTCGGTCAATGCATCCCTCAGGGGCTGAAGCCCTCATTAATCTTGCGCTTTTCGGCACGACTGAAGTCGTGCCCTTTCAAGACAACGACTTATTCAAAACTTCCCCGGCCCGTTAAGATAGTTCATATATATGGCTCTTCTTGATCCGATTCCGTCCGTGGTGGTGAACGCCGATTATGCGGCGCTTGAGTGGGAGCCGCTGCTGGGGCTTGTGGCGGGGTTTTCTGCTTCGACGGTGGGACGGCAGGCGATTCTCGATCTTCGGCCTTCCACCGATGAAGAGTGGATTACGCGGCAACATCAACTGACGGGCGAGGTGCGGCTGGCGTTGGAGGAGCAGGTATCGATTCCTCTGGGCGGGCTGTTCGATCCTACACAGCTCGCGGCCAAGGCGCAGATTGTGGGGGCCGCTCTGGAGGCTGGCGAGTTGCAGGCCGTGGCGCGGCTGGCGAACGATGTGGCTTCGTGGCAGGCGCTGTTGCAGTCGCCTCCTGCGCGGCTGGTGGGAAAGCTGCCGGGCCTTTCGGCACTTTCCTCTGCATTAGCGACGAGCTTGCGGCCGTTGGCCCAGTCGATTGAGCGCACGATTCAGCCGGATGGGACGCTGGCGGACAATGCATCGCCGGAGTTGTCGCGGATCAGGCGCGAGCAGGAGAGGCAGCAGCGGCAGATTGAAGAGAGCCTGCGCGCGGCGCTGCGGAAACTGGCAGGCGAAGGCGCGACGCAGGAAGACCTGATCACGATTCGCGGCGAGCGGTTTGTGATTCCGGTGCGCTCGGAGTTGAAGCGGCGCATCCCGGGCGTGATTCACGGGGCGAGCTCGTCGGGGCAGACGGTGTACGTGGAGCCGCTTGAGACCATCGAGCAGAACAACGAACTGGTGCGGCTGATTGAAGAAGAGCAGGCGGAGATTCACCGCATCTTTGTGGCGCTCACGCGGCAGGTGGGAGGGTATGCGCAGGGGCTGGTAGAAGGCGCGCGCGTGCTCGCGCTGGTGGATTGCATGCAGGCGCGGGCGCAGTTTGCGCGGGCATACGATTGCGTTGCGCCGGCGATTACTCCGGAGATGCTGCACCTGGATGGGGGGCGTCATCCGCTGCTGGAAAAACGCTTGCGGGCGACGGGCGGAAAGATTGTTCCGCTCACGCTGGAGTTAACGGCGGCGGAGCGGCAAATCATTATCAGCGGGCCCAACACGGGCGGCAAGACGGTCACGCTGAAGACGACGGCGCTGCTGGCGATGATGGCGCAGGCTGGTTTGCCGACGCCTGCGACGGCGGCGAGCTTTCCGGTTTTCAGTGCGTTCCTGGCGGACATAGGCGATGCGCAGTCGATTGAGGCGGCGTTGTCGACATTCTCCGCGCACATCACGAATCTGGACAGGCTGTCGCGGCTGGCGGACGCGCATTCGCTGGTGCTGTTGGATGAGCTTGGATCGTCGACCGATCCCGAAGAGGGCGCGGCGCTGGCGGTTGCGGTGGCGAGTCATTTTTTGAACGCAGGGGCCTGGTCGCTGATCTCCACGCACCATACTTCGCTGAAGGTGTACGCGGCGAATACGGACGGAGTGCTGAATGCGGCGGCGGGTGTGGACGAGGTGACGCTGGCGCCGAATTATCAACTGCGGCTGGGCGTGCCGGGGGCGTCGGCCGGCATTCAGACGGCGGAACGGCTGGGGCTGAATCACGAGATCATTGCGGCCGCGCGGCAACGGCTGGGATCGCAGCAGGCGGATATCGGGCGTTTCCTCGACCAGATGCACAAGGAGTTGACGCAACTGGAGGAAGAGCGCAAGGCTGCGCGCGAACAGCAATATGCGTTGAATCAGGAATTGGCAAAGCTGAAGCGCGAGGGCGATGTGGAACTGCGCAACCGCACGCGGGAGTTTGAAAACAAACTGGCGTCGCTGGTGAAGGATTTCGAATTTCAGATGCGGGAGACGGTGCGGGCGATTGAAGATCGCGCGGCGCAACAGAAGTTGTCGAAGGAAGCGGAGCGAAGGATTACGCGGCTGCGGCGCGAGTTTCAGGAGAGCTTCAATCAAACAGTCGTTGCGCATCGGACGGGCGCTGACCAGGGGGATGCGAATGCGCAACCGCATTTACTGAAGCATGTGGCGGAGGGCGACCGGGTGCTGATCAAGCGGATGGGCAAGGTGGCGGTGGTACAGCGCGAAGTGGAAAAGGATGTTTTTGAAGTGGCGCTAGGGCCGATCAAGATGCGGGTGAAGCGCGACGATCTCTCGGAGGTTTCGCGTTCTGAAGTAGAAGCTGCGCGTGGGGAGAGGGCCGATCCGCTGGCGGCTGCGCGCCGACAGAAGGGCGTGCACGTGTCGGTGACCAGCGCGAACACGGACGACATGCGGATGGAGATTAACCTGATCGGGCGGACGGTGGATGAGGCAACCGAAGAGTTGGAAAAGTATCTAGATCGCGCGTTCATGGCGGGGCTGCCGCGCGTGCGGGTGATTCATGGGCATGGAGCGGGGATACTGCGGCGCGGGGTGCGCGAGTTTTTGAAAGGGCATCCGCACGTGGCGGGGATTGAAGAGGCTCCGCAAAATGAAGGCGGACAGGGGGCGACGCTGGTGGAGTTGAGGCAGTAGTTGTTCTCCAGCGACGAAATGCACCGAAAGACAACCGCAGGTCCTTCGGCTCCGCGGAGAAGCGCTCCGCTCAGGATGACCACCTCTTTATTTCAAAAGTAGATTTGGAATTCGGCGATTGATGCGCGCTGTCCCACTCATGCGCAAAATGCGCGCATGAATGGGGCACCCGACATTCGTTTTATGGCTCGCTTACCCGGTTCTGCAGTGACCTACAACCAATCTATTTTTCACATTGACGATGCCAATGCGGCGGTGGTGTCGTGGCAGATTGCGGCGGCAGGCGCCGACTTCTTCGCTGAGGTTGGGCTGGGTGCGCCGATGCTGGCTGTGGGCGCGGCCTTTAACTCGTGCAGCAGTTTGACGAGGCGGGTGAATCCTTCTTCGCGGGCGGTCTTGTTGCCGGGGACGGTGTTGGTGGGGTCTTCGCCGGCGCGCATGAAGCCGTGGCCGGCGCCGTCGTAGGTGATGGGCTCGTATTTTTTGCCGGCGGCCTTCATGGCTTCGGTCGTGCCGGGCAGGGTGGCGCCGATGCGGGCATCGTTGCCGGCGTAGAAGCCGTAGACCGGGGCAGTGATGGTGGAGACGTCCGCAGGACCGGGGCCGTAGAAGACGAAGGCTGCCGAGAGGTCCTTGCGATGAGTTGCGAAGGCGAAGGACTTGCCGCCGCCCCAACAGAATCCTACGACCGCGATTTTTCCGTTGGCGGCGGGAATGTGCTTGCCGTAGCCGGCGGCGGCGTCGAGGGCGGCAAGGACTCCATCGGGATCGAGACCGGAGACGGCTTTGGTAATTGCATCCTGGCTGGGGAACTCGCTGGAGCCGCCGCCGTTGGGGCCGAAGCCGCTGAGCAGATCGGGAGCGACGACGATGAAGCCCTGCGCGGCGAGCTCGTCGGCCATCTCCCTGGCCCAGTCACTGAGGCCGAAGATCTCGTGAATGAGGATGACGACGGGGGCCTTGGTCTTGATCTCGGGATAGACGACGAAGGCCTGAACAGCGCGGCTGCCGGCCTTGAGAGGGACGTACTCGTGGTGGCGGGGCGATGCTTCGAGGCGTGTCCTGGCCCAGTCCTGCGCGGTGAGAGAGGTGGCGAGGGTGAAGAGCACGACGGCGGCGGCGAGGGGAAGGTGACGCGTCGACAGTTTCATGGGGGGAGTGTAATGCGGGGGCGGAAGGAGTGGCAAGGACTGTTTGACGGGTTGCCGGAATTGCTGGAACCAGCTTTTGTGCGATCCCACTCAAGCCGTCCGCCGCGGCGGACGCGGTTTGAATGGGGTACGCTGTGTACTTCGGAGAGTCCCAGGTCTCATCCGCCGCGGCGGACGAGACCGGGGCACCATGCTGAATTGCTTAAGCCATGGCTTCGCGGGTCATGGGTTCGAAGTGGAGATGGTTGGAGTTGCGGTCTGCGTCGATTCTTACGTGGGCGCCGTGGAGGATTTCGCCGTTGAGAATCTTGATGGCGAGAGGGTCCTGAACCATGCGCTGCAAGGCGCGCTTGAGCGGACGCGCGCCGTAGGCGGCATCGGAACCAGCGGCCAGGATAAGCTGGCGAGCGGACTCGGTGAGCTCGAGCGAGATGGCGCGCTCTTCAAGGAGCTTGCCAACCTCGTTGAGACGCAGGTCGAGGATGTGACTCATCTGCGCTGCCCCGAGCGGGCGGAAGATTACGATGTCATCGACGCGGTTGAGAAACTCTGGACGGAAGTGCTCGCGGAGCACGCGCATGACCGACTCGCGGGCCATGTCGTAATCGTGCTCGGTCTTGAGCGCGTCGCCGATGAGCATGCTTGCGCCGAGGTTCGAGGTCATGATGAGAACCGTGTTCTTGAAGTCGACCGTGCGGCCCTTGGCGTCGGTCAGGCGTCCGTCGTCCATCACTTGCAGAAGAATGTTGAAGACGTCGGGGTGCGCCTTTTCGATTTCGTCGAACAGGATGACCGCGTAGGGGCGGCGGCGCACGGCCTCGGTGAGCTGGCCGCCTTCGTCGTAGCCGACGTAGCCGGGAGGCGCGCCGATGAGACGCGCGACGGCGTGCTTCTCCATGTACTCGCTCATGTCGATGCGGATCATGGACTGCTCGTCGTCGAATAGAAACTCTGCCAGGGCGCGGGCGGTCTCAGTTTTGCCGACGCCGGTGGGGCCGAGGAAGATGAACGAGCCGATGGGGCGCTTGGGGTCGCTCAACCCGGCGCGGGAACGGCGGATGGCGTTAGCGACAACGGTCAACGCCGCATCCTGGCCGACGACGCGCTCGCGGAGACGCTGTTCCATCTGGACGAGTTTCTTTACCTCGCCTTCGAGCATGCGGGAGACGGGAATGCCGGTCCACTTGCTGACGATTTTGGCGATGTCTTCTTCGTCGACTTCTTCCTTCAACATGCGGGCCACGCCTGCGTTGCCGCTTTGCGCAGCATCCAACTGCTTGAGTTCCTTTTCGAGCTTGGGGATTTCGTCGTATTGGATCTTGGAGACGCGGTCGAACTGGCCCTTGCGGGTCTGCTCCTCGGCTTCGAAGCGCAGGGCCTCGATCTTCTTCTTCAGTTCGCTGATGCGGCTGATGGCTTCGCGCTCCTTGGTCCAGCGAGAGCGGAGGGCAGTGATCTTCTCAGTCAGCGCAGCAGCGTCGCGCTCGACGACCTTGCGGCGTTGGATGCTGTTGGCGTCGGTTTCGCGCTTGAGGGCTTCGCGTTCGATTTCGAGCGAGGTTTTCTCGCGCTCCAACTGGTCGATCTCGGTGGGCACGGAGCCGATTTGAATGGCGAGCGAGGCGGCGGCTTCGTCGACCAGGTCGATGGCCTTGTCGGGCAGAAAGCGGTCGCTGATATAGCGATGCGAGAGCGTGGCGGCGGCGACGATGGCTGAGTCCTTGATGCGCACGTTGTGGTGGGCCTCGTAACGGTCTTTCAGGCCGCGCAGGATGGCGATGGTGTCTTCGACGTTGGGCTCGCCGACGTAGACGATCTGGAAGCGGCGCTCGAGAGCCGCATCCTTCTCGATGTACTTGCGGTATTCGTTGAGCGTGGTTGCGCCGATGGCGCGCAGCTCTCCCCTCGCGAGGGCAGGCTTGAGCATGTTGCTGGCGTCGATGGCGCCCTCGGCCGCTCCGGCGCCGACCAACGTGTGCAGCTCGTCGATGAAGAGAACGATTTCGCCGTTCGATTCTTCTATTTCCTTGAGGACGGCCTTCAGGCGGTCTTCAAACTCGCCGCGATATTTTGCGCCGGCGAGCATGGAACCGAGGTCGAGAGAGATGACGCGCTTATCGCGCAAACTCTCGGGCACGTCGCCGGAGACGATGCGGCGAGCGAGGCCTTCGACGATGGCCGTTTTGCCCACGCCGGGCTCGCCGATGAGGACAGGGTTGTTTTTCGTCCGGCGGCTGAGAACCTGGATGACGCGGCGAATCTCCTCGTCGCGGCCGATGACCGGGTCGAGCTTGCCGCGGCGGGCGAGTTCGGTGAGATCCTTGGCGTATTTTTCGAGGGCCTGGAATTTGCCTTCGGGGTTCTGATCGGTAACGCGCTGCGAGCCGCGGACGGCGGTGAGCGCTTTGAGAATGGCTTCGTGGGTGGCGCCGAGACTGCTGAGGGCATCACGGGACGGATCGTTTTTGAGATTGGCTGCGCCGAGCAAGAGATGTTCGGTGGAGACGTACTCATCTTTGAAGTTGGAGGCTTCCTTGAAAGCCTGGTCGAAGACGCGGGTGAGCGCCTGACTGGGGCCGGGCTGCGCGGCCGCTCCTGCAACGCGAGGCAGTTTCTCCTCGATTACGTGGAGATCGGTTTCAAGCCGCTCCGTGGGCACACCGATTTTTTCAAGGACAGCGGGGATGACGCCCTCGCGGTCCTCGAGCAGGGCGAGCAGGAGGTGAACGGGTTGGAGCTCGGGGTTGCCGAGTTCGGCGGCGCGCTCCTGTGCCTGCTGCACTGCCTGCTGCGACTTGACGGTGAATTTATCCCAACGAATGGCCATGAAAACCTCAGTTCGCAGTTCATAGTTCGCAGTTCTCAGTTGTCACTTCACAGTTCTCGGCTGCCAGCCTGCGAAGGGTGACAACCGAGAACTGCGAACTGAGAACTGCCTTTACGCTGCAACGTTGATCTTGATCTGCTTGGGCTGGGCTTCGGGTTTCTTCAGGAGCTCCAGCTTGAGCACGCCTGCATTGTACTTCGCCTCGACATGCTCGGTGTCCACAGTGGCCGGGAGCGTGAAGGAGCGGAAGAAGGCGCCGTAGCTGCGCTCGATGCGATGGAAGTTCTCTTCCTTCTCTTCGGCTTCGAACTTGCGCTCGCCCTTGACGGTGAGAGTGTTCTTCTCGACGCTGACGTCCAGGTCCTTCTCTTCGACGCCCGGAACTTCGAGCTTGAGGACAACTTTCTTGTCGTCCTCATAGATATCGACGGCGGGCACAAAGGCAGCAGTGGTCAACGGGCTCTCCGCGGCGTTCAGGTCGCGGAAGAGGGAGTTGAATCGGGTCTGCAGCGAAGCGCCTTGATTGAATGGGTCCCAACGGGTGATGAGCATGATGTTTTCCTCCAGATGGAAGTTGATGGGCGGGGTTGAGCCCCAGCCTTACAATGAGTCTGATGAAACTATAGCATACAAGATTCATAAAATATGAGCAAAATGCGCTCATATTTATTGCACACGCATATGGTGTCTCGAATCAATGATTTAGGAGGAGAATGCGCGATTTAGAAGCGCCTGGGCTGCGGCCGTGACTCGCACGGCGCCCGTTTGCCGCTCGTTTCCGCCGCTGTGCCCTGACAAGAAACGACTCTCCAGCGAGGTTGCAAATGATTGATTTCATTGAAAAGTGCATCTTGAGCTGATTTCGCACCGCCCCTACGGGACGGGGGCTCTTGTTGGATGCTGACCCAGCACTGCGTCCGCCGCGGCGGACTTGTCCATGGGCTATTTTCCATGCTCCCTACGGGAGAAGGACCGCTACCTGTTTCATCGATCGCGGGCCGGCCTCGCCGGTGGAAGAATGATACCCTGAGGTCCGCCAGGGAGGTCCGCTCCGATCGGGATTTCCTGGCCTTTCTACTTCTCGATGTCGATCTCCGGATACTTCCGCCGCACAGCGGTAACCACCGCGGCGTGTTCGGGCTTTCCGCTGGAGCGCGCCAGGGCATCGCGAGCGTGGGCGGCATCCTCTATGGGATAGCGCCGCGTTTTTGGAAATACAAAATCGCCCTTGGGCAGTTTTTCCGTTCCTGCGCTTGTGAGTTTCGCCATACCAATTCCTCCAGCCTGTTCAATCCCGGCGCAAGTCCAGATCGGAGCCGGATCAGTTCCCGGCGGGGTCCCGATTCAGCCCCTTGCTACCCGATTTGATGGCCCAGACCGAGGCGCAGTTGCCCATTGGGCGAGGGCCCGCTGCCGCCTGCCTGCCAACTGGCTGGCGCGCGGCCTCATCACTCGATGTGCCATTTACGCAGGTTCGAGAGCCCGAGCGGTGAGCTGGCCGGTGGACTGTTGGCTGGGAACCGGGTAGGAGCGAATGGCGTTGAGGCTGGTATTGCCGTTGCCGAGATTGCTGTCGGCGCCAATGAGCGTGCCGTTCAGGTAGAGCTGATAGCCGGAGTAGAGGCTGACCTGAAGCGCGGGGCGATCGACGGAATGCAACAGGCCGAGGGGGACGTGGCAGCGCACCCAGAGATGCGGCTGGGCCGTGTTGGCCTTTCAGCCGGAGAAGAGCTGCCAGCCACTCTCGTCCAATTGCCTGGCCGCCCAACCCGGGTCATCGCCTCCGTGCCACATGCACTGCCGCGTCGCAATCGCGATGGCAGATAGCGCCGCCAGCGCGGCCGGGAACAGACAGGCCGCGAGCGCGAAGGTTTTCGGGATCGTGCGATTCATGAGCGGCATGAAGGTATCGAAAGCGCGTCAATTTCCTGCGTATTTCCTTACGCGGGGGCGAAGACCGGGGTGGATAGCTCGGTGGTGGACTGCTGGCCGCTGCCGAGGCGGGTGAGGGTGAGGACGGTGATGTCGTCGTCCTGGCCGAAGTTGACGGCGGCTTCAGTGGCTTCAGCGGCGTTGGGGCGGGTGGCGAAGAGGGCGTCGAGGCGGGCGAAGCTGAAGATCTCGCCGCTGGGGTTGCGGGCTTCGAGCAGGCCGTCGGTGTAGAGGGAAAACTGGTCGCCTTCGCGCAGACTGATGGTCTCTTCCTTGTAGCTCGCAAGGGAAAGCACTCCCAGGGGAAGGGCGCCGGGGAGATTGAGCTGGCGCTGATTGAGGAAGGGGGCGGGGTGTCCGGCGCTGGCCATGGTGCAGGTTCCGTCGGGCGAGAGGCGCATGGCGAGGCAGGTAGTGAAGCCTCCCTGCATGCGGCCGTAGAGGCGGAGGTTGAGCTCGGCGAGCAGATCGGCGGGGTGGGGGGCAAATTTGGCGAGGGTGCGGGCTGCACCCACGATGAGGGAGACGGTCATGGCCGCTCTCAGGCCTTTGCCGCTGACGTCTCCGAGGAGGATGAGGGTGGAACCGAGGAACTCGCCTTCGAGGGGAATGATCTGAAAGAAGTCGCCGCCGACTTCCTGGGCGGGGCGGTAGGCGCTGGTGACGGCGAATCCCGGGAGCTCGGGCAGAGCTTCAGGAATCAGGATCTGCTGAAGTTCGCGCGCGCTTTTGAGTTCCTGCTCGAGGGCGCCCTGGCGGCGAGTGGCATCGCGCATGTAGCGGTAGACGGCGTAAATGATGGCCAGCAGCAACGCGGTGTTGGCGAGAGTCTGCAGCAGGAAGGTGTTGCCATTGATGGTGAACAGCGGCGCGCCGATTTTTTCTCCCAGGGTCCAGTGGGTGTAGCGGGCGCCCTGCTGCACGGCGATGCGGACCACGGAGATCATGCCGGTGAAGAATGCGGTGATGGCCACCAGCCAGCGGGCGGGGTCGAGGCGTTTGCGCAGGGCAAAGCCGACGAGCACGAGGGGATACAACTCAAGGATGGTGAAAACGGCCGTGAGAATGCCGTCGGCCAGTTGCGCCGGGGCGGTGATGGCCGGATTGCTCCAGTCGATGAGGACGAGGCCGCCATCGAGCGAGGCGGAGAGGATGCTGATGGCCGCGATGAGCCGGGTGAGGCGCACCAGGCGCGGGCTCTCGTCGAGCTTGAGCAAATAGAGAAGGAGGAACCACAAGGCGATGTCATTGAGGCTGAGGATAGGCTGCAGCCAACCGATGGCGAAGTTGAACGACCAGGGAAAGCGCAAGCCAGTCAGGATCATCACGAGCAAGGGTGCGCCGGCGAAGACCGCGATCCAGAGGAGAACTTTCTGCGAGCGGTTGCGGAACCAGGCGAGCAGGCCGAGCAGCATGACGAGGCCATAGATGGACTGGATGCCGAAGTAGTATTGGCGGCTGCGGAGCCATGTGTAGTCTTGTTCGGTTTTGTTGGCGGCAATGGCCGCTGGGCTGCCGACGATGGGCGCAAAATTGAGGCCACCCAACTGCTCGGAATCGAAGGATTGCAAAGGCGCTTTCCAGACGCGCAAGGCAAGAACGCCGTCGCGCACCGGTCCCAGCCCGAAAGTCTGGATGGGTGCATTGTAGGGATAGGAGGGGTTGGGAGGCAGGTTGCCTTTGCGGCCGACGAGCTGGCCGTTCCAGTAGATTTCGTAGGCGTCGTCGATGCGGCGGATGGAAAGTGCAATATCCGGCGAGGCTTCTGGAGCGGGCGAGATGTGGAGGTGTTTGCGATACCAGGCATAGCCGGTGTAGGCCGGATGTCCCTGCACGCCCCAGGTCTTATTGGGGCTCAGCTGCTCCCAACCGTTGGTACCGGTAACGTCGGGGGTCGAGGGGATGGCCCAGGCGGGATTGTCGCCGAGATGAAACTGCCAGGGGCCGTCGAGGGGCGTACTTCCCTTGCCAAGGCCGTCGATACTGAGAATGGGGCCGGACTTGATTACTGCAACATCGGAGGACGCGGCCTCCGATGTGAGGGCGGCGAGAGCAAGCAAAGCCACTCCCGCAAGAAGCGGCAGGCGACGGGGAAGCGTCAGCATGTGAAGAGCATACTCCGCTGTTTCTGTGGACGATAGCGAATTTTTTCGGCGGAGTTTAAGCGCAGCGCGGAGGGCGAAAGGACGGGCTCCAGGCAAGGGGCTGGACAAACTTTTCGTCGCTCCCGGGGGTTTCCCTGGTGTGGTAAATCTCTGGGAAGTTCACTTTAATTGCTTCTACCAGTGCGGCATGTTCAGGCGTTCCGATCGCCGGAAACAGCCTTTTTTCGTTGCTTCCCATATCGTTTCTTGACTGGGGATCAGGTTCTGCGTTCGTGACCCGATTCATTGCGTCTCCTTCAGCCTCTTTTCATTTGCGTCTACATCCGAAATACATAAGTGGGGAAGGACTGATTTGCGGGGCCCTGTTCAGAAGATCGTTCTATACAGCAGACCGATATTGTGGTGCGAGAGATTACAGTTTGCAAGTAAATTTTTTGCGGAGATTCTTTACACCGTTCTCGCAGCCGGCCAGCCCGGAGCCTGGGCCTCTAGAATCAGTGAGAGATGACGCATTTTCCCTCGCTCCCTGCATACATGGACTGGCATTGGATTTGGCTCGCCGTAGCGGCCTTTCTGGCCGGAGTCCTGAATGCCGTGGCGGGCGGCGGATCGTTTCTGTCGTTTCCGGCGTTGCTGAGCGTGGGAATTTTGCCGGTGCAAGCCAACGCAACGAATACGGTGGCGATCTGGCCGGGACAGTTGACTTCAGTGGCCGCGTATCGCAACGACGTCCGCAAAAATCTGCGCTATGTCTTGCCGCTGGGACTGTGCGGTTTGCTGGGAGGCACAGCTGGAGCGGTGGTGCTGCTGAATACGCCGCAGACGACCTTCATGCACCTGGTGCCGTGGCTGCTGCTGGCGGCCGCGCTGATATTCGCGGCCAGCGGTCCGGTCACGCGCCGGCTGGAAAGGCGCAGCGTTGCCGCGCGCAAGGGGAGGCCGGCAGGGCAGGCGCCCGCGCCGCGCCTGCTGCCGCTATGCCTGTCGACTGTCTTCGTTTGCTTTTATGTGGGCTACTTCGGGGCAGGAGCGGGATTTCTGCTGATCACGATGTTCTCGCTCTTCGGCTTTCAGGATTTGCACGAGATCAACGGGATGAAGATGGTGGTAAATACGCTGGCCAACGGCGTGGCGTTTTTGATTTTTGTGTTCGACGGGCAGGTGGTGTGGCGCTACTGCCTGCTGGCGATGGTGACCTGCGCGATCGGCGGATACAGCTCGGCACGGTTTGCAAAGATGATTCCGCAAAAGATACTGCGCGGGCTGGTGGTGGTGATCGGTCTGTCGATGGCGGGGTGGTTTTTCTGGAGACAGTGAAGGCGGAGTCAGAGATCAGAGGTCAGAGATCAGGGGTCAGAGATCAGAGATCGGGGGGCGGGGGGCAAAGCGCAAGGCAAGTCATTTATGCTCTGCGCCTCATCTTTTCGCCTTCATTCTTGCGAACGGGTGCGATACCACAACTCCAACCCTCCGATCATTAGGGAGCCACTGAATATGCAGAACGGCAAGACAAATTTCGCTACCTACCCCAGCCTAAAAGAACGCGTCGTGGTAGTCACCGGCGGGGCCACCGGCATTGGGGAATCCATCGTCACCCAATTCGCCCACCAGGGGGCCCGCGTAGCCTTCCTCGACATCGAGGACAACCCAGCCCGGGCCCTCGTCTCTTCGCTCACCGCCGAAGGCTGCGTCGCGCCCCAATACATCCACTGCGACGTAACAGATATTGCTGCCCTGAAAGCTGCCGTAGATCAGGTCATGGCCACCCATGCTACGATCGACGTCCTCGTCAACAACGCCGCCAACGACCAGCGCCACACCATCGACGAAGTCACTCCCGAATCCTGGGACCGCGGCATGGCCATCAATCTACGCCCCCACTTCTTCACCGTTCAGGCCGTCTTGCCCGCGATGCGCGCCGCCGGCCGCGGCTCAATCATTAACATGAGCTCCGTCGCCTGGATCATCCCCAACACCAATCTGGCCGTCTATGTGGCTGCCAAGGCCGCCATCGTGGGACTGACGCGCACACTCGCCCACGATCTCGGACCTTACAATATCCGCGTCAACGCCGTGCTGCCCGGCGCCATCGCCACCGAGCGCCAGAAGCAGCTCTGGTACACCCCGGAATACGTTGCAGAAATCTACCGGCGCCAGGCCCTCAAGCGCCAGATCGAGCCTGAAGAGGTAGCCCGCCTCGTCCTCTTCCTCGCCGCCGATGACTCCAGTTCCATCACCAACCAGAGCTATATCATCGACGCCGGCCTGGTGTAGCCAACTCGCCCACTCTGCAAACGCCCGCGAAGCGCGGCTGGCTCCGCCTTCCCCCGCTGCGCTACCATTAACACAGGATTGGTCTTCATATGTTTGTCGTCGTCTGGCAGTTCGAAATTGCCGAAGATAAAATCGCCGGCTTTGAAGCCGCGTACGGCACCGATGGTTCCTGGGCAAAGCTCTTTCGCACCTCACCCAGCTATCTCGGCACCGAGCTCCTCCACGATACCTACATTCCCGGCAACTACCTCACCATCGACCGCTGGGCCAGCGAGGCAGACTTCCGCGCCTTCCGCAAAGAGCACGATCAGGATTATGAAATCCTCGACCGCGAATGCGACTCGCTCACTAGCCGCGAAACCCGCATTGGCGCCTACACCGTCTGAGCCCTCCCTCGGAAACCTGGTCCTCTCCGCTGACTTGCCGGCTCGCTATCCGCGCGCCAGTGGGGGTAACTCGCTGTCTTTCTTCCCCAAATCCCCGCAGTCCTTCAGATTCGATTGATCCGCCACTGTGCAAAATCAGGTCATAATCTGCCACGTACCAACTTTCTCCATATCTTCGCCATTTTCCGCTGTCTTTGTCTCTCCAGCCCTGCTACAATCCCCTCGAAATCCAATTCAAGCCCTCGGCGTTTCTTGCCCTTAAAGCTGGAAATGAACAGGGCGACTTTTTGAGGAGCCCACCCAATGGCCATCGCAGCAGACGACCGCGCCAAAGCCGTAGAACTAGCCCTAGCCCAGATCGAAAAACAATTCGGAAAAGGGTCGATCGTCCGCCTAGGGTCGCGCGAAGCGCTGCTGCCCATTGCCGTCATCTCCACGGGCTCGATCAGCTTCGACGCCGCCCTCGGCGTGGGCGGCGTTCCCCGCGGCCGCGTCACCGAGATTTATGGCCCCGAGTCATCCGGCAAGACCACCATCACCCTGCAGATCATCGCGGAAGCCCAGCGCGCCGGCGGCCTAGCCGCCTTCGTCGATGCCGAGCACGCTCTGGACCCCGGCTACGCCAAGAAACTCGGTGTCGACGTGGACAACCTCCTCGTCTCCCAGCCCGACAGCGGCGAGCAGGCCCTGGAGATCACTGAAGCCCTGGTCAAATCCGGCGCCATCGATGTGCTGGTTGTGGATTCGGTGGCCGCGCTTGTGCCCAAGGCAGAGTTGGACGGCGAGATGGGCGATTCCCACATGGGCCTGCAGGCGCGCCTCATGTCCCAGGCGCTGCGCAAGCTCACCGGAAGCGTCTCCAAGTCCCGCACTGCCCTCATTTTCATCAATCAGATTCGCGAGAAGATCGGCGTCATGTTCGGCAATCCTGAAACCACCACCGGCGGCCGCGCCCTCAAGTTCTACTCCTCGGTCCGTGTAGATATCCGGCGAATCGCTGCCATCAAAGAAGGCGACGTGGTGACCGGCAACCGCACCAAGGTAAAGATCGTAAAG
>Ga0181516_10000800_pt1 | contig 26235 bp, 24 predicted proteins | sample PEATcosm2014_Bin_25_FD_121104 | JGI IMG/M metagenome (GOLD analysis project Ga0181516, IMG submission 121104) | Peatland microbial communities from MTU Mesocosm Facility, Houghton, MI, USA - PEATcosm2014_Bin01_10_metaG | ecosystem: Environmental > Terrestrial > Soil > Wetlands > Peat | place... | reverse complement strand
TACCTCGACACAAACTGCGAGGACTATTCGGGGAAGGTGCGAATTACGCAGACAGCGACATCGCCAGCCGAGTATTCATTTTTCAACTCGGGGAGCCGCCCGCCGTGGCCGATATTGCCTCCGCCCCTATCGGATATCCGTGCGCCCCGAGGATCAAGAGAGTGCTTTCTTGAATTCGTTGACAGGTTGAACCCCGAGATTATTCATTTTCACGAAACAATCTGTATTCCGTTGGAACTGGTTTCATTGCTTCGCGCTCGTAACTACAAGGTCATTTTTACTGCCCATGATTACTTCTCAATCTGTCCAACGATTCAACTGTGGAAGCACGATAAACAGCTTTGTGTCCTCTCTGCACAGAAACTTGAATGCCAACGCTGCGTACAACAGTGGCCTTTGGGACATTTACCTTCAATTCAAGAGCGAGCAAGGCAGATTGTAGGCGGGTCGGGATTCACAGCCCGCGTTCGTAGATTGTTGTTGCGCGCATTTAGCAGGGCGTCTTTCAGACTAGTTGACAAACGACCTTTTCGAATTGAAGAGTATAGAGCCAGACGGATTGAGGCTATTCATCATTTGCGCGCCTTTAACCTCGTCCTCTGTATCTCTAAACTCCAGTATTCATTAATGTCTGACGCCATCGGCGATGCGCGGAACTGCAGGCAGATTTATCTGTCCGTCTCGAGCTACGCCGACAAACAGGCGAGCACTCAATTAACACAACAGCCAAACGGCGCCATCGTTCGCTTTGTGGCATTGAACATTAATCAAACCGTAAAGGGCAGAGATCTTCTTCTTAGGGAGTTTCAAAGCCTGCGCGAAAATCGGAAGAATGTGGAATTGCACCTCTTCGGAGATACTCCGGACCCAGACCTGCCTGGCGTAGTACGTCATGGCCCTTACGAGAGCAACGAATTAGACGAGATCTTGTCGTCAATGGACGTTGGAATAGTCCCATCTCTTTGGCCAGAGACCTATGCCTATGTTGGGCCAGAAATGCTGACGCGCGGGATTCCGCTGATTGCGAGCACGGCAGGGGCGATGCGGGAATATGTAATTCCAGATTTCAACGGCCTTCACTTCGATCCCGCGGTACCGGGACAGCTGAGATCCGCTATGGAATCCGTCGCGAGCGGTCCTGAGCTACTTAAGAAACTGAAGCTCAATGCACCTAAAAGCGAACAAGGACTTATGCGGTTTGGCGACCACGTAAATGAAATGGAAGCGATCTATCTGGAGGTTGCCAGCCTCCGCGCGAATGACTGAACCACCTCAAATGCCCGTCATTAGCATCTGTGTTCCCACGTACAACGGCAGAGAGCATCTTGCAGAGTGCATTCGCAGCATCCGTTCTCAAAGTTTCACGAACTTCGAAGTGGTAGTCTGCGACGATCAAAGTTCGGATGGCACGCTTGATTGCGCCAGGGAACTTGCAGACGGAGATGAACGCTTTCGGTTCATTTCCAATCCGCGCCGCCTTGGGCTGGCGGGTAACTGGAACAACTGTGTGCAGGAGGCGCGCGGAGAATGGATCAAGTTCGTATTTCAGGATGACACGATTGCGCCGTGCTGCCTTGAAATGCTCCTGGATGCGTGCGTGCGCCACGGAAAGCCATTTGGATTTTGCCAGCGCGACTTTATCTTTGAAAACGGCACGTCTGAAAAGCAGCGCGCCTTTCTCATCGAGCATCAGCAACGGCTTTTCTCCGATTACCATGCAAGCGCTGTGATAGGCCCGGAACTGGCCATCCGACTCTCCGCCAAGGAACCACATCACAATCTTGCCGGCGAACCTACAGCGACCCTGATAAGTAAATCGGTGTTCCGCGAGATTGGCGGATTCGACGAGATATTGATCCAGTTGTGCGATACGGAGTTCTGGTCGCGCGCAATGATTCACTACGGCGCAGCATTTGTTCCTGAGAGCCTGGCCGCCTTCCGGGTCCATCCCAAGGCCACAACCCATGTGAATCTCCGCGAGAGGTCTTATCGGGGCCAGGTTCTTGACCCATTGGTCATCCGGTATCAGATTGCATTCGCGCCGGAGTTCAAGCCGATTCGAAACCGGAAGATATCCGGGCTAAGCACACTCGGGCTTTGGTTGAGGTGCGCCTCGTATGCGGCGGCCGCCTGGAACGAGGGAAGGCGTATCCCGAATGAATCGCCAGAGAAATTGCCGGGCAGCGTGCTTGCCGAGTGGAACCTCGTCAAGTCCCGATGCCCTGGTCTCCAGGTTCTTTCCGTTCTCGGCCAGGTAATCAGAGTTGGTCACCGGCTGAGAATGAGCATCCATCGAAAAGCGCTGTAGGGACCGATGCCCATGAGGCGGCAGAAACGATCTGGCAAGGCTTCAACGGAAAGGTTACCGGCTCTTGAATCTCCAAACACACGCAATCGATGGTTCTGAGGGAGATACGGCAGAGACCCATGCCCGCAAAGGCGGATTGGCGCGCGTGGCCGGTTGGCGTTACCCATCCTTCTTGCGGCGCGTACTGCCCCTGGGATTGAAGAATGGGTTGCGCAAATTGCGCGTGCGGATCCTGACCCCCTACCTGACGCGCCACCTGCCCCGCAATCAAGAGTTCGCGCAGTCTCTGGAAGACGCGCAGGCAACCGAGACTTTGTCGATCGTCGTACCGGTCCACGATGCGCCGGGGGTAACGCGGCGCTGCCTGGCGAGCTTGGAGAAGTATGCTCCCAAGGCTGAGATCATCCTGGTGGACGACGGCTCAAAACTCGAGGTAACCCGCAAGCTGCTCGCGGACGTCTCAAAGCGCAACGGATGGCGACTGATTCGCCACGCGGAACCGTTGGGGCACAGCGCGGCATGCGGCGCGGGGGCCGCGGCGGCCACACGGGCGTACCTTTGCCTCCTGAACTCCGACACTGTGGTCACGCCCTGGTGCTGGCGAAGAATTACGCAGGCATTCGAAGAGAATCCGGAAATCGGCGTGGCTGGACCTTCGACCAGCTCATCGGCAAATCCGCAGACTTTGCCGCTTGTCGATTTTGCGCGCCATGCTTTGAATGACAGCCAGATTTGCGCGTTTGCCGGCAGATTGTTGACCACTGGCCCCGGCGACGCTTTGACGGATCTTCCCTGGGTCTCCGGATTCGCTTTCTTCCTAAGACGCAGCCTTTGGGAACAGCTCGGCGGATTTGACCGCAATCTGCCCGATTACAGCAATGAAGTCGAACTCTGCAGCCGAGTTCTTGCTGCCGGCCATCGGGTCGTCTGGGTTCGCACCTCCTATATTCACCACTTAGGAGGCGCAAGCTATACGAAGGCGCTGGACGACGAATCCATTTGGGCGCGCATTGAGGCCGGCAGAGATTACGTCGCTCAAAAGAGATCGCAGACGTGATCTCAAGTTCACCGAAGATGCGAATCGTCAGCCTTCTTGCTCAAACGCGGTGCGGTATTTATCAGTTCCATTGCAATTTATCGCGCGGATTGGCGCAGCGCGGTTGTAAGGTCACGTGGCTTTGCTCCGGCTCAGTGCATGCCCGCCTGATTGCCACCGACGGCGCCGAGCCAACAGAAGGCGAGGTTGTGGCGCCGGATACCGACGACCTGGGGGCACGAACCAGAGCCATTGTTGAACAGATAAGAGAGATTTCCCCGGATGTGATTCTGTGCCAAGGCGTCGGAGACAGGATCGATTTCAATGCGATTCGATACTTGCCGGATTCAATCCCAAAGATTCTAATCCTCCACGGGAGTACGTTAGCGGTCTATCGTTGCGCACGCGCGGTTCGCGACTATGTGAATGCAACCGTTGCGATAAGTCCGAGGATTGAGGAGGATCTATGCTCTACATACGAATTTCAGAAGGATACGGTAAAGCTCATACCACATGGGATTGACACAGCCGCATTTTCAGCGCTCCCATTGCGTGAAAGCAATACAGGTCCCCTTCGAATACTAAGTCACGGTCGAATCGACAAGAGCCAGAAAGGAGTTCTCTGGCTTCCTGAAATACTCGTTGAAGTTGCCCGCCATTCCGAAGAATGGAGCTGCACTGTAAGTGGCGACGGTCCGGATCTTGAAGAACTCAAGCGGCGGATTGACCGCAACGGAATGTCAAGCCGCGTTCAATTTGCCGGTTGGACCGCGGCGGAGAAGGTCCCCGAGTTGATGAGGCAACATGACATTTTCCTTTTCCCCTCGCAATGGGAGGGCTATCCCATAGCTCTCATCGAAGCAATGGCGGCAGGTTGCGCGCCGGTGGCTTCAAGGTTGCCCGGCATCACCGACTGGATTATTCAAGATGGCGTGAACGGGTTGCTGTTCCCGATTGGAGATGTCCGGCAGGCGGCTCAACACCTTTTGGTGTTGCTGTCCGACCGGCGCAAGTTGGATGAACTTCGGCAGCGCGCGCACGAGGCAGTAAGCGGATACAGTCTGGACTGGATGGCTGACCAGTATTATCGTTTGCTCTGTGAGGTCAGATCTGATCCGCGGCCGACGCGACCGGCAGAAAGCCTTGACGACTGCGCATTGGCGGAGGGCTTACGGCCGGGATGGTGGTACGGGCTCCCAGAGCCAGTCAAGAGCCGGCTCAGGCTGGTTCGCGAGAGACTTCGTAGTTCCGTCAAGGTGCCATGAGCGCAGAACGCGAAGTGCGAACTGGCCATTTTTTCGCGGCAATCTCCTGGCAGCCTTGAAAGACTCCTTCGCCTGATAGTCCTTGGAATAGGAACGTTTATGGATCTCGCTTACTTCTTTCAACGACTCGCGCATCTTCCTCGCCGGGCCGTGCGTGAGTCCCTGAGGGTCTTTCAACTCGTCCGGCTTTCGCTGGTCAACCGATATGGACGGTCTAGAGTCACTCAACCGGACGGTCCAGTGTTATCGTTGACGACTTTCGGAGAGCGAAGCAAGAAGGCTTATCTTGCAATCGAATCCATTGCGGATGGATCGGTGCTGCCTTCCAGGTTAATCATGTGGATCGACGATGAGCGATTATTTGACAACCTGCCCGCGACGATCCGGCGGCTTCAGAAGCGGGGAATGGAAGTGAAGCTCAGCAGGAATTTGGGGCCGCACACAAAGTACTATCCGTATGTGGAATCGACGCAGACATTCAACGCTCCACTCACGATCGCCGACGATGACGTACTTTATCCACGTTACTGGTTAAAAGAGCTGAGCGAAGCTAATCGAGAATATCCCAATGTCGTGAACTGTTATGCTGCCCACGTAATTCCAATCAGCGAGGATGGGTTCGAGAAATACAAGAACTGGAAGCTCTGCAATTCCACCACACCATGCTTTTGCCACCTTGCCATGGGATGCACGGGAGTTATCTATCCCATCCCATTCCTTGCGCTATTGAAACGCGCGGGAGCCGCCTTTGAAACCTGTTGCCCAAAGAACGATGACTTTTGGCTTCACGTTCAGGCTCTTCGGGCCGGATACAAGGTGCGGCAGATTCACCCGCGGCTGCCTTACTTCTCATTTCAGGGGATTCCAGGCACGCAACGGATCGCGCTTTGGCATGACAACGTGGAAGGAGACGGAAATGAGAGGCAGATCAGAGCCACCTACACCGAGGCTGACGTTCAAGTGCTTCGCTCCGAATGTGGCGTTGGAGTTGCCGTTGTTTCCTAGCAAATTCAATTGTTTACCAATCCAGTAATCTCGGAGCCATACACATCCATTTCGGGTCACAAATAGCGGCTGGTCAGAGAATGTCACGCCCATTACGCGTTACGGATTTTCGAGTTCCTCCAGGACATCGACCAAAAGTGGCCATTGGTCACCCGCACATCGGCCGGGGAGGATCTGAAGCGCGCGTAATGTGGCTGATCGAGGCGCTCAAACGGGATTTTGAAGTAACTGTACTGACGACTGGAGGTTGGGATCTAGCGGCGCTGAATGACTACTACGGGACACAGGTCGGCGGTGATGAAGTCAAGGTTCGTGTCGCACCGGCGTCACTTCTAGTCCACGGCCTTGAAACTGCGGCTCTGCGGGGCGCCTATTATCAGCGCTTTGCACATCGGGTCGCAGAGGAATACGACATTCGAATAAGCGCCTACAATCCGACCGATTGGGGCCTGCCCGCGATTCAATTCATTGCCGACTTCAGTTGGTACCCAGAACTTCGCCCGCGGTTAGACCCGCCACCGCCAGGTTTCATCTATCGCGATACGATAGTTCGCAGGGCATATCTGAGACTTGCTGCAGCCCTTGAAGAACCTTCAGGCCGGGATGTTCTTCGGGACGATTTTCTGATTGCGAATTCGCGTTGGTCGGCCTCAATTGTAAAACAATATTTCGGCGTGAACTGCGGGGTGATTGTTTACCCCCCGGTCTGGACAAGATTCCCTCACATCCCATGGGAGGAAAAGGAACAATCGTTTGCGATGATCAGCCGCGTCGCCCCAGAAAAGCAGATCGAGCGTGCTATCGAGATACTAGAGGAAGTGCGTCGGCGCGGGTATGCGGTCCAGCTTCATCTGTGCGGAAAGATTGGAAACGACCTATACGGAAGGCGTATTGCGCGCCTCTGCCGGGAGCGCGCGGACTGGATCATTGCTGAGGGATCGGTGGGCGGCGCAAAGAAAGCTCAGATTCTCGCACGTTGCCGATTTGGAATCCAGACGCGCGCTGCGGAGCCGTTTGGCATCTCAGTCGCGGAAATGATCAAGTCGGGCGCCATCGTGTTCGCACCGGACAACGGAGGACAAGCCGAATTACTCGACAACCCGGATCTCTTATTCAGAGATGCAAGCGACGCTGCGGAACAAATCTGCGCTGCCCTATCCAGCCCCGAAAGGCAATGCGCCTTGCGCGCCCATCTCGCAAGACAGTCTGAGCTATTCAACGCTGAAACGTTTATGGAAGAGGCGCAAGTGCAAGTAAGAAGAGCATTCTTAGATTTCCATCCGATTCAAACATCCAGGCAACGTCGGAAAGTAGTCATTGGGCATCCCAGACTGGGATTTGGCGGCTCGGAGTCCGCTGTGATGTGGCTGATCGAAGCGCTCAAGCTGGACTTCGATGTGACAGTCATGACGACCGGAGGCTGGGAACTAGCGGCGCTGAATAATTATTACGGCACCCGGGTCGCTGAAGGAGAGGTTAGAGTTCGCATTGCGCCGGTTCCATTTCTGGCGCAGAACCTAAGCGCCGCAGCTCTGCGAGGGGCATGCTATCAGCGCTTCGCTCGAGAGATCGCCGGCGAATACGATGTCCGGATAAGCGCTTACAATCCAACTGACTGGGGCATGCAGGCGGTCCACCTTATCGCTGATTTCAATTGGAATCGGGAGATTCGCGAACGGCTGGAACCTCCATCGCCGGGTTTTGTTTATCGGAATACGATTTTGCGCATGGCATATCTGGGAATTGCGGCCGCCTATGGAAACCCGTCGGGACGCGATTTGCTCAAAGACGATTTACTCATCGCCAATTCAAAATGGAGCGCAAACCTCGTAAGGCAGATTTGCGATGTAGAGTGCGCGGCAATCATGTATCCCCCGGTATGGACCGAGTTTCACGAAGTTCCGTGGGGTGAGAAGGAGTTGGCGTTTGTAATGATCGGCCGGATCGCACCGGAGAAGCGAGTGGAACGTGCAATCGAGATACTTGAGGGCGTGCGCCAGCGCGGCCACGCAATTCGCTTTCATCTTTGCGGAGAAATTGGGCACGACCTCTACGGGCGGCGCATCGCGCAGCTTTGCCTCGAGCGCGCGGACTGGATCGTTGCTCATGGACGAGTGAGCGGCGCAAAAAAGGCTCACATTCTCGGCCATTGCCGATTTGGAATCCAGACGCGCGCAGCCGAGCCCTTCGGCATCTCAATTGCCGAAATGGTTAAAGCCGGCGCAATTGCCTTTGCTCCGAACGACGGTGGCCAGGCTGAGATCCTTCAGCATTCCGATCTGCTTTTTTCCGACTCCAATGAGGCCATTGAAAAAATCGTGTCGGTTCTGGATGAGCCTTCGCGCGAATCGTCCCTGCGGTCCCACCTGGGGCACCGGGCAGAACGATTCAGCGCACAGACCTTCATGGATGAGGCGCAAACGTTTCTTGCCGATCTCCTGAACCCAGACCGAGCACGCAGTTATGAGGTCACAGGCCAGGCAACATGATGCACAGAATTTCATTGATCGTCGCGACGAAAGATCGGCCTGATGACCTGAGAAGATTGCTCGAAAGCCTCCGCCATCAAACGGAGCGACCTGCCGAGATTATTGTGGTCGATGCCAGCAGTATTCCGGTCGAGTCTGTCCTCGGCGATTTTCCCGAACTTGTCATCCGCTATTTGCGCCATTTGCCGCCGTCGGCATCAGCCCAACGGAACGCGGGCGCTCGATCCTGCGCACCTGCGGCGACGCTGATCGGATTTGCCGACGACGACACTAGGTTCGAGCCGCACGCGTTCGCAAATATGCTCGACTTCTGGAAAGATGCAGGGCCGGATATCCTCGGCGCCGCCTTCAATATTCGCAACTATCCGCCGCGAGGCGGCGGGTTCTTGAAGCACGGCTTTCTGGCGGAGCGGCTCGGTTTATATTCCCCGAATCCCGGAAGCGTATCGCCGAGCGGGTGGCACACAATTATTCGTGAACTTGAAAAGACACAATTCGTAGATTGGGTTCCGACTACCGCCGTTGTGTTTCGCCGTGAAGTATTTGAACATGATGTTTTCGACGAATTCTTTGCGGGATATAGCTATCTGGAAGATCTCGATCTTGGCTATACCATCAGCCACATCGGACGGCTAGCAGTAGTTGCAGAGGCTGGTTACTCTCATTTTCCATCACCGGGAGGACGTGTTTCAGCGCGACAGTTCGGAAGATGCGAAGTTAGAAACCGCCTCTACTTTGTCCGAAAGCACCGACTCTCGCTTGCCCGGTGCTATGTGGGCCTCGCTATACGTCTGGTCATGTCGGTTAGTAGTGGCCTCGCGCACTGGAACATGAGTCTGCTCAGCCGCGCTCTTGGCAACGTCGAAGAATTGATGAGCCAGAACACCGATCCGCCGTCCAACGCTCCGGTGGCTGCCTCAAGATGACCTTAAAGTTTGTCCTGCTTGCCCCTAAGATTTCTCGCCGCTCGACAATGACGAAAGCTCTAATCGCTCGCCTCTCACATCGGCTCTTTATGTTTGGACCTTTCATTTCGATCAGCGCACCAGGGCTAATCGAAGACAAGCATCATGATGAGTAGTGCCCCAGACCGTCGTGCTTCCGTAGGCATCTATATGCCCTTTTTCTCACCCAACAGAGGTGGGCCAGATCTCACCGCGATGTGGCTTATTCAAGCACTTTGTTTCCGCTACGATGTCACTCTGATTACGACCAGGCAATTCGATCTCGGCTATTTTAATCGATTTACCGGTACTAACCTCAGTTCCAAAGACTTTCGCATCCGAAGCCTGCCGAGCCTGCCGTCCCCACCGAGTGCCCCGATGTCGGCTCTCCAGGGACCACTCTTCCAACGGCTCGCCACACGATGCGCGAAAGACTTCGACCTGAACATCAGTGCCATGAACACGCTTGATTTCGGAGTGCGCGCAATGCACTTTCTCGCTGATCTTAACTGGCTTGGCGCGACGATAGCACCTGCCGCCGACAGTCCGCCGACAATGCACCGGTCAGCATTGCGCAAAATCTATCACCGTTTGTGCCTGGGTTTATATAAGGAATCGGGAAGAGACAGCTTGCGACTGGATGTTCTGGTGTCAAACTCACAGTGGGTTGCGTCCGCCTTGCGCGAACTCGGAGTAGATTCCCCCGTAATTTATCCCCCAGTGCCGCTTGTTCCTTTCGCAATCAGGTGGGAAGACAAGCGGCCCGACTTCGTTTGGATTGGCAGAATCACTCCATCCAAGAGGTTGGAAGTTGCGATTAACATTGTTGGCAGGCTTCGGCAAGCCGGTCTGGATTGCAAGCTGCACGTTGTCGGCAACACCATCGACAAGAGCTATGAAACCAGGATTCGAGAATTGGCGCGCAGCAAGGGAGGCTGGGTGATTCTGGAAGGGCCGTTATACGGCTCTGAGAAGGCACGGTTTCTTTCGCAGTTCCGGTATGCGATTCACACACAAGTCAACGAAGCATTTGGGATAACGCTGGTAGAGTTGCTTAAGTCCGGATGCATTCTGTTCGGTCCCGATTCTTGCGGGGGCGCGGAGATTATCGACCATGATGACCTCCTCTTCAGCAGTGAGGAGGAGGCGGCCGGCAAGATCCTTCGCGCGATTAATGACCCTGAGAAACTCGAGGCGCTGCGCAGCCATTTACGTGAGCGGGCAGCTCGTTACTCTTCTGATCATTTTTGCAATTCCGTGCAGCATCTCGTTGCGCAAATGCTGGAGGAGCAGGCTGACGTATTCATATCCTCAAAGTCCCCAATCGAGATCGGCGCAGGAGCTAGCTGAGAGATGGCAGCCGCTTACACAACGAGGCCAGTTGTCGGAAGACGCTTTAGCCGACCACGTTGGCTGGGAGGCGCACCGCTTTCCGCCATGATTCTGTGGACATGTCTGTGGTGCAATCTGAATACCGGGCCCTGGTTTATCGCGATGCCGGAAAGCCTGTCCGATTGGCCAAACCTAGTTCGAGCAACGCTTCCGTTCGTAGTGCTCCCTGTGGCCGCATTCCTTGTGCTTCGCAGGGGAAAACTCTTTCTGCCAAAGAATGCTCCTTCGCGCCTGCTCATGATCTATGGTCTCGTCGCATTGATTGCGACAGTTTTCTCTCCGGATTTGGCTGGGTCCTTGTATTTCTCGATGACCTTTCTCTCATCGATCCTCGTCGCCTGGACGTTCATTGAACGAGCCGATTCTACCGATTCCGCCAGACAACTGCTCATCGTCACCTGGGTGGCAACTTTCATTGTTGCTGCGATTATTGGATATCAAGCCCGCGGCTCCGTGTTCTACTCTTCGGACACTGGCTACTACGCCATAATGGATGAATTACATGGGGCATCAAGGTCAGAAGGCGTAGCCCGTTGGGCGGCTGTTCCCGGCCTCGTATGCCTCGTCAGGGCGTATCACACGCGCCAGTTCAGCCTCGTCGCCTTCTATCTTGGCGTGGCTGCGGTTTCCTTTTTCATCGTCTACAAGATGCAGTCGCGTGGCGCAGTTTTTGGCGCCGTGGCAGCACTGCTCTTCGCTTTGCTTATCTCGTCCCGCATGCGCCGCTATGCCCTTCCGTTTGCGGCCATGGCTCTTGTCGTGATACTCATCCTGGATTCTCCCGGCAGTTTTTCGACTCATGTGAGCACATATCTGAAGAGAGGTCAGACCAACGAGCAGTTTTACTCGATGACCGGGCGGACATTCGTGTACGAGCGCGGCCTCGCTGCCTTTGAGAGTGCCCCTATCATCGGGCGTGGTCAGCTGGCGGATCGTAACATGCTCGGGGAGCATGTCCACAACTCATTCCTTCAGGCGCTGCTCAATGCTGGAATTGTTGGAGGCATCCCATATTGCCTCTCCTGGGTAAACGGGTGGATGCTGTTTTTCAAAATCCAAAAGAGCCGCGACAAGTTGAGCCTGGAAGATCGAGTTCATGTTTTGGAGTGCGGTACGGTAATGATGTTCTTTTCTGTTCGTGCCATACCAGAAACGACCACAGCCAGCTTTGCCGTCGACCTGCTGGTCATGGCCGCCGTTTATGTGTATCTTGAAACATTCTCAATGTCGATCGCACGCAAACCACTTAGACAGCTGGTACCTGTTCCCGTCCGTATACCTGCAAACGGACGGATTGCAAGCCTTAAGCCGACGGCCTGATTCGAACTCGATATGCGCCCAGTATCAAGACAGTTCAACAACAATCGATCATGACGTCTGTTTCTCTGGATAATCCGATGGCGGCAAGCGAACTGCCAAATCAGACGGAACCTGATTGTGTGCAGAGTCGCCCGCGGCTCAGGGTTTTAATCGGCGCATACGCATGCAGTCCCTCCGGAGGGTCAGAGTATGGCGTTGGCTGGGGGTGGGTTGAGGCAATATCGAAGTATCACGATGTCTGGGTGCTTACCGCTGCGCATTCGAAGGACGAGATAGAAGCGGAGTTATTGCGCAGGCCCGAGTTGAGAAACAGGATGCGGTTTCACTACATAGCACGAACGCGCTATCACTGGGCAGAAAAGGTCTGGCCTCCCGCATATCTTCTTACTTACAAGCGCCAGTGGTTAAGAGAAGCGTTTCAAGCCGCGGAGCATCTGCACAATGAAATTCGCTTTGATATTGTGCATCAACTAACCTATGTAGGCTTTCGCGTACCAGGCTCGCTGTGGCAACTTGATCCACCATTCGTGTGGGGTCCAATTGGCGGACTTGAACAGACCACCTGGGCGCTTATTCCCTCGCTTGGCCTTCGCGGCGGCTTGCACTTTCTAGCCAGGAATCTGTTCAACGAATGGGACAGACGGTTTGCACAGGCTCCCAAGCGGGCGTTCGCCAAGGCCGACGGAGGGATCATCGCAGCCACAACGGGAATCCAAAAAGAGATTCGCCGGTTTTACAGTCGTGACGCCGTTGTTATCAGTGAAATCGGACTTCCGCCTATTACCCGGAAGACACCATCCCGAAGAAATCCAGCCGAGCCACTCGCTCTCCTGTGGTGCGGCATTCACATACCCAGAAAAGCTCTGCCATTCTTACTATCAGCACTGAAGATGCTTCCCGCACAGTTGAATTGGAGATTGGCCATTATCGGGGATGGGCCCTGTTCTTCCCAATGGCGAAAGTTGGCCCGAGCCAATGGCGTCGACGACCGATGTGACTGGCTTGGCCAGGTGTCTCGACAAGCTGTCCTGGAGAAAATGCAGGCTGCGCACGCATTGGTCATTACCAGTGTTTACGATCTCACATCGACGGTTCTCGTGGAGGCATTGGCCAATGGGCTTCCTGTGATTTGCCCGGACCATTGTGGATTCGCCGACGCGATCACACCTGAGTGCGGAATCAAGGTTCCAGCGACCTCGAGTGGCCGCTTTGTCGCCGGACTTCGGGACGGTATCGTCCGGCTAAACGATGAAAATGTTCGTCATCGGCTTGCCGAAGGTGCTCTTTTGCAAAGCGCGAAATACGCGTGGAATCTGAAAGCCGATGCTGTGAGCAATATCTATTACTGCAAAAACCTCCTTTCGCGGACTGGTGTCGTGGAGGCATCCAGAGCAACGAATGGAAGTAATTGAGTGGCCGCGAAACTCACCGTAGTTCTTCCCGTTTTCAATGCGCTGCCATTCCTGCCTGGTGCGGTAGAGAGCATACTCCGCCAGAGCTTCGCTGATTTCGTTTTCATCATCGTTAACGATGGCTCTACAGACGAATCGGAGCGGTATCTCAGAACTCTTCGAGACCCGCGAATCGAGCTTATCAACCAGGCCAACGCCGGGCAGGGCGCCGCCCGAAACGCCGCTTTGCGCAGATGCCGATCGGAGTACGTGGCGCTGATGGACTCAGACGACATCTCGAATCCGGAACGACTCATGTCCCAGTTGGAATACCTCGACGCTCACCCTGATATCGTGATGCTGGGAACGCAGTTTGAGTTTCTCGTGGGAACAGCCCCTCAGCGGGCGCCGGCCGTTCCGGTCGATCACGACCGGATAGATGCCAGACTGCTGAAAGGCCGTGCCGGACTCTGCCATCCGAGCATCATGTTCCGTACCGCCGCTGCGATCGCCTGCGGAGGCTATCCAACCGGAGTCGTTGGAGAAGATCTCGACTTTTGTCTTCGCATGTGTGAGCAGGGGCGCGCCGCAAACCTTGACCGCGTTTTGTTTCAGTACAGGCTTCAGGGAGCACAGACGAGCATGGCCCGGAGCAAAGAAGTTGTTCGCGTGAGCAATTACGCGGCACATCGCGCAAGCTGCCGTCGCAGTGGCCTTCCGGAGCCTGCATTGGACGAGTTCATTCGAAATGCCTCCTGGCTCAGTCGCTGCCGATGGTCGAAGGAGGCATGGGAACTCATCCAATACCGAACGGCGCGAATTCAGATGGCCAGTGGAAGACCGATCAGTGGGGCATTTCGGATGGCTCTGTTAGGGATGTGCCACCCCATCTCCGCCGTTGGCTACGCCGCGCATGCGATTGGAATCCGACGCATAGGCTGAAGGAATCAGACCAAGCTGCCACGACGAAGAGGCCATGCAGACACCGTGCTGTTATTTGGTTGCCGCGGTGCTCCTGGAGACAGTTTGTTAAAAGAGCTCAAAGCGAATGCCCGCTCAGATCGCTCGATGCCGACTCTGCTTTTGCGAAGAGCGGCGAACTGGCTGCGAACCGCCGCTTACTTCTCCATGAGGTGCAGTTATGCCCGGCGGCGCGGGCTGGTGCGGATCCCATGGAGCGTTTCAATCTGGGCGCCGAACAGGATAGTGGAATTTGGCAACCGTGTGCAGTTCGGGCCGCGATGCACCATTCAATGTGACATCAGGTTCGGAAATGACGTTCTGATTGCCGGCAACGCCGCGTTTGTTGGACGCATCGATCATTGCACGGATGTGGTTGGAAAGACGATCTGGGATTCGCCTCGAGGACCTTCGCTGGTGACGACCGTCGAAGACGATGTCTGGATCGGCTACGGCGCGATTGTTCTCTCCGGCGTAACAGTGGGGCGCGGATCGGTTATCGCAGCTGGAGCCGTGGTGACCACAGACGTAGAAAGATACACCGTAGTTGCTGGTCTGCCGGCCAGAAAAGTGGCGGAGCGGTTCAGTGCAGACGACATCCAGCGCCATGAAGAACTTCTTGGACTCCGATAACTCTTCTCAGACGTTGACATCAACACGACTCGCCTTCCCTGTCATGATCGCGATTGTCCGCTCTGTCATCGCCATGCATAGAAACGTGCAATAGGAAATCTCACTACTGCCATGTATTCACTTTTATTCCTCGGCTTCGTTTCATTTGCCCTGTCGCTGTTCCTGACGCCGCTGGTCCGGAACCTGGCGTGGCGGCATGGGATCGTAGACCAGCCTGATCAGCAAAGAAAGATACATAGCTCCCCAGTTCCCCGCCTGGGTGGCGTAGCTATCTTTGCGGCCGTGATCGGGGCATATGGCTTGCTGCTCATCGTGCGTCTCACTTCGGGTGCAATCGTCTGGGCAGATCTGCCTCTGGTTCTGCGCCTCCTCCCTGCCCTTGCGATCGTTTTTGGCATTGGCCTCATCGACGACATGGTGGGTACTCGACCATGGGTCAGGCTTGCGGCGGAGACTATTGCTGCGATCTTCGCCTGGTTGGGCGGTATCCAGGTTCAGGCAATTAACGGGTATTCCTTCTCCGGGGAAGCCGTGAGTTTGGTTGTTACAGTCTTGTGGATCGTTACATGTACAAATGCGATCAACCTCATCGATGGCGTCGACGGACTCGCAGCCGGCGTGAGCCTGTTTGCATCAATCACCATGCTGATTGCGGCGATCTTCAATCATAATTTCCCAATGGCGCTGGCAGTCGTGCCGCTGGTCGGTTCGCTGCTGGGATTCCTTCGCTACAATTTCGCGCCTGCCAGCGTATTCCTTGGCGATTGTGGGAGCCTGACTCTTGGATTCCTTCTTGGGTGCTTCGGCGCAGTGTGGGCCGAGAAGGCCACAACATTACTTGGCCTGACTGCACCACTGATGGTCCTTGCCGTGCCGCTTCTCGATGTAGGCCTGGCCGTCGTACGAAGGCTGCTGCGCGGACAGCCAATTTTCACCGCCGATGGCGCGCACATACATCACAAGCTTCTGTCGCGCGGCCTCACTCCCCGGCATCTTCTGTTCGTTATCTATGGCATATGCGCGGTCGGTTCCGCTGCATCTCTTCTGCTAATGATTAACCACTATGAGAACCGCGACTTTGTGCTTGTGCTGGTTTGCCTGGCCGCATGGCTTGGCTTGCAGCACCTAGGCTACAGCGAATTCGGTGTCGCCAAAAGGCTGGTCCTAGGCGGGACGATTCGAAGCGTGCTCAGTGCGCAGCTTGCCCTGGAAGCATTCGAGAATGAGGTCAGCGCGGATATGACGTTGTGGCAGAGTTGGACCTTGCTTTGCAGGACCTGCCCGCAGTTTGGTTTTTCAGGAATCGTCTTCGATCTTGACGAAGTGAAACAGCAATGGGGAATGAGGACTGGATGGCAAGCCCGCATTGACTTCCCCGGCCACGGTTACATAAGCGTCTGGCGTGTGTCGGGCACCGCGAATCAAGGTGCGGCCGCTGTGCTTTTTGTCGACTGCGTCTCTCGAACCTTCAACAAGAAACTGAGCAGCTTCGCGTTGGTCAGCAATGACTGAGGAGGGATATCTATCATGACAAACGACCGGCTATTCTACCCATGGTGTTTTCTCGCTGGAGTTATCTTTCTGGTTTCGATTCTTTCCAGTGGCAGCCCGGTGTACCACTTAATCGCCACCGTCGACTCGAACCGCTGGATACATTTTTTCGCCTATGCATCGATGGCAACCATCCCTGTTGCTGTTTGGAAAGGAAAGACCAATGTGTTGCTCTCATTCATCCCGGCGATCATGAGTATTGTTCTTGAGTTGTTGCAGGACCATTTCGGGGGTCCATTCATACGCACTCAGAATGTTTCTGCAGACCTCTTTGGCATCGCCGCCGGCGTTCTGCTTGGCCTGAACATCCGCGTAATGCGCAATCCTGCAAAGTCGCTCAATTCCGTGAGTTCCACTCCATCCCGTTCCGCCATGTATTAGGCTTGGTCCAACGGGCCGAGACGATGCCTCCCACGAGATTGCCACAGATGTCCGCATCGCATGGCGCGCGATGCGACGCTCAATGAATAGAAAAACGGTTGCTCAATGTCGGAAATAAAACATCCGGGGTTTGCCGCCTTCTGGTCAGACAATTACTTTCCGGCCTTGGATGGTCTGCGGGCCTTGAGCATTCTACTCGTATTCTTCGTTCATATTCACGAGGATCGACCTGAAATTCGCGGATGGATTGGCGTACATATTTTCTTTGTTCTGAGCGGGTTCCTGATAACCACTCTTCTGCTGCGGGAAAGGGAACACTACGGGCGGATTTCACTTCGCGGCTTCTATGTGCGCAGGTTCTTTCGCATTGCCCCTATTTACTACCTTGTTCTTGCCGCCTACGTTCTGGTTGTACTTCTTATGCACGACGCCGTGCGCTGGACGGAATTCAAGCTGGCTCTTCCATATCTGCTCACTTTCATGCAGGAGTTCAGGCCAGCGGCCTCCGGATACGTTTTTGGACAGGCATGGAGCCTTGGGTACGAAGAAAAGTTCTACTTGCTTTGGCCTCTGCTGACTGTTCTTCTCTTTCCTTTCAAGCGGCGCTCGACCTTCATCGTCCTAACTTTTGTGGCAGCCTTGCTCTTGCTTCCTTTTGGAGCAGCGGCCAGCTACGGCAGCCTTTTCCTAGGCTCCTTGGTGGCCATCGTGCTGGCCAAAAGCACCAGTTCTGGAATTCGCCAGCCTCTGTCGCAAATTCCAACGGGCCTGGCACTGGCACTGGTGGTCGCTGCCTACGCGGCCTTTTGGTATTACCCCAATCTTGCTCTAGTGTTCTCGGCTTCAATGGCACTGTTGATCGGCACAATGGTCTTGCGCGTCAGTTGGCTTCGGAGTCTGCTTGAGCACCCCTGGATCGTTATTGTTGGCAAGCGCAGCTATGCAATGTACCTCATTCACGTTCTGGTCATTCACGCTGTAGAAAGACTCGCCGCGCTCCTGCACATGAACGTGTGGTACGCGGTTGTGCCCGCGGCCTACCTTGTCAGCTTTGCCGGAGCCACTGTGCTGTTCTACCTGATTGAGCGTCCATGCCTGGCCTACGGCCGGAGGCTCTCGAAGATGGCGCGTGAAAGACCTTTTGATTCTCAGAGCGGGGCTTCTGCCGCGTCTGCCTCTCCAGCATCAGATCATTTGGAGAGTGCCGTTACACCGATTGAAAGAGAAGAGCCAGGAGTAACAAACGCGTTTGCGGGGCATGGCGACGAAGTAAGTGAAGGGGTTAGCCTATGTTGGGCAAGCGTAGCTCCGCAAAAGGAGAACAAATAGGGAGGCCACTTAGACCAGACCCTATGCTTTGATCTAAGTGTCTATCCTGGATGTTGTTGCGCGAGACAAACCGCAGCTAAGTTGGGTATGCAATATTAGAGCAGATTCGGAAATGGTGTAGACCGTAGTGCTTTCCCTCAGGGGCTAAAGCCCATTGATTTCATTGGAGCTTTGCGGCACGGCTAAAGCCGTGCCCTTTCAAAACCGGTCTACAGTAAAACAAAAAACGTCCTAGACACTTCAGGCCGAATCTTTGTCTCAAACTAACTGCGCGGAGCGGTTGGAAATCAATCGAATTGATATAGACTGACGCTACGGATGAAACTTCAAGACGGCGTCGAAGATCACGAAGTTGTCATTGAGATAGGTGGCATCCCCATAGCTCTGCAAACAACGGATTCCGGATTTGTAAGCCTTCTGAAAGGCCGCTACCGCGATTATATAAAGGCGGAGACGAACCCGGACTTCACATTCCGCGTGGAGTTGATTGCTCCCGACACCTTTAACCCCGAAGACGACGTGGAAGTCTGGTTTGAGAATGGCGAATGGCGATTGGAGCGCGGCGATTTCAGAGTTACATGGAGCCAGGAAAGCCGCGAGGGACTTATTCGGCAGACTGCTAATCCGTACTCCATCGACTCCGTTCTGCGCATTACGCATACGCTTCTGCTGGCCAGGGCAGGAGGCTTCCTGTTGCATGCATCCAGCGCCGTGCGCAATGGCAACGCTTATCTGTTCTGCGGCTTGTCTGAGGCCGGCAAGACCACAATTGCAAGACTGGCGCCTTCCGATGTGGCATTGCTTACCGATGAGGCATCTTATGTCAGGCGCGTTTCAGACCAATACGTGGCCTACGGCACTCCCTTCGCAGGCGAACTTGGAGAACCTGGGAAGAACATCTCGGCTCCGATCGCCGCAGTGTATCTACTCAAGAAGGCGCCGGAGAATCGGATCGAAAGTGTGGAACCGGCCGAGGCAGTCCGGCGGCTGTTGAGGAATATTCTTTTTTTTGCGCACGATGCCGAGTTGGTGCGTCTGGTCTTTGAGTCGGCTTGCGCCTTTGTTTCAGAAGTGCCTGTTTATCAACTTTCGTTTTTCCCCGACGAACGCGTATGGGAATTGATTGGATAATTTATGCTGACTAGCAAAACATATCTGGCCAAAAGTAATGACATCGCGGCGCGCACGCTGGGCGACGAGACGATCATCATGTCGACAATCGATTCCACAATTTTCATGCTCAACCCGACCGGCACTGTGATATGGGATGCCGCGGATGGCAATACCCCCTTGTCGCGCATCATTGAAGAGAAGGTGTGCGCGGAGTTCGATGTCCGCGTTGAGCAAGCTGCCGAGGACGCGCAGCAATTTGTGGACGAGTTAGCGGCACACGGCATACTAGTCGTCTCCGAAGAACCTATTTCCCCCCAGTAAGGAGCTTCCATGGGCCTGCTTGACGAGATGAACCAAAAGGCAACCGCTCAGGGTATTCCGTTGAGCGCGCATCTTGACATAACCTGGCGCTGCAACGAGCGATGCGTCCACTGTTATCTTGACCACGACGGCAAGGACGAAATGAGCACCGACGAAATCAAGGACGCGCTGCGGCAACTCGCCGACTGCGGGACTTTCTTTCTAGTCATCAGCGGTGGAGAACCTCTGTTGCGGAGGGATTGCTTTGAAATCCTTGAATACGCGCGAGAGTTGCGCTTCAACGTGAAGCTGAAGACCAACGCAGTGATGATCGGAGCAAAGGAGGCGGCGCGGCTCAAGTTGCTCGGCATCGAGCAAGTCCAGATCAGCATCTATTCCGACCGCCCCGAGATTCACGACGCGATCACCAAATTGCCCAGATCGCTGCGCCGCTCGCTGGAGGCGATTCGACACCTCACGGCCAATGGCGTAAAGGTCTCCATCTCCAACGTGCTGATGAAGCAGAACGCCGCCAGCGGGAAGGCAGTGCAACAACTGGCCAAGGAAATGGGATGCGAATTTGGCATCGATCCAATTGTCACGCCGATGCTCAATGGCGACTGGTCAATCACAAACCTTGGAATCTCCAGGCAGGAACTTGAAGAGGTGTTTCGCACTGAAGAGTTCGTTGGGCATGTGGGCGAGTTTTGCGCTCCCATATCTACGGTAGACGACGATGTACTCGACGGCTACAGTTGCAGCGCCGGCCATACGCTGGCTTACATCTCCCCGACCGGCGATGTATTCCCTTGCGTGCAGTTCCCCATGCCTTGCGGAAGCCTGCGCGAAAAGAGCTTTCGCGAGATCTGGTATCGGTCAGAGGCGCTCACCGAACTCCGTTCCGTCCACGTCCGCGATCTGCCGACATGTTCGCACTGCGGCCATGCAGCCTACTGCTCGCGTTGTCCGGGTCTGGCCTACATGGAAGGGAACATGCGCGGGCCATCCAGCTTCGATTGCGCGAAGTCAGAAGCAAGAACCGGGATTCCGAGTGCCTGGCAGCTTAGCCCAGGCTATGCAACGTCCAAATTTGTTCAGATCAGGCTCGTATAGCGCGCGCTCAAACCTGCCTGGACCAGGCGTACTTGCAGGCAAGCCGCGAAACGCGCAGCAAAGGGTAGAGCGGCGATAGAATCAGCGGCAGCCTGAAAATCTCAAAGTCCTCCACCGCGGGACACAAGAAACTTCCTGCCAACAAGCGCAGGCGGTCCGCCAGATCCTCACCTGAGGAACGGTCCAGCATCCAGCGAAGGCTCGATGTTGTCAGTGCCGGGCTCGGCGAGGGCCATATCTCCATCTGGATGCGATCGGCCAATCGCGCAACATGCGGGTCTGCAGAAATCATGGACACCTGGTCCTCGGGGATCTGCGCGTCCCAGTGCTCTCTGAGCAATCGCAGACTCACATACACAATCCGCCTCGTATTTGAATCTCCAAGATGACGGCGCACAATCTCCCAGTCCAACCGCGGCTGGACATGGAATAACTGCGCCAGATCGCACATCTGCGATAACTGCTGCCAACCATGGTGGCCGGCATGAAGACAGAGCGCGACCAGCAGATCCTCCGGGCAGAAGGCCGGCACTTCCCCGCCCCAGAAAGGGACCATGGTCACACGCTTCCATATCCCCTCCATATCCAGGGAGCGGGCCTTGAACTTCTGCACCAGCCGCCAATGCAGATCCAGGTCAACTCCTCCGGCGGCGGTGAAGGGATGCTCAAAGCCGAACCTGAAGGAAGAAGCTTGCTGCGCAGCACTGAGACCGTATTTATCGCGGAAACCCATCTCATCGAGCGCATCGCGGGCGGCTTCGGCGCTGGATGGTTTCACAAGGAAGTCAAGATCGTTGAACACGCGAAGTGTGCAGTTTCCGTAATAGACCTCTGCGAGCAACGGACCTTTGTACGCAATGTGTTCAATTCCGCGTTTGCGCAGATGGGCTGAGATCTCTTTGAGACTCGAGGCCAGCAACAGGTTGCGCCCGGCGATGACTTTTGAGATTTCGCGGAGGGTTTGGACGGACCGGCGAGGCACAATCTCCGGGGCAAATGCGTGGAGATGATGGAACAGCAGCGGTTCAAGACCGTGGTGGGCGGCCATCACGAGCAGAAAATCCCAATCGAGCTGCGCAGCGAGCAGATCGGCAAGAACATTCTTTTCGCCGGAAGAAAGCTCGACCCTTGCGATCATGAGCAACAGAGCCATCTCCGGCGAGTTGTTCACGGCTGCGGGCAAAGCGATACCTCGTACCTGATTCTACCGGTTCGGTCTTTTGGCAAAGGGAGCTTGCAGAGATGAGTGAGCGGCGGGGGGGCGCGGCGTTACCGCTTTGCGGCCGGGAGCGGCGGGGGGCTCATGGGAACTGTCGGCTTGTTCCGTGTGCGGAAGAGGCGGCGGCTCACAAACAGAGTCGCTCTCATGCACAAATTCGAGTTGCGTAGAATCGACGAAAAAACGCGCTGCCAGAGATGCCATTCCGGGTTGACCGCTCGGCCGGCACGAGAAACGCCTACGACTTGCCCCACGATCTCAGTCGCATGTATTGGAGGGTCGAAAGAGGGTACGGAGTCGCCGCGGGCAATCAGGCGATCGCCTGCAAGATGCTGAATGCGATGTGCGGTCAGCTTTCCATCCCTGCGATAGAGGACGATTTGACCCGGTTGCAGTTCGGCGAAATTGCAGCGACGCACGGTGATGGCATCGCCAGGCCAGATGGAGGGCAACATGCTTGCCCCGACGACCTTGAGCCGGACCTCGCCGGCACTGCAAGCCACGTCATGGACGAGTTCGCAACACGCGGCGTGGCGTTGAGCGTCTGCGTTCATGAAAGCAGGAATCTAGGAAGCCCTGCGGTTAAAACGGCACGATCCCTGGGTGTTCTGCACCTTGCCACATGACAGAGCCATCGTCTCGAACACTCGCTCATGCCGCACTTCAGGCTTCTGGTAAGGCTTCTTGGCGGTGGACTTGCTCACCGCCGCCTGATTTGCCTCATTCTTGGGTCCTGGTTGACTCATAGTGACCTCATGATACTTTGGTTGGCTCCTATTGTCACAGTACAAAGCGCTGCCTGCACAGGCGTCCGTTCTGTGCGTATCTTCTATCCGGCCCCGCCTTCCCTTAGGGATTGCTTTGCGGCGCCTGTACCGCATTGAGAGTGACCCCAGTTCCGGTGGTGCAACCACTACTGGTTGTACCATTTAGCCCGCCGGCTGCGGCGCCGTTCAGGTTGACGAAGTAGATTTGGGAAGCGCCTGTGAGGGCCGCCGAGTTGTCGATCACGATCGCACCAGTCGCCCAGCAACCAGGGTTGACGGGAGAAGTAACGTTCAGGCCGGTGTTGGAAATGGCAACTGAAGCCGGATTGCTTACGTTATAAGACAAGATGCAGCCGTTTCCAGAGGAGTTGGTGCAACCCGCGGCAGCCCCATGGTAGACGCTGAATAAGACGTAGTCGGTACCGCTTGTAGTTGCCCCACCAGAGACGGTGCAGGTTCCGTTGCAGAACTCTGTAACAGGCGATGGCCAAGGAGAACGGGTGCCGCTCGACGAGGTTATCCCTGTAATGGAATTACCAGGGGTGCTCATCACACCGCCGGTCGCCACGGGGATCCGAATCAGCGCTGCCGCAGTGTTGATGTTGTTGGGTCCAACCGCATAAAGGTTGCCGGTCCCGTTCGCCAAAGTGAAGTACACATTGTCGAATGTGCCAGCGTAGAGGCTGTAGGTGGCGTTTCCACCTCCCAAACGTTGTTCAGAGTTGGGCGAGGCTGCAGCCGCGAAGCTGGCCGGGAACTCGGCAACACAGTTGCTGCTCGCGGTACAGTTTCCTATAGCTGCGCTGGCCGTAACAAAGGCATATACCGTTTCCGCCGTGGAGTCCACAAGCACACCGTCGAAGATTCCCTGATTCGAAGACCCGTTTCCGAGTATTGCAGAAGTAACATTCGCGGAAAAAGTCGTGCTACTGCATACGCTGCCGGCTCTCCCAGAATTCGCTTTGTAGAGGTAACCCTGTGTGTCTCCCACAAAGACGCATCCCGATGTGAGGTCAAAAACTGGCGAGGCCAATGGGTAGGTGTGGCCGAGCGCAACAGGCGTTATCGCCGTAACGGCCGTTCCGTAAAAGACTCCAGTGAACTTTTCAAGGGAACCATTGTCGTCGCCCACGTAAATCGAATCGGTAATGAGGTCGTAGAATGGCGCCGAAAGGGTGTCATCGCTGGTGAGATTTGTGACAGTCATGCATGGAGCGGTGCAAGCGGTTATGTTGGTTGAGGTCGCGAGAGTTTCCGGACTGGAAATGGAATCCGTTGTCGACGACGCCCACTTGACTACCACCAAGCTTGCAGTTGTGCCATTGGACTGGATAAATGCTATTTTTGTTCCGTCCACCGAAATGATCGGAGACGTTGTCACTGTGGAGCCGGTGCCCGTGTTATAGGCCCAATAGACAGACGGAACTGTGCCAGTGCACCCGGTTGTATACATATTATGGTAGGCGATGATGTTGGCGGCCGCTCCAGAAGCGCCCGGCTGGCCCGTGGGATACGCGACAAAATCGTTGGTGCAGTCAGCAGCGGTGAGGCTGGCCCCGTACTTTGCAGGCGCGGCGTTTGGCTGCACCGTCGCTGTTGTACCGCCGCTAAGAGAACCGGCGCCAGTGACGGCCGTAAAGTTTGCGACTGAGGCGGAAATTGAGTTTCCGGCCGAGCCCGCATTGGCGGTGATGGTTATGTTTCCGCTCGCCGGCGAGTTTGCAGTTGCTGTGAGGGCAGCGCTCGTGGTGGCGTTTGCATCAATTGCCGTGGCTATATTCGTGGCCAATACCGAGGCCGTAACGTACATAGTGGCGCCGGTCAGGTATGCGAACGTCGGCGGAGTTGCCGCGCCGTTGGTAACGCCCCATGTGCCGGCAACCGAGGTGAAAGTGGTGAAGCCGGTTGTGCCCGCGCGCGAGAATGTGAACCCCGTTGTTCCAGTTGTCACGCTGGTCAGGTTAATCGTGCTGCTGCCACCAGTGTGAGTGGCCGTAACCGCAGCGTTCGCTGTATAGCCGGCCACGCATCTATAGTTAGTGCCGCCTTGGGTGCCAGTGTTGGTGATCGCTTGGTACAGGCTAGTAGCCCCTGTGCTGCCCGTGGCTGAGTAAACGGTACAGCCAGAGGCCGGAGCGGAGCCGATTGATACTGTAGAAAAGGTGTAAACAATGCTGCCGATTGTGACGGTTGCACCGGCAGATGGCGCAGAGCCGCTGAAGGTGATGATTGCCGTTTCCGCCGTAGGCGAGCCGGCATCAAAGGCTACACCGTCGAGGGTCAGAGTCGAGGTACCGCTGATCGTGGATCCGCTGGGAGTCCCAATCGTCAGAACCAGTGTCGCACTTGAACTGCTGCCCAAAGGCGTGTTCCAGTCCTTCGCGATTCCCAGAACTGTCTTTCCCGCCGGCTCACCACCCTTGTGGTGATCCCGGTCCGAGTCGTCTCCGCGATCTCCCCGATCCGCATGAACAGTCCGGTCGCCGTGTGCCCGCTTTCCCTGCTGCATTTGGTAGCGTGTGTTGTCGTTGACCTTTTGCCACTTTTCGAGCGTCCCGTTTTTTACCGCATCTTCCCTTGTGCCGGGATTGGAGAATACGAGGTGGTGGTGAGTCCAATCATCCACGTAACTTGTCTGCGGCGAACCCGTCTTGTCCTGCGCCCGCAGGTAAATACCAAATGCGGCAATCATCGCCGAAACGAAAACAGTCGTCGTAAGCCTGGGGGACAAGGGATTTGCGCTCAACATGGCTCGATCTCTCCGGTTTGACCTTATGTCAATCAGATTCGCGCCGCTCCATGCCAGTTGCTATCCAACGGGCAGCAGCGTCGAAGGTTGCACGCCATCTTGCGACTTGTTCAAGCGGTGCGGTGAAAGCGGGCCCCTTCGCCGAAGGTGAGTCGCCAGATTCAGCGGTAGATACCGATGATTTTATCGCTCTCTGGCAGCGTTTCAAATGGAAATCTCATTGAACCGACTCCAACGTGTTACACCAAAGTTGTAGCTGGTGGCCGCATTAGGATCTCAGGCAAGCTCCGCTCGCTGGGCGCTGCGCAAGAACCAGTGATTCCATGGGGTCCGTGCATAACCCTGGTTGTCGCTGAGCGATCTCATCGGGAACTTCATAGCGGCTGTAAACGTTCCTTTCCGCTCGGAGCGCAGCCCCAGGCGCTCCATCCCCGCGCCGGGCGAGCATCCGGATGAATGGTTGCCATGCCGCCGATGGCTACGAGGCGATGGCTGACCTGAAAACGAGGCCTGCCTGTGGGACATCTGCCATATGCGGCCCGGCACAACCGTCATTGCGGGGATGGTTGCCTTCGGCTCTGGAAAAGGCTAACGCCGCTCGCTGCAGACGGCATTGCAACCGCCACACCTTTGCCAGTAGACTTGTCATGGCGTCGGTGAATTTGCGCCTGGTGGCGGAATTGCTCAGTCACCGGGCACTTCAGATGGTCATGCGGTACACGCATCCGGCCGGCGAGCACCAGGCTGCGGCGGTCGACAGACTGGTGGATGTCGGACAGAAGGAGGACATCCAATCGGACACAGGATCATCTCGAGCCGACAAGAAGAAAAGGAAGTGAGCACTTAGAGCAGATTCGGAAATGGTGTAGACCGTAGGGCTTTCCCTCAGGGGCTAAAGCCCATTGATTTCATTGGAACTTTGCGGCACGGCTAAAGCCGTGCCCTTTCAAAACCGGTCTACGGTAAAACC
>Ga0181516_10000799_pt1 | contig 26256 bp, 21 predicted proteins | sample PEATcosm2014_Bin_25_FD_121104 | JGI IMG/M metagenome (GOLD analysis project Ga0181516, IMG submission 121104) | Peatland microbial communities from MTU Mesocosm Facility, Houghton, MI, USA - PEATcosm2014_Bin01_10_metaG | ecosystem: Environmental > Terrestrial > Soil > Wetlands > Peat | place... | reverse complement strand
GGCGGTGGCCGACCTGCTGAACCGGTTGAATGCCGAGGAAGCAAAGAAGATTCTGGAAACCATTGAAGATGGTCAGCCGGAGCTTGCCCTGAGTATCCGCAACCTGATGTTCACCTTTGAGGACCTGGTGACGGTTCCGGCGGCGAGTATCCGCGAAATCGTCTCCGGTGTCGACAAGCGGCAATTGGCACTCGCTCTTCGCGGTGCGAACGATGAGTTGCGCGCCCAGATCTTCAAGGCCATGAGCTCGCGTGCGGTCGAAATGTTGAAGGAGGATATGGAGGTGTTGGGCCCGGTGCGCTCGCGCGAGGTGGCGCAGGCGCAGCAGGAGATCCTGAACCTGGCCCGGCGGCTGGAGGCTGAGGGCAAAGTGATTCTGAAACTGGAAACCGGCGACGAGATGCTGGCGTAATTCCAGGCCTCCGCGCCTGGGTTCCGCGGCGCCTAAACAAAAACCGATATCGGACCGTTAAGAGTCGTCCCGAGGGGAACGGAAAATCCTCCGCGGGGGAAGGGAATCGTTGGAACAGGTGGGAACGGTGCAACAAGGCGATGGGACGGGACGGGCCGAGCCCTTCGAGTATCCGGCCAGTCCCCATGCGCCTTCCACGCCCGGCTGGCAGGGATGGTCGGAGCCGGCGGAACACCAATTGGGCGAAGAGCATCGCCAGCGCCCAAAGACGCCGAAAGAGATAGCGGCAAATGCGGAGTTCGACAAGCGCCTGGCCGATGAAACGCGCCGCTCCTTTGAGGCGGGCCAGGAACGAGGCCGGCAGGAGGGCCGGCAGGCTGAACGGGAGGTTCATGCCGCGGCCCAGAGGGCTGCCGATGAGCGCCAAGTACGTCAGCATGCTGAGCTTGTCGAGAGCTTTGCGCAGGAGCGCGATCGCTACCTCCACGAGGTCGAAAAAGAAGTCGTCAAACTTGCCCTCGCGGTTGCGGCCCGCATCCTTCGGCGCGAGGCGCAGATGGATCCGCTCCTGCTGACAGGCGCCGTGCGCGCGGCCATGGGGCAGCTCGCCGGCTCTACCGAAGTCCGGCTTTGCGTGCCGGCGGGAGACTTGAAACTTTGGACCGATGCTCTATCCCTTATTCCCAACCTGGCCCTGAAGCCCTCGGTGATTGCGGCAGAAGGCATGCGGCTGGGTGACTGCATCCTTGAGACCTCTCTCGGCTCGGTGGACCTGGGAATCCGCTCACAGCTGGGAGAGATCGAACGTGGCTTCTTCGACCGGGCGGGCTCGGGGAGATCCGGTCCGATCGCGGAGCCCGCCGCCGGAATTGCCGCACTTGCTGAAGCAGGCGGAGAGAGCCAATGACGGCCAGTCTTGGACGCTACTTTGCGCGTCTGGAACGCCGCCAGCCCTGGCGCTGGCGCGGCCAGGTCCTTGAATCCCTGGGCCAGACGATCGAGTCTTCGGGCCCATTGGCCTCGGTGGGCGAGTGCTGCGAGATCGAAGACCAGTTCGGTCGTCTTCACCTGGCCGAGGTCATCGGGTTCAGGGGCTCCAATGTGCTCTCCATGCCGGTCGAGACAACCGACGGCATTCGCTTCGGCAATTCGGTGGCGGCACTGGGCGCCAGTCCGGAAATCGAGGTGGGGCCGGCGCTGATCGGCAGGGTTCTGAATGCGCTCGGCGAGCCCATGGATGAGGGCAGGCCTCCGGCCGTCTCGTTGCCCCTGCCGCTGGACGGACGCGTTCGTTCGCCGCTCGACCGCGCCCCGATTCGGGTACCCCTGGGAACCGGCATTCGCGTGCTTGACGCGCTTCTGACCGTCGGTCGCGGCCAGCGCGTGGGCATCTTCGGTGGTTCGGGCGTGGGTAAGAGCACGTTAATCGGCATGATGACTCGCAACACCGAAGCCGATGTGACAGTGGTCGGCCTGGTTGGCGAGCGCGGCCGCGAGGTTGGCGAATTCCTTGAAGACGCGCTGGGCGTCGAGGGCCGGCGTCGCTCCGTCGTCGTTGTTTCTACTTCGGATCAGTCGCCGCTGCTTCGCATGCGTGCGGCCTTGGCCGCGACCACGGTGGCCGAGTTCTTTGCCGCCCAGGGAAAGCATGTTCTCCTGGTGCTCGATTCGCTTACTCGCTTTGCCATGGCTGCCCGTGAAATCGGCCTGGCCGCCGGCGAGCCGCCTACCGCCAAGGGGTATACGCCCTCCGTCTTTACCCGCCTGGCGCGCCTCGTGGAACGCACCGGGCAATTCCGCACCGGCTCCATTACGGCCTTCTATACCGTCCTCATGGAGGGGGACGATCAGCAGGACCCGCTCGTCGACGCGGTCCGGTCGTTGCTCGACGGCCACGTGGTGCTCTCCCGAGCGCTGGCCGCCGAGGGCTGGTACCCGCCGGTCGAAGTGCTTGATTCCATCAGCCGTCTGATGCCGGCTGTTGCCGGCGCCGAGCACCGTGAACAGGCCGCGCTCCTGCGGCGCTTGATGGCCGTGTATGCCCGCTCGGAGGACCTGGTGCGCATCGGGGCTTATAAACCCGGCGCGGACCTCGACCTCGATCGCGCTCTGCAGGCCAGGGGAGCAATGCGCGCCTTCCTGACCCAGGACGCCCATGAGCAGGTCCATTTTGCCGATTGCGTCAGCCGGCTTGCGGCGCTGGCAGCAGAGGTTTGAGCGATGGCCGTTTCCAGGGCACTGCGCCGCCTGCTGCGCGTTCTGAACGTCGAACTGGAACATTGCCGGCTGGCCCTCGAATCCGCCATCGGAGAACTCGCGCGACTGGAACGCGCCTATGCGGCGACTGCGGACAGGGCTCGGAGCGGCAGGCACCTGGTTTTGACGAGCGCCCGCACAGGAGAGCTCCGCGACCGTCTCGCCGGCCTTGAGGAAACCCGCGCCGCCAAACGGCGCGCGCTGGCGCTGGCTCCCAGAATCACCGAGGCCGAGTCCGAGGTGGAGACACTTCGCCGGGCATTTCTGGCCAAGCGGATCGAATGTCGCCAGGCCGAAACCCTCATCCGCGAAACCGAGGCGAGGGATGCCATTGTTGCAGGCCGCCGCGCGCAGCAAGGGCTTGACGACTGGTACCTCAACCGTCAGCATGGCGCCGCCAGAGCCCGGGCCGGCTCCCAGCCAGACGACAGCTCGGGCGATCTTCGAAAAGGAACAACCGAGGCGACTTCTAAACACTTGAGCGAGAATCTGCCCGAAGCATCTCCCGACGTCCTGAATCGGGAGGTGCAGTCCCGTTTCTGACAATGCTTTAACCCACCTCCACCCCACTTTGGCACGCCATCTGCACCAACCCGGCCCATGAGCGTTCTCGCGGGAATCGAGACCGAGGCACCAGGACGCGCCGCGCTTGGCCAGAGCGATGCACATGCAGGCGCGCAGCGGAAGGCGCAAACCTGGTTCGGCGCTCCTCAGGGCAATGTCTCCTCCGCATCGCAATCCGGCGCTCAGAGCTTCCGCTCCAGTTGGCAAACGCAGCTTGCGTCGCTTGTTTCGGGCAAGGAAACTCTCGGCCTGGCGGCAATCGCAACCAAAGGATCGCCAGGCGGAACTGACATCGTCTCCTCGTCCGACCAATCGTCGCCTGAAGCAGCGCCGGAAAACTCATCCGAAGCGAACTCTCCCTCGGTCAGCGGATCTGCACTTCCGTGGAGGCTCGCGGACCGGCAGGATGCCGCACAAAAAGGCGCTTCGAAAGCCAGCACGATTCCGCAGGTTCCGCCAACGTCTCGGCTCCAGGACCCTGGAGCGCGTCGAACTGCCGGGATTGATCGGAGACCGGATACCACCGAAGAGACAAAGAGACTTGCAGAAGCTGAGCGGTCGGAATCGACACCCGCACTCCCGGCCTGCGCCGGCCGGCAAAACAGGCAGGATTCTCTCGCCGACGCCCGGGTTCCTGAACCGGTTGTTTCCTCGGCCGCCAATGCTTCGCAGACTTTGCCGGCTCCCATCGCAGTTCCGGCCCCGAGCCTGCCTGTGGTCAAGTCCGTGCCCGCGCTGTCCAGCCTTCGCGCGGCCTCGCCAGGTTTCACGGGTCAGAACACATCCGCTGAGAATTCGCCGGCCGCATGGCATTCCGTTAGCTCCACTCGCAATCAAGAGGAAGTCGGCAGCAGACCCGCCCTGACTCCAGGGAATACGACGCTCCAGCAGAATCCTCCTCCGGCCTCTGCCGGAGACCTGTCGGCTGCCGAAGGCAAGGTTCTCGGACCGGCAGGCGCGCTCAGCTCTTTTGCAGCGGAATCACCGGCCAATCGGCCTTCAGGCGCCCCGGCCTTGCCGAATGCCGGAGCGCAGGCACCGCAAGCGGCGGCGCAACCGGGGTTTGTTCCGCGCCCAAATCAGACCGAGGCGCCGGTCGCGAGCCCGGCCGCGGAAAACATCGGCGTTTCAGTTTCAGGCTCCCAAACGGACCAGGGGACCAAGCGGGACATTGTCAATTCCTCGCCACGGCACGGCATTGCGCCCGAAGACAGGATGTCTGACCCGGCTGCAGTCGGTTCAGGGAATCGAACGAGTCCTGCTTTTTCGTCTCCCGAATCCGGCGCTGGCCCGCAGATGCCGATCCTTGTTCATGCCAGACCCGCCTTGCAGACGGCAGCCGGCACGTCGTCCCACGCGGACGTCGCGGGATCTGACGCGACCAGCGCCCAGCAGCGCGATTCGTCTCCGGTCGCCAAACAACTCTCCTTGCCGGATCCAAATCATCTTCAGCCACAAGAGCTGCAAACGGCTCCGGTTCAGGGACAGATCCGCATTCAGGCGCGTAGCGAAAGCCAACCCGGAGAGCGTATTCCGATTCCAGCCTCAGGCAATCCCGTGGAGAAAAGAGCAGAAGCAGACAAAGCCGCCGGCTCTTTAGCGCAGACCGCTCTCCCGGCAACGGGAAACCCGGAATTGGTCGCAGCCGCCAGAAGGTCATCGCCCGTTGCGCCGCGAACCGCGCGCGGCGCCGTTGCGGTCGGAACGGTCGCGCGCGGGGTTCCCACTCCTCAAGCGCCAAGCAGCGGTCCAATCGGGGATATGTTCGCGCCGGTCCGCGATCCGATCGGTCTGCACGGGACAACGAATGGAGTGCGCGGAGATCCCAAAGACTCGGCCAGCGCCGCCCGGCCGCCGGCAAATGAGACCTTCGCCGCAATCGACGCCGGTATCCGCCCAGGAACTCAGAATTGGATTCATGTAGGAACTCAGCGTGCGGAGGCCGGATTTCAGGACCCGGCGCTGGGCTGGGTCGGCGTGCGCGCGGATGCAAGCGGTGGTCAGGTCCATGCAACATTGGTGCCCGGATCAGCCGACGCGGCCCAGGCGCTTGGCGGCCATATGTCTGGACTGAATGCGTACCTGGCGGAGATGCACACACCGGTCGAGACGCTCACACTGGCCATGCCCGAGGGCAGGGAAGCGACGTCAGGCGCGGGCCGGGACCAAACTTTCGATATGAGCCAGGGCATGAGCCAGGGCATGAACCAGGGCATGAACCAGAATGCAGGGCAGGGAAGCTCCTCGGAGCCTCACCCAAACCCGGAGCCGGCCATGCCCGCGGTCTCCGCCGCAATTCCTTTGGAGACGCGCCCATCGATAACGAACATTCATCCGGCCCCAGGGATGCAAGAACAATCCGGCACCCGCATCTCTGTCATGGCCTGACTTCACGGACGGTGTGAGAGCAGGAAACACCAGGATCTAAAGCACGGAACGAAACCGAACGCAGGAGGGAACAATGGCGGCATTTGCATCAGGAATCTTCAATCACGCGACCACGGCGGCGCAAGCGCTGGTGGGCACGAGCGCAACTCCCATGTCCAGTCCAACAACGGATGCGACAGGCGCCAGCAGCACAAGCACTTCATCGGCTACCATCTCGGCCAACGACTTTCTCACTCTGCTGGTGACCGAAATGCAGAATCAGGATCCAACAGCGAATACCGATCCCAACGAGTACATCAATCAATTGGTTAATGTGAATAGCCTGGAGCAGTTGGTCGACATCAACCAGAATCTCTCGACAGCTTTAGGCACCACAAGCACGAGTTCCAACAGCGCCGCCGCCGGTCAGGCCCGGGCCGCAACGCCTGCCCTCGCCGGCGCGAGTTCCGCCAGTAGTCCTGCAGCCCTGTCCTCCGCTTCCAATGCCGCTCCCGGCAATCTCAGCCTTCCTCAAGACATTCCTGCCGCACATACCGTGGCCCACGCTCTGGACGGTCAAGCCCATGCGAAGTCTGTGACAGATAGATTGCTCGGAACCAATTGAGTTCTCAAAAGCCGGCCGGAACGGCCTGCACCCACCGAAAAACTTCAAGAGGAGATTCAAGATGGCGAGTTTTTACATTCCGCTTTCCGGCCTCAACGCCGATTCAACGGCCCTGAATACCATTGCCAACGATCTGTCCAACATGAACACAACGGCCTTCAAATCGGAGAAGACCAACTTCTCCGATCTCTTTTACCAGCAGATCGGCTCCACCGGCTCCGGGGACGCCATTCAGGTGGGCGGTGGCGTGCGGGTTGCCTCCAACAATGCCAACTTCACGCAAGGATCCTTTGACACCAGCGGGACGACGTCTTCCGACGTTGCCCTGGACGGCAACGGCTTCTTTGTCGTCAACGGCGGCGGCACCAATCTGCTCACGCGCAACGGCGCCTTCACGCAGAACGCGAACGGCAATCTGGTCACCTCCGGGGGGCTGGATGTGATGGGATACCCGGCCGCGGGCGGCGTCGTGAACACCAGCGCTCAACTGGCGGCCATCAACATTCCTGTCATCGGGCAGGTGCAACAGCCGCAGGCGACAACCACCTTCGGCATGACCGCGAACCTCGATTCCACGGCTGCGGTGGGAACAAGCGTTCCCGGCCAGGTGCAGGTCTTCGATTCGCTGGGAAACAGCTACGAGGCCACGGTGACCTACACCAAGACTGGAACCAGTCAATGGTCCTATAGCGTTTCGCTCCCCGACAATTTGACCTCGGCTCCTGCCGCTCCGCCTGCCGCCGCCATCCTCGACGTTATGCCTGCCGCAGGAGCAGCGACAACGGTCACCATTCCGGCTGCAGCTTCGGCGCCTGGCGCTACCCCCTACACCGCTACTCTAACGCCTTCATCGAGCGTCTCCGGGCCAGACACGACCTACAGCTATAACTTCGGGACCGGCGGCACTGTGGACGCCGCAACCAGCCTCACCATCGGCGGAGTAACCCTCGCGATTCCCGGCGGTGGTGAGTCCATAGCTGCCTTGCAGGGGCAGATCAACGGCCTTGCCCAGACGGGCGTCTCGGCCAATCTGGTTGGCAATGTCTTGACCATCACCGCGCCTGCAGCAGTCGCTGCAGCCATGGCCGGAGCGAGCACCATTGTCGGAGACCTGGCCGGCACCACCACCAACTTCACGTTCAACACGGGCGGAACTGTCGATCCCACGACGAACCTGACCATCACCGGACAAACAGCCGACGGCGTCACGCAGACCATCACCGCGCCTGTCGTCGCTGCGGGCGAATCCATAACCCAATATGTCAGCGATCTATCCGGCAAAATCTCCGCTCTGGGAATCACAAACGTCGCGGTCACCGGCAGTACCGGCACCGGCCAGATATCCATCGTCGGCGCCGACGTATCGACGACGAACAGTGTCAAGCAAAACCTGGCAGCGACAACCACCACCTACGACTTCGGCTCCACCGCAACTGTCAATTCCACTACCAATCTCACGATCACCGGCCAAACCGCGACCGGTGCGACCAAAACCATTGCTCCGCCCCCCGTCACAGCCGGCGAAACTGTCGAAAGATACGCTTCAGACCTCACAACACAGTTGGGAATCGCCGGGATCGTCGGCGTTACCGTCTCATCCGCCGGGGGGCAGCTGTCGATCGTCGGTGCGAACACTTCCATCGCCGGCAACGTAAACCAGGACCTCACGGCGACCACCATCAGCTACAACTTCGGCTCCAGCGCCGGCACTCTGGCCACGGTCAACCCCGCAACGAACCTGACGATTACCGGGCGGACACCCTCCGGCGCCACGGCGACAATCATTGCACCCTCGGTTACAAGCGGCGAAACAGTTGCCCAGTATGCGACCGCTCTGACAAATGCACTGGCTACGGCAGGAATTTCTGGCGTGGTCGTTTCGTCCACGGCTGCAGGCGGGCTTTCCATCGTCGGCGCCAACATCACATCGTCTGGAAGCGTGACACAGGACCCGGTCGCATCGGGCAATGCCAATGGAACCATGACATTCAACTCGGACGGAACCCTGGTCAGTCCGGCTGCCAACGTGGCCGGTATCACCTTCGCCGGACTCTCCGACCGGGCAGAGACGATGAACATGACCTGGAACATTTTGGGTTCAAGCGGCAAGCCAACTATCAGCCAGGTCGACGCAACCTCTTCCGCCTCGGCAGCTACTCAAAACGGTTACGCAAGCGGCACTTACCAGGGCTTCTCCATCGGCTCGGACGGCACCGTGACCGCTTCCTATTCAAACGGGCAGACGCAGGCGGTTGGTCAACTCGCGCTGGCCAATGTGACGAACTTGCAGGGATTGGAACTCGACGGCAACGGCAACTACGCAACCACCGTGGCCAGTGGCCCGGCATCGATCGGGTTCTCGGGAACCAACGGTCTGGCCACCATCCAGGGTTCGTCGCTCGAGGAGTCCAACGTCAACATCTCTGCCGAGTTCTCCAACCTGATCATTGCGCAGCGTGGCTTCGAGGCCAACTCCAAAGCCATTACCACCTTCGACACCATCACCCAGGAAACCATCAACATGATCCACTAAGGCTCGATGGACTCTTCCTCTGCAGGGCGGTCTTCGGACTGCCCTGCCTGCATCCGGCTGGCGCGAACCTCAACAAACAGCCCCTTGGCCGCGGCCAGCCTGACTCCATCCGGATTCAGAATCGTGGCTTCGGTCCAATGCTTGCGCCCCTCGCTGCGCACAAAGCGCGCCTCGATGCGGATCGGTGTCCCCGATGGAACAGGGCGCAGGTAGTCGACCTCCATCTGCCTGGTCATGGCTGTCAGCCCCTGCGCCCGGACGGCCTTGCTCATGGCTTCATCCAGCAGCGTGGCGATGACGCCTCCATGCAGAAAGCCCGTCGGACCCTCGAAGGTATCCGGAACCGTCGGAAACGAGACGACCCTTCCATCTTCCGCGCGCAGAAACTCGAGGTGCAGACCGCGGGGGTTCGCCGGTCCGCAACCAAAGCAGCGGTTCTGGGCAGCATGAGGCAAGGGAGTAAGCTTCTCGGTATCTTTTGTCATTCTTTCCCCAATGGTTGGAGCGACCCTGAAAGCACTGCTGCAAACATCTCCCGATCGACATTGCCACCAGTCAGAACGATGCCGGCACGTTTACCGCGCAAAGAGTCTTTCTCTTTCAGAGCTGCTGCCAGCGCTGCGGCTCCCGCGCCCTCAGCCGCATTATGCGTGTCCTCAAAGTAGGCGCGCATCGCCTCTGCAATTTCGGCTTCGGAGACCTCGATAACACGCCCGACGTTCTGCCAGATAATCTCCAGCGCTTCGAGATTTGGAGTTCTGCACGCCAGGCCATCGGCGATCCTGCTCAGGGCCGGTGCCTCCACAAGTTCTCTCCGCCTGAAACTGAGCGCATAGGCAGGGCATTCGGCGGAAACCACTCCGACAATCTCTGTCTTCAACCCAAGCGCGTTTCGTGCCGCGGCCATCCCGCACACAGACGATCCCATGCCGATGGGGACATAGACAACGTCCAGCGGAGGCACACCCGCAAGCAACTCCAGCGCATACGTTGCCGTTCCCATCACCAGCCGCTCGTGGAACGATTCGACCAGATGGAGCCCCCTCTCGTGAGCCAGGCGGCGCGCATACTCAAGCGACTCCTGAAAATCCTGGCCATGCTCTACCAGCTCAACACCTTGCGCGCACATGGCGCGATTCTTCTCTGCACTGTTGCCATGGGGAACGACGATGACCGCCTTCAGACCCAGAAGCTGCGCAGCCATCCCTACACCCTGGCCGTGGTTGCCGCGCGTCGCAGCCACTACGCCCTTCCTGTCTGGATGCGCCTTTCGTAGCCACTCCGCATAGACCAGCGCCCCGCGTAGCTTGAAGGCTCCCGCTGCCGTATGGTTCTCGTGCTTGATCCAGGCCTCGACTCCCAGGCGGGATCCCGCCGTGAGGCGTTTATTGATCAGTGGCCAACTGTATTGCGGCGTCGGCGTCATCGAACGATAGACAACGGCCTGCGCGTCATGAATCTGAGACAGTGTGGGAAGCCGCATACGACCAGAATACCTGCATGCGGACAGCATTTGTCTAGGTATGCGGCGAGGCGTCCACACCCTGGACAGAAGTGCACTTGACCTTTCCGGTCTGCCTGCTTCACCGGCACCAAACCGCCGCGCTGCCGGCACTGCTCCAAATCGGCCTGCTTTGATTCAAAGCCGCGGAACGGGGAATTCGGGCCGGCGCAACCGTCTTCACGGTATACTCGAGATTGTTATGGCAACCGAAAAAACCTTCTACCTTGAGACCTTCGGCTGCCAGATGAATGCCCATGACTCCGAAAAGGTCATTGGCACATTGCAGCAGCAGGGTTACCGGCAGGTGGAGTCGGAGGAAGAAGCCGGCCTGATCCTCTACAACACCTGCTCCATCCGCGACAAAGCAGAACAAAAGGTCTTCAACCGGCTCAACGACTACAAAAAGCTCCACAAGGCAGGGAAGCGCTTTGGCGTCCTCGGGTGCGTTGCCCAGCAAGAGGGCGAAAAAATCTTCGAGCGCGCGCCCTATGTCGCGCTGGTCTCCGGATCGGCCTCCTATCGCAAACTGCCGGAGATGCTTTCCCGCCTTGAGGCCGGAGAGAACCGGATTACCGGCTTGGACGACCGCCAGACCGACGAAACCTTCGAAACCGAATTCACTGCCCGCCAGAACCCCTACCGCGGCTACATCACGATCATTGAGGGTTGCGACAAGTTCTGCGCCTACTGTGTCGTGCCCTACACGCGCGGCAAGGAACGCAGCCGTACATCATCCTCGGTCCTTGAGGAAGCGCGGCGCATTGCCGGCCTCGGCTACACTGAGATTCAGCTCCTCGGCCAGAACGTTAACAGTTACCGCGACCCGGAAGGGAAGCGCACCTTCGCGGAATTGCTGGCAGCCGTCGCCGAAGTGTCGGGGATTCGCCGTGTCCGCTTTACCACCAGCCACCCCCGCGACTTCACCAGGGACATCGTCGAGGCGATCGATGCCACTCCCGCGCTCTGCGATCATGTGCACCTTCCCATCCAGTCTGGCTCTGCCCGGGTGCTCAAAATGATGGCAAGGGAATACACGCCCGAGTGGTACCTCGAACGCATCGCCTGGATCAAGGCTGCTCGCCGCCCCATCTCGATTTCGACAGACATCATCGTCGGCTTCCCGGGCGAAACTCCCGCGGATTTCATTCAGACCATGGACCTTCTCGGCGAAGTGCAGTACGATTGCGTCTTCGGTTTCAAATACTCGGCGCGGCCCAACACGCCCGCCCTCACGATGATTGATTCCATCCCGGATGGGGAAAAGGCGCAACGGCTTCAAGTATTGCTTGACCGGCAGCGCGAGATTCAAAGGATCAATTACGCCAGGCATTTAGGCGAGGTAATTGAGGTAATGGTTGAGGGCATCAATCCAGCGCGGCAACAGATTTCGGCGCGCAGCAGCCAGAACAAGCCTGTGAACTTCACCTGGCCGCACCCCATCGCCCCGGCCCCCGGAAGTTATGTAAATGTGAGAATTACCGCCACGCATCCCAACAGTCTGGTCGGCGAAGCCGTCTAACCTCATGCGGCTGGCAAGAAAGGTGAAGACATGGACATCGAGGTGAGAATACGCGGACTGATGATGGACCCCGCCACCAATATGCCCATTGTCATGCTCAAGGACGTTGCTTCAGATTCCGTGATTCCCATCTGGGTAGGGATCTTCGAGGCCAATGCCATCGCCATCGAGATCGAAAAGGTCGCGGCGCCTCGCCCCATGACCCACGACCTTGCCAGAAATGTAATCCATCACTTGAATGCCAAGCTGGAAAGAGTTGTAATTACAGAGATTAAAGATGAGACATTTCACGCCGTCCTGTGGATTCGACAAGCGGAAGAACCGGTAATGATCGACGCCCGGCCATCCGACGCCATCGCCCTGGCACTCCGTGCAGATTGCCCGATCTATGTTGCAGAGCACGTGATGCAAAGCGCAAAACTGAATACCTCTGGACCACCCGACGGCCCAACCGCCGATCAATTACGAGGGTGGCTTGAAGGACTCAACGACGAAGACCTGGGCCGCTACAAGATGTAATTCTCTCAAGGGAAGTGTAGAAGACACGCCTTAAGGTTCAGAATTGAGACGGATTAGCCAACCCCCCCCATTATTTTCTAGTTGCACTATACAGAATATACGTTATCGGACATTCGATATACTGCTGGCTCTCCGATCAAATGGCCCTCAGGCCTCCAACGGCTCAAACCGTGCCTGGAAAAACCGCAGGTACTTGGGCTCGTAGGTCATCCGCAAGCCGCAGATGCTCGACCGATCCGTGAAAACGGACTCCACCGATTCCGCCACCACGTCCATATGCGCCTGCGTATACACGCGCCGCGGAATCGTCAACCGCACCAGTTCCAGCTTCGGCTTGTTGTTCTCGCCTGTCTCCTTGTTCCTACCCGCGGAAACAATGCCGCGCTCCATCGCCCTGATCCCCGAATCGAGATAAAGCGCCGCCGCCAGCGCCTGGGCCGGAAACTGCTCCTGTGGAACGTGCGGCAGGAACCCCTTGGCGTCCAGAAACACACCGTGCCCCCCAATTGGCTGAACAATCGGGATGCCGGCATCAATCAGTTTCTGCCCAAGGTAGAGCACCTGCCCAACCCTGGCGCGGATATGGTCCTCATGGAGCGATTCCTCGATCCCCGTCGCCAAGGCCTCCATATCCCGCCCGGCCATACCTCCATATGTATGGAGGCCCTCGTAGATCACCGCCAGGTTCGCCGCATCCTCATAAACCGCTTGCTCGTTCACCGCCAGAAAGCCGCCGATGTTCACCATCGGGTCCTTCTTGGCGCTCATGGTGCACCCATCTGTATAAGAACAAGACTCCTTGACGATGGAGGCAATGGACCGGTCCTGGCACCCAGGCTCCCTTTTCTGGATGAAATATGCGTTCTCCACCACCCGCGCCGCATCCAGAATCACGCGGATCCCATAACGCCGGGCAAGCTCGCTCACCGCTTTCATGTTCCCGAGCGAGATCGGTTGTCCCCCGGCCAGGTTCACCGTAGCTGCAACGCTTATGTACGGGATGCGGCCAGCGCCATAAGTCTTGATCACTTCCTCGAGTTTCCCCAGGTCCACGTCCCCTTTGAAGGGGTGAAGGCTCTTCGGATCGTGTGCCTCGGGGATGATCACATCCACAAAGGTCCCGCCCGCCAACTCCTGGTGAAGCCGCGTCGTGGTGAAATACATGTTCCCCGGAACAATGTCCCCCGGCTTGATCAGCGCCTTCGACAGCAGATTTTCCGCCCCGCGTCCCTGGTGTGCCGGCACAACATACTTGTATCCAAACCACTCCTGGACGGCGCTTTCCAGCCGGTAAAAGCTCCGGCTCCCGGCATAGGCCTCGTCCCCCACCATCATGGCCGCCCACTGCCGGTCGCTCATGGCCGAAGTCCCCGAATCGGTCAGCAGATCGATATAAACATCGTCCGACCTGAGCAGAAATGTGTTGTAGCCGGCCTCCAGAATCGCCTTCTCCCGTTCCGCCGCGGTCGGTATCTTTACCGCTTCAACAACCTTGATCTTGAATGGTTCCGCCCATGTCCGCTTCTCGATTGCCATCGCAGCCACCCCTGTAGGCTTCAAACTCGATCTGGCCACCAGAATAGGCGGTAAAGCGCAGAATCTAAAGAGCATTTAGATGATATTCGACCGTATATTCGACGAATTGGAACATTTCTAGCCAATTTACTTTATGATCGTTAAGCTGTGTCGACGTGGAGGCCAGAAATGCCCCAATCCAATCGAGATAAGCTCCTTGACGCCCTGGGCTGGAAGCTCCTGGCCGAACTGCAGGCGGATGCCCGAATCTCCTTTGCCGAGCTCGGCCGTCGCGTCGGCCTCTCTACGCCCGCTGTTGCAGAACGCGTACGCCGCATGGAAGATGAGGGAATCATCCGTGCCTATCGCGCCGAAATCAGCCCCGCCAGTGTCGGCCTCCCCATCACCGCATTCATCCGCATGAGCATCGTCGGAAATGTGCTCGCTAAACTCACAGAGCGCGTTCATTCAATGCCCGAGATTGTCGAGTGTCACCGCGGCACCGGTGAAGACTCGTTCATCCTCAAAGTGAACGTGGTCTCCGTGGAGCACATGAAGGACGTAATTGACCGCCTCACGCCCTTCGGCACCACCTCTACATCGCTGGTCCTCGAGTCCCTTATTGAAAGGAACCTGCTCAGCCCGCGCAACCTCGATTGGACAGCCTCTAAGTACCCGGCTCCCCTGCCCCGGTACCCTGCTTAATTTCTAATTTCAGCCAGCAGACCTTCGATTTCTGCCTTTTCCTCTGCCGTCACCGGAAGAAGCGGAGCGCGTGAGTGCCCTCCATAGTACCCGTTAAAGTCGCACGCGTATTTCACGCCGCTGATTCCGAGGTCGCCAACGATGCGCTTGTTTGCGGGGGCGATCCGTTTCTGCTTTTCTTCCGCAAGCTTCAGGTCATGGTCTTTCCAGGCCAGATAGACCTCTTGACAGGCCTGAGGCGCACAGGCTCCAAGGGCCAGGATACCCCCGGACGCGCCCGCTTCGAGCGAAGCGAAAAGCGCCGACGCCGAACCGCAGATCACCTGGAATCCAACCTCCCTGGATCTCGTCTTGATCGCCGGAACCGGAGCCGCAGTCGCCACCGCCGCACCTCCTGCCAAATCCCCGGCCGGCACAAACGTGCCCGCACCCTCAGTCGTCGGCACCAGCATCCGCGCCGTCACCGCTTCAAAAATCGGCGTCACGGTCACTGTGCGTTTTGGAGAATTGCGCGTAGCCGCAACCGTGTCGCGAATCCGCTCCACGCTTCCGCTCGAGTCCTTGATGCCGATGATATTGGGATGCGCCGCCAATTCCGCCACAATCTCGATAGGAATCTGGTAGGGCACGCATTTGGGAATGTTGTAGAGCAGAACCGGCAGCGGTGACCGGTCCGCGACGCTGCGAAAGTAATGCAGGACAGCCGCGGACGACATCTGGCCGGCGTAATAGCTCGACGTGCGAACCAGCACCGCATCGTAATTAAACTTCGCTGCGGATTCCGCCAGTTCCACAGTCCCTTTGACGCTCTCGCGCCCCACGCCCGCGATCAGAACCTTTTCCGGCGCGGTAGCCTCTGCTGAGACGCGCAGCACATCGCGCGTCTCGGCGTCGTCCAGCATGGGCGCCTCGCCGGTCGAACCCAGCACCACCATTCCTGCCAGCAGGCTGCGTGAATAGCGGCTCATGTTGGCCTCAAGTTTTCGAAAATAAATCCGCTCGTCCGGGTAAAACGGAGTGGTTGTAGCGGCAAAAACACCTTCAATCAGCATGACTTTATTGTAGAGCCGTGAGCGCACGTCAGGGCGCCTCGTCCGCGCGCCGGGAGCCGCGTTTTTCTCCTATTTGCCGTGCGCCGCTCCTTAAGTGGATAATAGCCGAAAAGATAAATACTGCTTCAGGAGCACCGGGGATGGATTCTTTGTTGCAATCGGATGAAGACGAGGATCGGAGCGCCTCCAGACTTACCCGGCAGGCCATCTCGTTCGTCCTCCATGCGGCCCTGGCCCTTGGCTCGTGGCTGGCCCTGATGCTGGTCGGCTATGCCCTGAACCCACCCAACATCCCGCAGTATCTCATCCTCTTGCTTTCTCTCCTTGTCCCTCTCCTCGTCGGTTTCATCGTCACCCGTATTCGTCAGGACGACATGGCAACAGTAGTGTGGCTGTTGGGCCTCATCTGGCTGATGATCGTTGCCCTGTGGATTGTGGATATGCCGACCCGGCCCAACGAATGTTTCCAATGCGGCGTTACAGAGAAACTCACGCGCACACTCTTCAATCTGCCCCAGCCTAGCGGCCTCATCGACGATGACGGTCCTTTTCTCGGCACATGGCCGGCAGCCGCCATGGTCGGCTACTCGATCGGCGCCGCACTGGCACTCCGCCGCAAAGCCACAGAAAACTGAAATCTCCTAATAACAAATTGCTGTCATCCTGAGCGAAGCGTAGCGGAGTCGAAGGACCTGCGGTTGTTCCGTCAGTAATTCCCTGTACAAGCACCGAGTGTCCCATCCTTGCAACTCTTCCTATCGCAAGAATGGCAACGAATTAACCTATTTTCAATCTGGATTGAATCGGCGCCGTTCTAGCCCCAGAGCGAATCCGCGCTCACACCCCAATCGCCGTATGCAATTCCTGCAAGGCGTAAACGGTGGTCCGATTCCGCTGCATCGCGGCAATGCCCTCCGCCGCGGCCTGCGCTGCAGCGATCGTAGTAATCGTTGGAATCCGCGCCAGCACCGCCGCCCTGCGAATCGCTTTCTCGTCAAAGAAAGTGTCCTGCCCGCGCGGCGTGTTCACAATCAACTGAATCCGGTCGCCCTTGATCAGATCCACGATATTCGGACGTCCTTCCTTCACTTTGAAAACCCGTTCGACGATCAGCCCTGCACTCTCCAGCGCATTCGCGGTCCCCTCCGTGGCCACAATTTTGAATCCGAGGTCCGCGTACCGCCGCGCCAGTTCAATCGCCGCCGGCTTGTCGTGGTCGTTCACCGTAAAGAACACTGTCCCCTTGGTCGGCAGCACATGTCCGGCCGAAAGCTGCGCCTTCGCAAACGCCTCGCCAAACGTCGACGCGACGCCCATCACTTCACCCGTCGACTTCATCTCCGGACCAAGCACCGTATCTACGCCCGCAAACTTCGCCCACGGAAACACCGGCGACTTCACGTAGTAGTGCGCACCCGTCTCCAGATCCTTGCCTGAAGCAAGCTGAGAAGGCAGCAACTCTCTCAGCGTGCGCCCTGTCATCAGCCGCGCCGCAATCTTGGCCAGGGGAATCCCCGTAGCCTTCGACACGTACGGCACAGTGCGCGAAGCGCGCGGGTTCACCTCGATTACATAAACCCGATCCTCGCCCTCGGCATCGCGCTGGATGGCGAACTGCAGATTCACCAGCCCAACAACCTTCAACGCGAGAGCAAGCTTCCGCGTGTAGGTCCGAATCGTCTCCAGCGTCTCCTTGCGAATCCCCACCGAAGGAAGCACGCACGAAGAATCTCCGGAATGAATCCCCGCCTCTTCAATGTGCTGCATAATTCCCGCGATGATCACGTCCTTCGAGTCGCACAAAGCGTCAACATCCACTTCGACCGCGTTTTCCAGAAAGTGATCGACAAGAACAGGCCGCTCCTGCGAGTACTCAACCGCCTCCCGCATGTACTTCGTTACAGCCTCGGCATCGTAAGCGATCACCATCGCCCTGCCACCCAGCACATAGCTCGGTCTCACCAGCACCGGGTATCCAATCCGCTCACCAATCGCCAGCGCCTGTTCCACGCTCGTCGCCGTTCCACCCGCAGGCTGCGGAATTTCAAGTTCTTCGAGCAGTTTTCCGAAGTGTTTCCGATCCTCGGCCAGGTCGATCGACGCCGGCGAAGTTCCGATAATCGGCACTCCCGCCGCCAGCAGTCTCTGCGCCAGGTTCAGCGGCGTCTGTCCGCCAAACTGCACAATCATCCCGATCTTCGCGCCCGATTGCGCTTCATGGTTGTAAACCGCCAGCACGTCCTCCAGCACCAGGGGCTCGAAGTACAACCGGTCGCTGGTGTCGTAATCCGTCGACACGGTCTCAGGATTGCAGTTGACCATGATGGTCTCGTAGCCGTCGTCCTTCAGCGCAAAGGCCGCATGGCAGCAGCAGTAGTCGAACTCGATTCCCTGCCCAATCCGGTTCGGCCCTGACCCCAAAATGATTACCTTCGGTTTGTTCGTCGGCGGCGCCTCGTCTTCCTCGTCGTACGTCGAGTAGAGATAAGGCGTCATGGACTCAAACTCGGCCGCGCACGTATCCACCAGTTTGAAGACCGGCTTGATTCCCTTCCCTTCGCGCAGGTCCCTTACCTGCTTGATCCCCTCATGCCCCTCCAGCTTCCATTCTGTCGCAATCCGCTCATCGCTCAGCCCCAGCCGCTTCAGTTGCCGCAACTGCTCCGTGCTAATCTCTTCCGGAGTCGTTTCGGAGATCGCCATCTGCGCCAGCGTCACCTCGCGCATCTGGTGCAGGAACCACGGGTCCATCTTCGTGAATCGAGCCACCTCCCGCACGCTCATCCCGCGCTCAAATGCGAATCGAATGTACCCCAGCCTCTCAGGCCGCGCCGTCACCAGCATCTGCGTAAGCCGCCTCGGCTCCAGCACCTCGGCCCCGGTCTTCTTGCCGGTCTCAAGCGCGCGCCATGCTTTCATCAGGGCTTCCTTGAAGGTGCGCCCCATGGCCATCACTTCGCCCACCGACTTCATCTGCGGGCCCAGCGTGTCGTCCGCTCCAGGAAACTTCTCGAACTGCCACTTCGGAATCTTGACCACGACGTAATCGATCGTCGGCTCAAAGCACGCCGGCGTCTTGCGTGTAATGTCGTTCGGAATTTCGTCCAGCGTATAGCCCACCGCCAGCTTCGCCGCGATCTTCGCAATCGGAAACCCGGTAGCCTTCGAAGCCAACGCCGACGACCTTGAAACGCGCGGATTCATCTCGATCACCGTCATCCGCCCGTCCACCGGATTCACGGCAAACTGCACATTCGATCCACCCGTCTCCACGCCAATCTCGCGCATCACCGCAATCGCCGCATCGCGCATCTTCTGGTACTCGCGATCCGTCAGCGTCTGCGCCGGCGCCACCGTAATCGAGTCGCCCGTATGCACGCCCATCGGATCAAAATTCTCGATCGAACAAATAATGATGACGTTGTCCGCCAGATCCCGCATCACTTCGAGCTCGTACTCTTTCCACCCCAGCACGCTCTCTTCAATCAGGCACTCGTGCACCGGCGAAAGATCGAGGCCCCGCGCCAAGAGCTCCATCAGCTCTTCGCGGTTGTAGGCGATGCCGCCGCCCGTCCCGCCCAGCGTAAAGCTCGGCCTGATCAGCACCGGGAATCCCAGCTTCGAAGCAAAATCGAGCCCGTCACGAAGGTTGTTCACCAGCGCCGACTTCGAGACCTCAAGCCCGATGCGAATCATCGCATCCTTGAACAGCAGCCGATCTTCAGCCTTCTTGATCGCCTCCAGCTTCGCGCCAATCAGCTCCACGTTATAGCGTTCGAGAATCCCCGCATCGGCGAGATCGACAGCCAGGTTCAGCGCCGTCTGCCCGCCCACCGTAGGCAGCAGCGCAAACTTCCCTGAACCAGGCTGATTCGCGAGCATCTCCGTTTCAAGCCGGATAATCTCTTCCACGTACTCGCGCGTCAGCGGCTCAATATAGGTGCGGTCGGCCAGCTCCGGATCGGTCATGATGGTCGCCGGGTTCGAGTTCACCAGCACCACCTCGTAGCCCTCTTGCTTCAGAGCCTTGCAAGCCTGCGTCCCCGAGTAGTCGAACTCCGCCGACTGCCCAATCACGATCGGCCCCGAGCCAATCACAAGAATCTTCTGAATGTCATTTCTACGTGGCATGTGTCTTTTCGACTTCCTTGATGGCGCTGATCTCCGAACTCACCGCGCTACTTTGTATGGTTTGAAAAGGCATGGCTCCAGCCCTGCCGTCTGATGTCAATGGAGCAAAAGATTGAAGGGTACGCGCTTCAGGCCATGCGTTTGAGTCACCAATATCGACGGGCATTTGCCTTCCACCGGCACGGCTTTGAAAGGGCACGGCTTCAGCCGTGCCGAAAGCAGCCCTAATATAGTCTCCGGGCTTTAGCCCCTGAGGGATGGGGTCCAATTTCCATCCTGGAAAAGCAGATGAATACGAATACTGTTCTGGCTTCTCACACAAATGCCTCTTCACCGGGTTGAGGCGGATGTATTGCACATGCCGCTCGTAATCCTCCCAATCACGAATCCTATGGTCCGAAAACCCTCGCTGCCAGATCTCCGCATTTGAACCGAGTTCCTTCTTTGCGCGAAAGGAGAATCCACCTTTCACGAACTGGATGGCCCTTTCCAAAGCAATGGTGGGTGAAATCACAAGGTGAAAGTGGTCTGGCATGAGGACAAACTCGTGAAGCAGATACGAATCCCGATGCGATAGAAGATTCTGAAAGAACAGCCTCGCCCAGGGTTCGGTACGAAAGAGCGCGCGAGATTCCCCCGTCTTCGCCGTAACGAAGTAGGTCTGCGAGTTGTTTGTTGCAGGCTCACGAGCGGGCTTCAAAACCATCCCTCAGGGGCTAAAGCCCCGATTTACTTCGACACTTTACGGCACGACTGAAGTCGTGCCCTTTCAAAACATCCGACGCCCCGAGCCAACCGAATGTGTCGGATAGAGCTAATTCTGCGGTTAAATCGTTGATACAGTTTTCACTCAGAACAAACAGCAATCCGGGCAATCCATTTCAAATAGATGAATACCTTCAGTTGGCAAATCGCTCCTTCCGAACAAGACAAATCTCTTGGCCCGTCTAAAGCCACCAACCTACGGTCCACACCATGACCAGCCGAGCTTACGCGAAGGTGGTATTCTCCAGCTTCCAATGTACCGAGGTCGAAACTCCCATCCTTCCCAACATCGACTGAAACTACTGTGCGATTCGTCTGGGGATTCTTCACCGTCACCCATTCTCCAGTTTCCGCGATGGGTTTTTCGATCTCGTCCGAGACCGTTCCTTTGATTTTGGTCGTCCGTGAGATTGAGAGATTCGGACCGGGCCTATCGTCAATACACCACTTTTTTGTGGGTGAGGCATATTTTCCCCAATCACTAACACCAGTGTTTGTTTGCCCAAATAGCCGGATTGGAAGGACAAGAACTGCAATAACCCAAATCATTCTCATCTTCGCCATCCCTCCGGGCTAAAGCCCAGATTTTTCTTGCTTGCTGCGGCACGACTGAAGTCGTGCCCTTTCAAAGACCGCAGTTTGAAACCGCCGGATGTCCTTCCAAAAAACAGCGGAGCCAAAGCCCCGCTGTTTTTGAAAAACTAATCGCCCTTTGCAGCCGTGGAGTCATCCCTTCCACTCCTCCATCATGTTCCTGAAATCCCGGAACAGATAATGCGAGTCATGCGGCCCCGGCGCCGCCTCAGGATGGTACTGCACGCTGAACAACGGCAGCGTCTTGTGCCGCAGCCCTTCCAGCGTCTGGTCGTTCAGATCCACATGCGTCAACTCCACCTCGTTCACATTGATCGAATCCGGATCGACCGCGAAGTTATGGTTGTGCGCCGTAATCTCCACCTTGCCCGTAGCGTTGTTCCGCACCGGATGATTCCCGCCGTGGTGCCCGAACTTGAGCTTGTACGTCCGCCCGCCCAGCGCAAGGCCCGTGAGTTGATGCCCCAGGCAAATTCCAAACACCGGCACCCGCCCCAGAAATTTGCGGATCGCCTTCACCGCGTAATCCACCGGCTCCGGATCGCCCGGCCCATTCGAAAGAAACACCCCATCCGGCTTCAGCTCCAGCACCGTCTCCGCGCTGGTCTCCGCCGGGACTACCGTCACGCGGCATCCCTCCCGCGTTAACATCCGCAAAATGTTGTGTTTGATCCCGAAATCATAAGCCACCACATGAAGGCGCTTCCGCGCGTCATCCTTTTGGAGCAATGAATCCGGCAGCAAGGGATCGCCCGTTTCATTCCTCGCATCCGACGAATCGAACGAATACGCCGCCTTGGTCGACACCACCTTCGCCAGGTCCGTCCCATCCATTTTGCGAATGTTCCTCGCCCTCTGCACCAGCGTCGCCGCATCCTCGGTCTTGGTCGAAATCACGCCCCGCATCACGCCATAGGTCCGCAGATGCCGCACCAGCGCCCGCGTATCGATATCCGCCAGTACCGGAACCGCGTACCGCTCCATGTACTCGTCCGTCACCTGTTGCGACCGCCAATTCGAGCTGATCGCCGAAAACTCTCGCACGATCAAACCTTCGATATAAGGCTTGGCCGACTCGTTATCTGCCAGGTTCGTGCCGTAATTGCCTATTTGGGGATTTGTGAGAACGACGATTTGCCCGGCATAGGAGGGATCGGTGGCGATTTCCTGGTAACCGGTAAGGGAAGTATTAAAAACGACCTCGCCCTGGCATTCGCCGGGGTACCCATAGCCGTGGCCACGGAAGATGCGCCCGTCTTCGAGCGCTAAGATTGCCTGCATTGCCTCTCCGAGGAGTGGATTCAACCGATTCTAGCAGGTTCCGCGGTGGATTTCAGGGCTGTTTCCCTGTGGGCCAGGTCTCTTACCTTGCGATCTGTGTCAGCCCCGTGCCCCATGCATTCGCTTTCTTCCGGCGAATGGGTGGGAAAGCACAAACCTCAAAGACGAAATGAAGCGGTCAGCGACCTAGCGCACCGCTCCCGCGTCTTTGGCCGGCCAGTAGATAAACACTGCTTTTCCATAGATAAGAGCCCTCTCTACGGGGCCAAACTCGCGGCTGTCGGACGATATCGACCGGTGGTCCCCCATCATGAAATAGCAGTCGGGCGGTACGAACATCTCTGCCATCGACCGGGTATCGCGATAGGTCTCGGGAACGTAACTCTCCCGCAATGGCTTGCCATTGAGCCAGACCTGGCCCTGAGCGATCCACAACCGGTCGCCCGGCAGCCCGATCACGCGTTTGATGTAGCTCTTCTCAGGATCGCGCGGGTAGTGGAACACCACTACATCGCCGCGTTCGATGGCCGATACATGATAGACAAATTTGTTGATAAACAGGCGGTCGCTGTCTTCGAGCCGCGGCAACATGCTCGTTCCCTCCACGCGGACCGGCTGATAAAGAAACGTGATGATCAGAACGGATGCGGCCGCGGAAACGAAAAGGTCGCGCAGCCAAAGGCCAACCCCTCCTGCCTTTTGCTGCTCTGCGGGGGGTGTATTTGAATCAGGCGGCGTTGCGCCGATCGGGAGTTCGTCAGTCGAGCCAGGGGTGTCGTGGGATCCAGTTTCCATCTCACATCCAGATTACTATTATTCGCAGCCAAGCCCTCCAAGCGGGCAAAGAATACGGACGCGCCGCGGCTTCTCGACAGGTTTCGGTTGGTTGCCCGCGGGAACCAATGCAGGCATGGTTCCCGGCGCGCCGGCTGCTGCCAGGTTCTCCTCTTCGAGTATCAGCGGCCGTTGCAGAATCATCTCCACCTGGGTCCCGCTTTCGATATTCACATCCGCGCCGCGCGTAAACAAGGTTGCCAGGCCTGCGGCAGCAAGCCCCGCGCCAACTCCGGCAAGCCCTCCCGCAATTGGATGCCCGCTCGCAAGACCGCCAATCGTACCAATCGTTCCACCGGTCGGAACTGCAATCTCCGCCACCGTGGCTGCGTTGCGTCCCTTGTTCCCAGCCTGCTCTATCGTTCCTTCGCCATCGTTCTTGACTGACTGGTCCCTCGCCCCCGGCAGGCTGTTCACCACTCCCGGAATCTCCACCACCGAGCCGTTCGGAAAGATGATCGATGTAAAGTGCATGTCCAGCTGCGACCTGCCTTTTACGCGCCCTGCCCGTTCAACCCGGTCCACGACGCCCTGCACGTACACTCCGGCAGGAATCATCACCCGGTTTCCAACCACCACCGGAAACGTGGACGCCAGATAAACACCGTCCCCCGGCTTGGCGCTTTTGGTGTTAACGGCACTGCGCAATTGCAGCAGCACCTTGGTGCCCGCGGGTACCAGGTAGCTTTTTTTCGCGGGAACATTCGCGGCAGGCTCGTCTGCAAGAGCGGGCGCCTCTGTCGAGGCAGTGGCCGCTGTCGCAACCGCGCTGGCAGCTGCGCCTGGCGCAGCAGCCGGCTGAGACACGCCATTCTGGCCGGCGCTCAAATGCGCGCCCGCAATTCCAAGGCTCAAAGCGATTGCCCACGCCACCGTTCCACGCATTAGGTGCATGACTTCCTCCCCAGTGCACTACCGAGATAGACGGGATGCCTTCATTCAAGGATAGCTCCATCGAGGGGCAGGATGGAAAAATAGATCCCCGGTCCCGACGCAGCGTCAAATTCGCGATAGGATGCAAGTCAGCGATGGGTGCCGAAATCAATATGCCGGTTCCACAGCAGGCCAGCCAGTTCGCTATCGCCTGCAAGGTTCTCAGCCATGCGATTAGCGCTCGCGCCTTCCCTGGTTGCGCCTTTGGCGTTCTCGCCGGCGGCGAGGTCCTGCTCCTGGGTGCCTTGGGCAACTTCACCTATGAAAAAGCGGCGCCGCCCGTTACCGCGGCCACCGTTTACGACCTGGCAAGCGTAACCAAAGTCGCCGCAACCACCGCTTTGGCAATGCTTCTCTACCAGCGCGGTCTGCTCGACCTGAACCTGCCGCTCGGCGATTTACTACCCGAGTTCCTATTGGGACGTGCCCCTGGTGACATTGCACGCCACGTAACACTGCGTCATCTGCTGGCACACAATTCAGGACTCCCCGGCTACGTTGAGTTCTTTCGCACCGTCACCACTCCGGACGAACTGTATCGCGCCTGTTTTCAGCTGCCCCTCGAAGCTGAGCCGGGCACCCGCACAGAGTATTCGGATCCAGGCTTCATTCTGCTTGGAAAAGCGTTGGAGGTTTGCATCGGCGAGCCGCTCCCAGCCTTCGTTCATCGCGAACTGTTCCAGCCTCTGGGAATGGCATCCACCGGTTTTTCCCCACCCCCCGCCGAGCGCGGCCTGATTCCGCCCACTGAAGAAGACGCAACCCTCCGCCATCGACGCATCCAGGGCGAGGTACAGGACGAAAATGCCTGGGTTCTCAACGGCGTCGCGGGTCACGCGGGTCTCTTTTCAAATGTCCCTGATCTGCTGTTATTTACGAGCGAAATCCTCAATTCATTCCTGAAGAAAATTCCTAGCGGAAACAGACCCAACCTTTTCGATCCTGCAACGGTCCAACTGTTTGCAGAACGGCAGGGGCCGGATGGCAGTTCCCGCGCGCTCGGATGGGATACGCCCTCACGGAATTCGTCCTCCGGGCGTCATTTTTCGCCTCATTCCATTGGACATCTGGGTTACAGCGGATGTTCCCTATGGATCGATCTAGAGGCGGGGGTTGCGGTTGTGCTGCTCACCAACCGCACCTGGCCTGACCGGAAAAGCCAGTTGATTCGCGAGGTTCGCCCAGCTTTTCACGATGCCATCCGAGAGGCCATTTAGCGCCTCGGCTCCTTCGGCTCTCTTAAGCGCAATCTGCACGAAAGAATTCTCTCGTTCCTTGCGCATTTAGAAGATAGAATGGGAAATTGGGGACAAACGCGATGCTAACCAGCTCGATGATGCCAGAGACGGCCGGCGCCCAACCAAACGATACCAAAAACGACCAGGCCTCCCTGCTTCAACAACTCACCACTGAGAGCCAGAATGAGGCATCTCAGGGCTTCGACACTAAGTCCGCGCTTGAGATCGCTCGCATCATCAATCATGAGGATGCAAAAATAGCTGCGGCGGTCAAAAAAGCGATTCCGGAAATAGCCCAGGTCATCGACCAGGTAGCGCGCAGCCTCCGCGACGGGGGCCGGCTCATCTACATCGGCGCCGGTTCCAGCGGACGCATCGCCGCACTCGATTCTTCTGAGTGTCCTCCCACCTACTCCACCGCTCCTGGCCAGGTGCAATACATCATGGCCGGCGGCCCCAAAGCGCTGGCCTCTGCTGTCGAGGTCAATGAGGACTCCGAAGAGCTCGGCCAACGGGATATCGCCCGCCGCCGCCCCACCCGCAAAGATATCGTCGTTGGAATTTCAGCCTCTGGCCGCACTCCCTATGTGGTGGCAGCAGTCGCTTACGCACGCGCCCGCGGAGCCCATACCGCGGCTGTAACCTGCAACCTTGGAACCCCCCTCGCCGAGGCCGCCGATATCGCGATCGTTGCCGACGTGGGCCCCGAAGTCATCTCCGGTTCCACCCGCATGAAGGCCGGCACTGCCCAGAAGATGGTTCTGAATATGATCACCACCGGCGCCATGACCCGCCTGGGCTACGTGTACGAGAACCTGATGGTCAACGTACACATGCAGAACTCCAAGCTCGTCGAGCGCGGAATCCGCATCCTCATGGGCGCCTGCAAAATCGACCGCCAGACCGCGG
>Ga0181516_10000798_pt1 | contig 26260 bp, 17 predicted proteins | sample PEATcosm2014_Bin_25_FD_121104 | JGI IMG/M metagenome (GOLD analysis project Ga0181516, IMG submission 121104) | Peatland microbial communities from MTU Mesocosm Facility, Houghton, MI, USA - PEATcosm2014_Bin01_10_metaG | ecosystem: Environmental > Terrestrial > Soil > Wetlands > Peat | place... | reverse complement strand
ACATATTTGCGGTTGTACCAGCCGTAGGTGTGGACGGTTTCTACTTTGCCGGACAGGACGCCTGTGGACTGCAGGACGTCCTGAGTGGCTCCGCCGTCGCCGCGAAGATCGCCGCGGGGCTTGGCGCCACCGAGATCGCCGCCGTCGTTCTGGCCCCATTGGAGAAGGACGTAATCGCCGGGCTTGACTTCGGCCAGGGTTCTGTCCCAGGCGCCCTCGACCATGTAGGAACGGGCGCTGCGGCCGGCGTGGGCGCGGTTGGCGACGTTGACCTGGGTGGTATCGAAGAAGTGGGCGAGGTGGTCGCCCCAGCCGAGATCGGGGCCGTTGCTGGCGGTGGAGTCTCCAACGACAAAGATGGTGGGGAGTTTGGGGTCCAGCGGGGCGCGCTGGGGCAGATTGACCTGTGGCGGAGGCGGCGGCACGGGGGGCTCCGAGGGAGGTTGAGCGGAGGCCAGGGCGGTGAGGCTAGCGAGAAGCAGTATGCGATGGAAAGGCAACATGGGAAGACTCCGGCGAAGCTTTGAGGCAGATTGGCAGAGGCTATCGATAGGTGGGAGCCTTCTGCGGGGCGAGGTATTGCAGCAGGGGGGAGTTTGCGTTCCGGAGTGCGGTGACCACGGAGGCGGCGTTCATCTCCGCGCCGACGGCGCTGGTGTGGGTGTGGTCGATGGGGAAGAGCAGGCGGGTGGTGTCGGGGCCGAGCATCTCGAACTTGTCGGCGGCGACGCTGGCCATGTCTACGAGCGGAACGTGCTCGGCTGCGGCGAGCTGGAGGTCGTAGTCGCGGTAGCCCATATCGCGCTCGATGTGGAGGTTGCCGTCGGGGCCGGGGGACCAGATGTCGCGGATGGTGACGGTGAGGAGGATAGGAGTGGCTCCCTTGGCGCGGATGTCTGCGATGTACTTGCGGTTGTACCAGCCGTAGGTGTGGATGGTCTCCGTAGTTTTGCCGGCGAGCGGACCGCGGGTGTAGGGCGTGGGGATGGGGACATCGACCGCTTCGTCGCCGATACCCTTGCCTTCCCCGCGGCCGGTGAAACTGGGCGTGAGAGCACCGCCTCCGTCGTTGTGGCCCCACTGGAGGAGGACGTAGTCTCCGGGTTTGAGTTCCGCGAGGACGTTGTCCCAGGAGCCCTCATTCATGTAGGAGCGTGCACTGCGGCCGGCGATGGCGCGGTTGGCGACGTTGACGCGAGAGGTGTCGAAGTAGTGGGCGAAGTGATCGCCCCAGCCAAGGTCGGCCTTGTTGCGGGCGGTGGAGTCGCCGACGACGAAGATGGTGGGCAAAGCCGGATTGAGGGGCGCGTTCTGCGGGACGTTGGTCTGGTCCGGAATGGGAAGGTTGGGACCAGGAACGCCGGCGACCTGGGCATGCATCGATGTGGCGGCGACGAGGCAGAGAACGAGGGAGGGTATGCGGGAGAGTTGCATGGGCGAAAGCGTAGCATCGGGACGATTGGGCTGTCATCTGGAAATCATTTCCGATTTGGCATTCGTTCCCGGCGCGCTTTAGGATGGTCGCCAGCGAGCGTGGAGGAGAGATGCGTCGAGAGTGGCTGGCAGGATTCGTGATTGCGTTGTCGGTGGGAGGGGTTGGATACGGGCAGGTGGCTGCGACTGCACCGGCGCCATCGGCTGGAGGGCCGGCCTACATGGACCCGGCGAACTGGAACTCCGTGAAGCCGGTGGAGACGGACAACATTGTGTATGCGCAGGTGCCGCGCGTGCCGAATCCGAGCGCTGCTGCGTCGCACGATCCTGGCAGTCCGAATGGGGTTCGTCAGGCGGTGCCGAACACAGGGCCCGCGGGCACGATGGACCTGCACGTGGATGTGTATCAGGTGCCCTCTGCCAAGCCGACTCCGGTGGTGCTCCAGATTCATGGCGGCGGATGGATTCGCGGCGACCGGCCGAGCTCTTCGCGGTCGTTTGAGCCATTTTTTGCAGCGGGGATGAGCGTGGTGGCGGTGGAGTATCGCAATGCCAAGGATGCGCCGGCGCCTGGGGCGATTGAGGATGTGCGCTGTGCGATGGCGTGGGTGAAGCGCAATGCGGCGAAGTATAACCTCGATGCGAACAATGTGGTGCCCTGGGGCGGGTCGGCGGGCGGACATCTGGCGCTGATGGCAGGCTATGCGCCTGCGTCGTTCAATCCAGCGGGCTGCACGGATCAGCCGCGCGTGACGGCGGTGCTGGACATGTATGGCGCGAGCGACGTGGCTTCTGCGTTGACGTACCGCGGCAGCATGGACTTTACGCACCAGTGGATCGGGCTGGACTTGCCACTGCCGGCGGAGCCTGCGGCGGCCACACCGGCTACGGCTGACAGCGCGGTACCTGCTGAGCCGGCGAACCCGGATGGGATGCCGCGTCCGCGTGCGCAGGCAGCGCGCTGGCCGGCGCCGACGGAGGCTGTGCTGGCACGGGCGCGCGAGGTCTCGCCGCTGACGTATATCCACGCAGGACTACCGCCGACGTTCATCCTGAATGGGGACAGCGACCACACGTATGAGCCTACGCAATCCTATCGGCTGAAGGCGGCGCTGGATGCGGCGCATGTGCCGGTGGTGGAGGACATTGTGGTGGGCGGAGGGCACGGGAACTTTTCTGCGGCGGAGAATCAGAAGGGGACGCTGATGATGCTCCAGTTTTTGCGGGACCATGGGGTGCTTCAATAGGGAAAGACTCAGGTGCGGGCGATCCAGTTCCCGTCGTCGGCTAGAAAGGTCAATGGGATTCCATGGGCGCGCCGGACGCGCCGTGGAAGAGGGCGTGGTTGATGTCCGGCCAGAACTCGCGGATGACGAAGCTGAAGGCATCGACACCGACGTTGATCGCCCATTTGTCCGCGGTATTGGAGAAGGTACGCTCGGGCGTGGGGTAATAGAGGTTGGAGATGCCTGCGGCGGCTCCTGAGCCGATCACCTCGCTGGCATTGAAGGTCTCGTTGCCGGCATCGTTGCGGGTGACGGCGACACGGCTGAGCGCATAGCCCATGCGCTTGATCTTGCCGCCGGCACCGGGGCCGAGGGTGTAATAGCGGGTGTCCTCGTGGGTGAGGGTGGGCACGATGAACTCGACGAGGTAGTTCTCGCTGGTCTGATCGACGAAGGAGTGCCAGAGGTAGCGGCCGTAGCCAACACCGCCGGAGCGGAATTCGGGGGTGTCGTCGGCTGCCTCTGCTTCTCCCGCGAGCAGAGCGGGGAGGACAAAGGAGGAGTAGTCGAAGCTGTCCTGCGAGGCGGTGACGAACTTCTCCTTCACAGACTGGGGCGGCAGGTGGACCGAGGTGCTGACGGCGCGGAAGTTGGGAAAGATGCCCAGGATGCGCTTGGTCTGCGGGTCCTGGTGCGGCTGCGGTGCGGGAGGGGCAGCGGTGGTTTGCTGCGGGAGTGGAGCGTCCGGAAGGTCGGCCGAGGCCAGTTGCTGAGCTGTGGCCGGAGCAGCCAGAAGTGCGAGCACAAGGGCGGCGCAGAGAACGCGGTATGGAGACACTGCATCATTCATAATGGAGGCGTGCCTTTCCTGCGCACATTCAGTTGGATGCTTCCGAGGAAGAAATGGATTCTAAGCCATTATAGAGAAAGCGGATAGTATTCCCTTGTAGCACCGCTTCACGGTTGGATCGTAGTTCGGTCGGGTGAATGGAGCCCGGAGACACGGGGCATGCACTTCCGAAACAATTCTTTCAGCGCCGCTGGCTGGACCGCTGTTGCGACGGCTTTGTTTGCCGTGGCGCTGGGGTGCATGACGCTGCACGCGCAGGCGCCTGGCAGTGCGGCCGTGCCGCCTGCGACTTCGCTGCCGGTGGAGGTCCAGGCCAAGCGCGACAAGCTGGATGCAGACGTGAAGGCGGCGCGGGCTGCGGGAGATTCGCAGGCAGAGGCCAAGGCGCTGAACCGGGTGGGGGATCTTGCGCTGCGTCTCTCCGACACTGCGACCGCGCTGAAGAGTTATACCGATGCATGGACGGCGGCGCAGGCGGCGAAGGATGCGCATGAGCAGGCGGAGGCGCTGATTGGGCTGGGGCATTGCAGGCGCGTCGCGGGGCAGAATCAGCCGGCGCTGCAGGCGTTTCTGCAGGCGATGAATCTGGCTGCGGGTGCGAACGATCTGCAAGCCCAGGCGCAGGCGATGGACGGGGCCGGTTGGGTTGCAGGCAACGTGGGGCAAAGCGAGAATGCACTGAAGATGCGCAGCGGCGCGCTGGAGCTGGCGCAAAAGCTGGGCGACCCGGAGCTGCTGGCTACGACTTTGAATCAGCTCGGTACGGTGTACGACAACCTGTCGCAGGGGGACAAGGCACTCGATCTCTACAACCAGGCGCTGCCGTTGTGGCGGGCGGCCGGCGACGCGTGGGGCGAGGCGAATTCGCTGAACAACATCGGCATTCTGTATGCGGAACAGGGCAATCCGGCGAAGGCGCTGGAGTACTTCAACCAGGTGCTGCCGCTACGCCGCGGGTATGGCGATCGCGCGGGGGAAGCCTCCACGTTGAATAATATTGGGATTCTTTACAAGCAACAGGGGCAGTTGAGCAAGGCGCTGGACGAGTACGAGCAGGCGCTGCCGGTGGAGCGTGCGGTGGGCAACCGCAGCGGCGAGGCCTCGGTGCTGACGAACATCGGCAATATCGACTCGATTACAGGCGAGGCGCAGAAGGCTCTGGACGCGTATGGTCAGGCGCTGGTGCTGCAAAAGGCGATGGACGAACGCGTGGGCGAGGCGGGCACGCTGAACAATATTGCTGAAGTGCTCTCGCAACTGGGGCAGAAGCAGAAGGCGCTGGACCAGATGATGGAAGCGCTGGTGTTGTGGCGGGACGCGGGGAACCGCAGAGGCGAGGCGTCCACGCTGAACCTGATTGGGGTGTTTCTGGACGACCTGGGCCAGACCAAGGGCGCGCTGGATTACTACACGCAGGCGCTGACCATCCGGCATGACATTGGCGACAAGACGGGCGAGGCCGAGGAGTTGAGCAATCTGGCGGGCATCTACTCCAACCCCGGTGAGGAGCAGAAGGCGCTGGACTACTACAGCCGTGCGCTGGCGCTGCAGACCACGACCGGCGACGAGGATGGGCAGGCGCGCTCGCTGAACAACATGGGCCTGGTGTATGAGGACCTGGGCGACAAGCGGAAGGCGCTGGACTACTACAACCAGTCGCTGCAGATGCAGCGGATGCTGCACGAGCGCGCGGGCGAATCCAATGCGCTGGATAATATAGGCGGAATCTACGATGCGCTGGGCGAGAAGCAGAAGGCGCTGGACTACTACATGCAGGCGCTGCAACTGGCGATGGAGGTGGGCGATCCGGTGCGCGAGGCGCAGGTGTATCACAACCTGATGCAGAACCAAAAAGAGGTGCAACCGGCGCTGGCCGTCTTCTACGGGAAGCAGGCGGTGAACTTTGTGCAGCAGGTGCGCGGCAATCTGCAGGGGTTGGACAAGCGCATGCAGGCCAGCTTTGTTGCGACCAAGGGCAGCTACTACCACGACCTGGCCGACCTGCTGATTGCGCGGGGACGGCTGCCGGAGGCGCAGCAGGTGGCGGACCTGCTGAAGCAGCAGGAGTTCCACGACTATGTGCGCGGCGAGACCACGGACACGCTGGGGCAACTGACGCTGACTCCGGCGGAGAAGCAGGCGGAGCAGGATTATGAGACGTCCACCGCGCAGATTGTGGCGTTGGGTGAGCGCTGGAGCGAGCTGAACCGGTTGGACACGCGCACGCCCGACCAGGAGAAGGAGTGGAAGCAGCTCTCCGACCAACTGGACGGCGCAGGCAAGGGGCTGGACCAGTACTATGCGCGGCTGTATTCGCTGTTTGGGCAGGGCGGCGATGCCAACCAGAAGGTGGAAGACGTGAAGGCGGGAGTGAGCGCGCTGGGACAGGAGATTGCCGATTCTCCGCACACCGTTGCGCTGTACACGCTGGTGGGCAAGGATCGCACCTCGGTGATCGTGATTACCGGATCGACCGAGGTGGCGCGGCAGGTGACTATTGGCGAAGAGGAGCTGAACAGGAAGGTCGCGGCCTTCCAGCAGGCGCTGCGGCAGCGGTCGCAGGATCCCAGACCGGCGGCGCAGGAGTTGTACAAGATTCTAGTGGCGCCAGTACAGGCGGACCTGGACCAGGCGCGCGCAGAGACGCTGGTGTGGTCGCTGGATGGCGTGCTGCGCTACGTCCCCATGGCAGCACTGTACGACGGCAAGCAGTACCTGGTGGAACGGTACAGCACGGTGACGATTACGCCTGCGAGCATTCCGCACCTGGCGGACAAGCCGGACGTGAGCAGGCTGAGCGTCTCGGCGATGGGGATCTCGCGCAAGTACGAGGACGCGCTGCCGGCGCTGCCGGCGGTGGTGGGCGAACTGGATGAGATTGTGGAGGGCGCGCCGGGAAGCAGCGGAGGAGTGCTGCCGGGAACGATTCTGCTGGATGGCGATTTTACCGAGAAGGCGATGGAGGACCAGTTGCGCGGGCAGCACCAGGTGCTGCATATTGCCAGCCACTTTGTGTTCAAGCCGGGCGACGACAGCCAGAGCTACCTGCTGCTGGCGGGCAAGGATGAGAGCACGGGCGGGTTCCACCTGACGGTGGCCGACTTCAACAGCGACTGCAACCTGAACCTGCGGCGGACCGACCTGTTGACGCTCTCTGCGTGCGAGACCGGGATGAGCGGCAGCGCAAGCAACGGTCGCGAGGTGGACGGCCTGGGGACGACGGCACAGCTGAAGGGAGCGAAGGCGGTGATCTCGTCGCTGTGGGAGGTGGACGACGTGAGCACGGGGCAGCTGATGGGTGACTTCTACAAACGGTGGGCGGACGGCAAGGGAAAGGTGGCGAAGGTAGAGGCGCTGCGCCAGGCGCAACTGGACCTGCTGCGAGGCAAAGCGAAGACGGACGGTGATGCGAGGGGCCGCGGGATTGGTACCGAGCCTGAGCCGGGCAGTGAGCAGCCGCGAGCGGAGGGGTTCGCGCATCCGTATTATTGGGCGCCGTTTGTGTTGATGGGCAACTGGAGATAGCGGCGGTGCAAAGCCCAGGGTCGGGCAGCCATCAGCGCCGAGGCAGCGGCAGAGAGAAATATTTCTGGAAAAATCCTAAACGTTTCAGACTTATGTGGAGTCTCATAGACGTTTTCGAGTATGCTAGTGACCTGTCACCGGGGAGTTAGCGCACTTGAGGCCTGAGATTGAGCGTGGAAGTAGCGAAATACAGGAATTCTTCCCCTGAGCCAAGCTCAGGGGAAGAATGACAAGCAGCATGAATAAGAACCATCGGGCCAAGCATCATTCCAAGGGACGGGACGTGGATATGAGTGATAGCCGACGGGATTTCCTGCAAAGCATTCTGATGGGCGGAGCCTTTGCTCCCATGATGGGCACGGCTTCTGGAGGGCGCATGTTTGAGCGCCTGCTGGCTGCCGCTGCCCAGAGCAACAACCTGGCCGCCGGCCCGGCGCAGGGCGCGCACGACTCGCAGAAGTTCTGGGACAACTTTGGCGTGGCGGTGAACCCACCTAGTGTCGCCGCCGGCGACCGCACGCGCGGTTTGTTCTCCCACAAGAAGCCGGACGCCGGTGCAGCCGCGCTGGGCCGCCAGATCGATTTCTTTCATTACAACCCCGCGGATGGGTCGATGCGCTTTGCCACCAGCATCGACACCAAGGAGATGCTGGATCACTCCGGCGATGTGACCGCGAGCCTGCAGGTGAACGGGCTGCGCATGGCGGCGGAGGACAGAGCGCAGTTCAACCAACTGCAGTCGGCCCAACTGCGCCTGGACGTGGTGCAGGAGCGGTCGCTGATGCAGACGGTGCTGGACCCGATGGCGTGGACGTCGCTGGCGACGCTGTTCCCCGGCAGTTCCGGCAAGTTGCCGCCAATGCAGAACCTGAGCTTTGACCCTGGAGCGGCCTCCGCCAAGATGAAGCAGGTACTGCTGCCGGGCGGTTCCGGGCAGTGGGCGGTGAACCTGTCGATGGCGCATAAGGAGTCCTCTTTCTGTAGCGCGTTAAAGATGGTGAGCGGGTCAATTGGGAAGTTTGCACCTATCGTGGGGTTGCCGCAGATTGGTGTGGAGGCGCTGCAGGGATTCAGCGCCCTGTATGGCGCATTCGAGCAGAGGACGACGTTCCTGCTGAACAGCTTTCCGCAGTTGGCCTTTGCCACGCAGCAGGCTCGAGTCGCTGCGCAGTCGCAGCAGGGGCTGAATCTGGTGTCCGGCGATTACATCCTGGTGCCGCATGCCTACACCGATCAACTGACGCCGCACCTGGACAAGGTGGAACTGCGGCAGGGGTACCTGGTGCCCAAGGGAGCGCCGAGCAACTCTTCCGTGATTGACCAGGCGCTGGGGCTGAAGCCGGATATTACGTACTTGTCGGCGACGATTGGGTTCACGCCGATCAAGCCGCAACCGTTGAACGTTTCGTAGGCTTCTGCGTACTGTAGAGGAAGATCGCCGGGCAGGGAAGTCATAACCCGCCGGTCAAAGGGAGTACCAGCTTCCATGCAGCGATGCTTGCTTGTTGTGGCTGTTTTGCTGTGCGTGGGGGTCGGAGTACAGGCGCAGACCCGGCGCGCTCTGATCCTGGGCATCGATTTGTATCAGCCGGCCGGGACGACGGCCCAGCACGATGCGGGCTGCACTTACGGGCGATGCGAACTGGGGAGCTTTGAGAATCTGCAAGGCGCGGTGAACGATGCGCAGTCGATTGCGGACGTGCTGACCGGGCCGAAGTTCGGCTTTCCTGCGAGCAATGTGGTGCTGCTGACCAATCCTGCTGCGCGCAAGAGCCGCCCCGGGGTGGTGATTCTGCCGGCGGACCAGACGACGCATGACGGCATTCTGGCGGCGATGAGGAAGTACCTGGTGGATGTGCCGCAGCGCGGGGATACGGTGGTGTTCTACGACGCCAGCCACGGATCGCTGCGGGTGAATACCGCCGGCGAGAAGCTGACCGTCCGCGACGAGAGTGGAAAGCTGGTGTTTGTAGACAGCACGCTGGTGCCCTCCGATGCGTACAAGGGCGGGTATGACGTGCGCGACCGTGAGATGACGCGCATCTTCAACGCGGCGCTGGACAAGGGGATCCATCTGACGGTGATCTTCGATAGCTGTCACAGCGGCGGATCGACGCGGGGGTTGACGGCCGGGCGGCAGCGCTCGCTGCCCTATGATCCGAGGCCCGTGACCGACCCGCCGGACACGCTGCCGGGGGGCGCACGGGTGACGCCGCCGACGGAGCGCGCGGACAACCCGGCGCTGGTGTTTGCGGCGGTGCAGCAGGACCAGGTCGCGAACGAGGCTGACCCGACGGAGAATATGCCGGAGTCGCATGGAGCGTTTACCGCCGCGCTGATTGAGACGCTGCAGGTGCTGCCGGCCGATGCGCCGGCGTCGCTGGTGTATCAGCGGGTCAAGGCGATGCTGGAGGGGAACGGGGTTGCCGATCAGGAGCCCGATCTGGATGCGAACGCGACGCGGCGCGCGCAGCCGCTGTTTGGCGGTACGTCTGGCCCGGCGGGCTCGGACAAGGTGCGCACCGCGGCGGTGAAGGTGGATACCGACGGCAGCGTGTGGCTGGACATTGGCATGGTCTCCGGGATTGGACCGGGAAGCGAGTTTACTGCGCTTACGACGGCTGCCGGAGCGACTCCGGTAAAGCTGCGCATCGACACGGCGCTGGGGATTGCGAGGTCGAGTGCAACCGTTGTGAGCCCTGCGGGCGCGAAGGTGCAGATCGGGGATGTGTTTGAATTGACGCGGCTGGTTCCGGGCCAGTCCAATCCGCTTCGGTTCTGGCTGGGGCCGTCGAATCTATCCGCGGCTGAGATTGCCGACGTTGCGGCGGAGGTGAAGGCGTCGGGCATAGCGACGATTGCCGATCCTGCGGAGGAGCCGTACACCGATGTGCTGAGCTGGACTGGTTCGGCATGGAGCTGGCGGCAGATTACGGTGGACCCAGCAGCCTCGCGCGGTCACTTCTTCCTGAGCTTTGAGAAGAAGAAGCCTGCGACGACGATGCTGGGGGCGCACGTTACTGCCGATGCGTTGAAGACGCATGCGACGCCCAAGACCAGGCTGTGGGTGGATCTGCCTGCGCCGAGCGAGATGGCGGGCACGATGAAGCTGTCCGATCCGAACAGCGAAGCGCAGACCGCGGCTACGCTGAATGACGCGAATTATGTGCTGGCGGGTTCCGTGGTGAAGGGAGCGGTGAGCTACTCGTGGTTCCACAAGAACGAATTTGCCGCAGGGCCGCGTGCCGCTGTGACGACCGATCATAGTCCGGGCTGCTCCACGAGTTCTCCGTATCCGGTGCGCAGCGATTGGGTGCGGGTGGCGGATGGGGCGGCGGCCGAATCTGCCGCGGGGACGCTGAACTCGTATTCGGCTCGGCTGGCGAAGGTGCATGGATGGCTGCAACTGGCGAACAATCCGGCGGCCGGCGCGTCGGAGTCGTACTACTTCAAACTGGCGCTGGTGCCCATGACGGATACCACGCCGCTGGATCCCGACCATCCGGTGCGGGAGAGCGATCGCATGCGGCTGGCGTTGCAGGCGGACGGCGACGTGAAGGAGCCGCGCTGGGTCTACGTGCTGGACATCGACTGCCACGGCACGGGGAGCCTGGTGTATCCGCAGAACTACTCGGAGAATCAGTATCCGAGCGCGGGAGACAATGACCGGCAGATTATTCTGCGTCATGCGCCGACGTTGGTGGTTGGGCCGCCGTATGGGATGGATACCATGATTCTGCTGACGACCGGGCAGCCGTTGCCGGACCCGTCGGTATTGAACTTTGAAGGCGTTGCCCGTGGCGCCACGCGCGGAGTGAAGAGTCCGCTGGAGCAGCTTCTTTCCAGCGCGAGCAGCGGCTCACGCGGGATTGGCGCCGCAGTGGAGGTTCCCACCAACTGGGGGATTCAGGTCACCTCGCTGCACAGCGTGCCGAAGGATGCTGGACATTAGAGCGGGGATTCAGAAGGACAAGCAACGGCAAAGGCAACGACGGAGATTCTGAGCTGCGCTCAGAATGACAAGCGGTGAGAAGGTTCGCTACTCCCAATGGTGGTGGGCGTCGCCGCCCTGGCCGATGTCGATGACCAGCGTGCTGGTCTTGCAGGAGTGCATGGTCGAGAGCTGGTAGATCTCCTGCTTGGAGAGCTTGTACGGGGTGTCGTTGACGGTGAACTGGAGCAGCAGCGGTCCTTCGGGAATTTTGAAGGTGCTGAGCCCATCGGCGATGGTGGTGGACTGGTCCAGGCCGTTGGCCAGCAGGGTGTACGAGTGGGAAGCGCTGTGCTTATAGCTGTAGGTCACCTTGGTGTGCATCAGGCATGGTTCCGACGAGCCGGTCCCGGCTGCGTCCGGTGACTTGGGTGAGCCAGTGCGGGCAAAGCCGCCGAGGTTTGCGCCCAGCGTGTCGCGGATGGAGTCGGCTAGCTGGGCCGTGGTCTTGCCGATGGGCTGCTTGGCAAAGTCGGGCGAGGCCATCATCTCGTAGCCGTATTGCGAGGTGCGATTGTTGAGCGCGGTGGTGAAAACGGATTGTCCCTTCTCCAGCCATATGCTCCTGGACTTGATGGTTTGCGAGACGGTCCAGGTACTCTTGACATCGCCCGTGTGTGCATCCAGCAACGAGAGCTCGATGCTGATGGTCCAGCTATTCTTGTCGGGAGCAGTGACCGGCTTGAGCGTGGAGACCAGCAGCAAGTCGAGATCGGGCCGATCCTGCACATAGTCTGTGAGCCAGCTGGTGTCCAGCGGCGTATACACGCCACCGGGATTGAGCAGGGAAGGAGCGAACTGCTTGCTTCCCAGCAGGTCCTGGTAGATGAACAGGGTGAGATGCTCGACCACGGCCGGGCCGAAGTCGTCGCCGCCGGCATCGTATGCCGGAGCTATGCCGACGGAAAGCCGCTGCGCCGTTGCCGATGCCGTAGCCGCTGCCAATGCCAGGCCCAGGAGCAGTGCCCGGAATCTCATTGTCCGCTCGTCTTCTTCGCGCTGGCGCGAGGCTTGGGAGCTGGCGTGGTGGATACCGGAGCCGCGGTGGGCGTGCCCGCCGGAGCCGTGCCGTCCAGCACGGATGAGATGACTTGTGGCCCGGTGAGAGGGCCGCTGGCGCCCGAGGAGTTGATGTGGATGGCCTCCACATTGCGGGTGGAGACGACGGCTGCGGGTGCGGCGTACCAATTGGTGTCGCCTACCAGGGTGAGGTAGTCGTAGAGGATTGGCATATTGCTGGGCAGCGCGCCCATGTGCTCGCGCTGGTATAGCGCGACGTAGGCCTCGATCTCGTTCCTGATCTCGCCCTTATCGCCGTTTTCGCCGATGAGGTGGAGCGCGTGCTCCAGGTGCGGATCGGGATAGGCTCCGCGTGCGCTGTCATACTGAATTGCTTTCAGGAAATGGTCTTCCGCCTGCTGGCGATCCTCCGGGGTGCGCGCCGTGAGCGAGATGACCTTGCCCAGGTAGAGTTGGGCGCGGGGATCGTTGGAGCGCAGGTCGACGGCTTCTTCCAGGTTGTCGCGGGCCATGGCGAACAGGTCGTAGTCGATGGCGATGATGCCATTGTCGCGCTTGAGAGCGGCCATGATGAGGGAGAACTCGCCACTGGAGCCGGTGAGTCCGCCGGCCTTCAGCCTGGCCTCCCACTGCGGCTTGAAGTCTCCGCTCAGCACGGTCTGGATGTGCGCGGTGCGGGCCTTCATGCGGGTCTCTTTTGCCATAAACCCAAGACCGATGCGTGGGTCGTGCGTGGCGGCGGACTCCAGCCGTGCGTATAGACGCGGCGCTTCGCGCACGTCGTAGGACTGGTCGAGCATGTAGTGCAGCGACGCCTCGTCCGCCTCGTTCTCGTAGATGTCGCCCCACTCGGTGACGGTGTTGTGGTCGCGGAAGATGAGGTTTCCGGCGACAAGGCCGCCGGCTAATCCGCTGAGAGCTCCGATTGCAGCACCATTCCAGCCGCCGGCCAATCCACCGATGCCGCCAGTGGCAAACGTGGTGACGGCGCCCAGCACAGCACGCTTGGTCTGCGTCTCCTTCTGCTTGTCTGCGTTCAGTGCGGGCTCCAGCACGCTCATGCGCACAAGCTGGTAGGCGTGGTTCTTCTCGACGTGCGCAATCTCGTGGCCCAGAACATACGCAAGCTGCGCTTCATTGTCCAGCATGGAGACCATGCCAGTGCTGATGAGGATGGTGCCTGTGGAGTATGCCTCTGCCTTCGGGATGGGGTCCAGCAGCAGCTTGAAGGAGTAGATGTTGGGTGAATCCTTGGGGACCAGGCGCTGGCCGATGGCGTTGATGTAGCGCTGCAACATGGGGTTGGTGTAGAGCTGCCCATAGTGCTCGCGGAAGGTGTCAAAGTCCGGGCCGGTGTTGTCTGTGAAATGCGCCGACGAGTTGACGTTGTAGATGTAGTCGATGTCCTGGCGGCGTTTGTCGTCCCACGCGGCCTGGATAGCATCCTTGATCTCCGGACGCTGCTCGATCTCCGCCATCTTCTTCTTGTCCGAATCGGAGAACTCCGGCGCCTTCTCGGAGACCATGACGGGCTTTTGGGAGTTGCCATTGGAGGCGGCACCCGGCTTATCCTGCGCGATAGCGAGACAGCTTCCAAGCGCCACAAATGTGAGCGTGGAAAGAAGCTTTGAAGAGGTCCACATGGACAGCCCCCAGCGATTTGAATTTGAAGTTTTTACGGCTCTAGGATGAGCCGTATAATACTCTCTCGCGAAGAGAAGCTTCAACCATTTAGCATTGGAAACTCAATCTATTGTCCGGGGAGCCAGGGTATGACGAGCCGTCGTTTGCTGGGGACACTGCTCGGAGCGGGGTTGCTGTCGCTGGGAGGGGCTGCGAGCCAGCCGGTGGCGGGCAATGAGCCATGGCTGGAGTTGCCCCAGGCCAGCCTACGTGTGCCAGTCGACAGTACGACCGCCCTGGATCAGGCGCCTGGCACCATCCAGCAACTGGTGCTGCACATTCCTGGCGGGAGCACGCGGATCAACTACGGCAGCATCCATACCAAGGTGAATACCGAGTCTGCCGATGTGGCGATGAAGAGTAGCAGCGGGCTGGACGGGATCGACCTGAACGTCGATCTGACCGGGGCGGGCGGCTTCCCGATGCAGGCAGGACGCAACTCCGTGGAGTTGGAGTACCAGGACCAGTTCAACAGAACGAGATATTTCAACTTCCTGCTGGACTTCGGGCGGGGGGGCAGCTCCGGCAGTCGTGGATTCGAGATGATTCCAACAAAGACTGTGCCGGAGAAGCGCGCGGGGCGGCTGTTTGCCGTGGTGATCGGAATCTCTCACTATGCGAAAGGCGACGGCCAGATCAACGATCTTCGCTACGCAGATCGGGACGCTACGTCGATGATGGAGTTCCTGAAGTCGCCGGCGGGTGGCGGAGTGACGGACGACGATTCGCTGCTGCTGCTGAATGGCGATGCCACGACGGAGGGTGTACGCCATGCGCTGTTCACCTTCCTGACTAAGCCGCAGGAGCAGGACACCGTGGTGATCTACATCGCGGGCCACGGCGCTCCAGACCCGCTCGATCCACGCAATCTGTATCTGATTACAGCGGACACGAAGGTCGACGACATGGGCGGGACGGCGTTCCCGATGTGGCAGATCCAGGACGTCTTTACACGGATTCTGAAGGCGAAGCGGGTGATTACCCTGGCTGACACCTGCCATAGCTATGGCTTTAGCGGGGCGCGCGGGGGGACGGGGGCGCGGCACGCGAACAACCTCGTGAACCAATATCTCCAGCACTACGCGACGAAGGGGCAGAGGGCTGTGATTACGGCGAGCGATATCTCCGAGTCGTCCCTGGAGGATGCAAAGTGGGGCGATGGACATGGCGTGTTTACGTACTATCTGCTGCAGGGGCTGAAGGGTGCGGCGGACCTGAACCACGACGGAACCGTGACTGCCGGCGAACTGTTCAGCTATGTGCAGCAATCGGTGCGGCAGGCGACCGAGGGCAAACAGAATCCCCGGGCGATGGTGGGGCTCTCCAGCGGGCTGACGGTGAGCAATGTCGGCCGGGTTCATGCGCACCTGGATGCGCCTGCGCCTCCATGGGGACATTGAGGTCGCAAGGCGGGGCCCATGCCTGTTGCTACGGCATGGGCGCGGGTGTGGTGGGAACTGGGGCTGCGACGGGGCGGGGAGTTGTTCGCGGGACGCCGGGGGTGGCCTCCGGCAAGTCTTGGGCCGGCTCTGCGAGCAGCGCCGTGTCGGGGTACTCCGCCTTGGTGGAGATATGACGGAGGACAGGCAGATCGGCCTGGACCTGGGCGAGCAGCTTTCGATTGCTGTAGATGTACTTCGCCTTGGCCGGGTCGGCGAAGTAGACGAGCAGATCGCGCTTGATGCCAAACGGGATGGGGCTGGTGGGGTCGAGCGTCATCTGGTGGAGGAGGTCGGCGTAGGCGTAGTCCTCCAGCGAATAGGTGCCAGGATGGACGATGTCGCCGGTGTCGAGGTCCTTGTTGGGGAGACTGCCGGACCGGGTCGCCTGGTTAAGCCGTTGCCGCAGATCGTCGGCCGTGGCTACCAGAGCGTCGATGTAATCCTGCTCTGAAGCGGGGGTGGGAGCGCGCAGTGCAAGGCCGGACAGCGGACCGAATTTGGGCAGGATAAAGATGACGCCTGCGAGGACGTGAGTGCCGAATCCGGCGTGGCCGCGGTAGGCCTTCCAGTTATCGCGGGTTGCGACCTCCTTGATCTGCTGGTTGAGTTCGTCGAGCGCCGGACTGGGTGCGTCGGGCGGCATCTCTTTGCGGTGCAGCAGCGTCTCCGCATAGGCGACGCGCGGCAGCAGGGTGCGTACTGCGTAGCGGTACCCGAGCACCTGGGGGCGCGGGCTGCCGAGCACCTTGGCGAGATCGAGTCCATAGGTATCGTAGAAGGCCCGCACCAGCGTGGGCATGGGCACGGCAAAGCCGATGTGATTGAGGTACTTCTCCGGAGCGAGCCGATGCTTGGCGATGTTGTTCACGTCGAAGGCAAACTCGACGCGGACGTGCTGGTGCTCGCCCTCGGCGTAGTTGACGTTGCGCCCGTACTTTGCGGCCAACTCGGGAAACTCATTGGCTACGGCGAGGTTGACGGCCTGCGAGTGACCGATGGTGTCTCCCAGATAGTGGGACAGAGCGCCGATGGCGAAGGCCAGGTCGTCTGCGTTCCTGGATTCGCGGAAGAGCGAACGAATGAAGTCCGCGGTGCGCACATAGTGCAGAAGGTTGGAGAATCGCGGCTTTTCAAAGGGATAGTAGCCGAGGTCCTGGATGACGCACCCGCCGTAGGCATAGGCGTGGGCCTCCTTCAACTGGGACGGCGTAAGGGTGGGATAGCGCTTGAGCAGCAGCGGCCGGATGGAATCGGTCCAGGTCAGGTCGATCAGCTCTTCGTGGGTGAGCACAGAGTAGGCGCCGGCGGGCCTGGACGCGATCAACAGCAGAAGCCCAAACACAATTGCAGGAATGCGGACGTTACGGATCGATGCCATTCGAGCTGGTCTCTTTCATTGCCCAATTGGGAATTCTACCGTGGAAGTTTGGAGTGTAACAGCTCTCCCAATGAAGATACCCCCACAATCTGTCCTCGGAGTTCCGAGAAGGTAGTGGGGCCCAGGGTGAACACTGGTTGCGGTTGCGGGGTCAATGCGGGAAGGAGTGGCGGAGAGTGAGGGATTCGAACCCCCGGTACCCTTGCGAGTACGTCTGATTTCGAGTCAGGTGCATTCAACCGGGCTCTGCCAACTCTCCGTCTTTTGCAGCAACTTAGCGCCTATGAGATAGCGAAGGCAACGAGTGAGCCGCCTCGTCTTCTCTATTGTAACGTGACTGAGGGGAGCTTTGTTCCTCGCGTGGTGGGGGGCTATCCTAGCTTGCCGAGCTCGGAGGTCGCATCGCGTCCGACTCGGCCCTTGGGGTCCAGCGATGCCGCCTTCTTGAGCTGTTCCTGAGCCTCGGTCTTGTCGTTCAATCTGGCGTAGGTCATGCCCAGATGGAAGTGCATCGAGGCATTCTCTGGATTGACCTTCAGGGCCTGCTCCAGAAGATCGCGGGCTGCCGAGTAGTCCTGTTTATAGAAATAGACCCAGGCCAGAGTGTCTGCGGTGTTCGGCGAATCGGGCATAACCCGTCGAGCGGTTTGGGCGTAGGTGAGGGCGATGTCTACGTTCTGGCCTGGAGTCTCGACCATCAGATACGCCAGGTTGTTGGCGGCGACTGCGTTGTTCGAGTCCAGTTGGAGCGCCTTCTTGTAGTAGTCCATCGCCGCCGACTGGTCGCCCTTCGCCTCCTCCAGCGCGCCCAGCATTACGATGGCGCGGGGATCGTTGGGATGGGAGCCAGTCCAGCTTTGCCATTTGGCGATGGCAGGGTCGAGGCTGCCCAGGGCCACCTCCGTCTGGGTGTATGTCTGGATAGCGTCGGCGTTCGCAGGGTTCAAGTCCATCGCCTTTTGCGAGTTTGCCAGCGCGCCCTGCAGGTCCTTGGTCTGAAGCTGAACGAGAGCCAGTTGATTGTAGAAATTGGAGTTGTTGGGCTCCTTTGCAATCTGGGCCTGGATTCGTGCAATCGCCTTGGCCGGCTGCTTGGCGCGCAGGTCGTATGCGACCAGCAAGCCGAGCGCGCGGCCTGCGTTGGGGTCCTTGTCCAGCGACTTTTGAATGTACGCCTCGCCGTCCGGAATCTTGCCCTGGGCCAGGCGAATCTCTCCCAGTTCAAAGTAGGCCGCCGAATTGTCAGGGGAATACTTCAATGCAGTCTGGAAGTCTGCCTCCGCTTTGTCGTACTCCTTGCGGCTGGTCTCGGCGGTGCCGCGCCACAAGTAGGCCTCAGCTAAATCCGGATGCAGACTGATCATGTGATCGGCGATCTCCTGCAGCATGCCGGCGTCGTTGCGCTGGATCGCAACGTTGGCAAGCCCGGTTGCCGCCTCCACATTGCCGGGGCTGAGCCGTGCGGCCGATTGCAGCGAGGATTCCGCGGTCGCCAGATCGCCTTTGACCCCAGCGACCCGTGCCAGCAGCAGCAGGGTCTGGACGTTCATGGGATTGTCCTTGGCGGATTTCTTCAGCAGCGCAAGGGCATCGTCGGTCTTGCCGGTGTTCAACAGCAGGAGCGCATTCAGGGTCTGCACCTCAGGATTGCCGGCATCCGTCTTTGTTAACTGGTTCACAATGGGCGTCAGCTTGGCATAATCCTTCTTGTCGAAGAGGATGTGCGCGTAGGTGATCTTGACGGCAAAGCTCTTGGGATACTTCGAGCTCAGGTCGGCGAATGTCGATTCGGCGCGGTCGATCTGCCCAGTGGAGGCGTAGAACTGCAGCAGCATGCTGGATGCAGCTTCGTCGTCGGAGTTGTCCTGCACGGATTGGTTGAGGGTCTGCTCTGCCTTGGCCTTGTCTCCAGCGCGGAAGTAGAGCGCGGCCAACTGGCTGCGTGCCTGCAGGTTCTTGGGAGCGGCGCTGACTGCGGCAAGATACTGCTGTTCCGCTCCTGCCGTATCCCCCTTCTTCGCGAACATCATTCCCAGCAGGATATGCGGGGTCGCATTCTTGGGGTCAAGCGATGCTGCCTTGGTTAGCTCCTGTTCTGCATTGGCCTCATTGGCCGGGTCGGCGGACTCCAGCAGCGCCAAGGCACTGTGGTAGGTCGACCGGTTGGGGTCGATCGCAATCGCGTGCTGGATCTCCTGCAGCGCATCCGCGGTGTCGCCCTTGCGCTGCGCCGTCGCCGCCAGCAGAGCGTATGCGTCCGCATAGTTGGGATTGATGGCGAGCACGGCCTTCGCCTGGGCCTCCGCCCGGTCCGTGGCGTGGCCGGCAAGCAGCATGTTGCCCAGCTCGATGCGGGCCTCCAGGTTGTTGCCGTTCAGGTCGACCGTCTTCAACAGCTCGGAGTAGGCGAACATCGGGCTGTTCATCTTGATGTACGTCTTGGCCAGCTCGTAGTGCGCGTCGGAATAGTTCTTGTCCAGCTTGATCGCATTGGAGAACTGGATCGCAGCTTCCTTGTATTTGCCAGCGGCCTCGTACTTCTTGCCACTCTCCAGGTATTTTTGCTTGCGCACGTTGGGATCGCGGCTGCAACCGGTTACGAGGGCGAAAGCGAGCGAGAGGGCAATCACTGCCGAGATCCTGGTCTTGGGAAGATGGTTGAATTTAAACATTGGAGGCGTTCCTCAGATTGATTCGATCTTTAGTTGTTGCTGCGTTTCCGTTTCGTGCAGCGGGCCATGCAACAACCGCATGGCAACCCGCGCGTCTACACTGTGTTTCAATCTGGCACGTACGCCGGCAGCAGGGGAGTCAACTGCTGGGCAAAACTGACGGCCCGGTTCCTGGCCTCGATCCTGTCTTCGCCGTTGGGGACAGGGGTAATGATGCGCACCAGCGCCTCGTCCGTGCGGCCGTAGCGGATCGAGTCCGCCAGTGTGTACACCTTGGCCTTGTAGTCGTTGGCAATGCTGCGTCCGTGCAACTGATACCAATAGAGCGCCTCATCGGTGCTCTGTCCATCGGTGATGAGATACTCGCCGACTGTGAACGACTTCCCGGAGGCGTCGGTGAACTGGGTCACGCCATCGGAAAGGAAGCTCCAGCCCGCTCCCGGGAGGCAGTTTTGCGGGGAATGGATCGACTGGCCGGTGCGCTGGGTAGGGAAGTACGCGATGTACAGGCCGATTGGCGGGATGGCACTAGCTCCGCTGCTCTGGCTGGCGGAGTAGTTTCGATCGAGAAAGTCTCCCTTGCCGAGAATCTGGAGCGCCTCCGCACTAATGGGGACTTCGGTGGCGACACGAGGACCGATTGCCATTGGAAATTCGCTGAGCGGACGGCTGGCGGGGACATGATCGACGTCGCCGCGGACGTGCAATACCGTTACCGTTGCCAGCATCAGCAGAAAGATGACCCAAAGCCGTGGAGACTTCATGCCGGTTGCCTCTCTTCCCCAGCAATAAGACGCATGCTGAGATGCACAAGATAGAGGCAGGAGAGAGATATCAGGAACATAAGCCAGCCGGAGAACTCATGGAAGAAGCCCAGCGCTTTGTCCGGATCCCAATACTGGACGCATAGCCCCGTGCCAAAGATTCGGCCAGCATTGGCGGCCACCGCAATGGGCAGACTGGAGAGTGCGAGCACGACCCGGCGCCAGGTTGCGCGCTCCAGGAAGTAGCCGTAGATGACTGCCACCGTGAACAGGCTCATCAAAGAGCGGATGCCGCTGCACGCTTCCGCGACTTCCAACGGCATTGCGGGCAGGTTGATAACGTTGCCATCGCGCAAGACCGGAACGCCGGCCAGGGGGAGCAACTGGCTGGCCACGGTGGAGGCAAAGATCTGTAACGGGAAGGTGATCTTGTTGAACAGGATGGTGGGTAGCGGGATGGCCAGAATCAGGACGAAGAAAACGAACTTGAGCCGGCTGAGCATCTCACTGCCAAGCAGTGTCCAGACCATGCCGGCGACCAGGAGGATAAACGAAGTGCGCTGCAGGAACAGGTCCGCGCCAAAGATGCCGACAATGAGCTCGAAGAGACCGAGGGTGACGAGGGAGATGCCGGCCCATGTGGGTTTGAGGGGCGTGGCCTGGAGCTGCCGGCGATTGTCCCAGAGCAGGAAGGCTGCGAAGAATGGAATCAGGAATCCGTGCGAAAAGTCCGGGAGATCGTACCAGTCGTAGACCAGCTTGCCGGCGATCTTGAAATACAATAGGACCAGCAGCAGAGTAAGAGAAAGAATCGGTGCCCAGTCGATGGTCCACTGGGCGCCTCCGGGTTCGGCGTTGCAAGCAGTCTCCCAGTCGGTACCCGCAGGGGCTGGATCTCCCGAACCAAGAATGGTTTTGGGACCGGACAAGGTGGGTGACATGGTTGCCTCGCGTATCGTAGTCGGCTGCACGATCTCTTATTGACGATTCGGATTCCGAACAAATTATCGCATGCGCCGCGCACCTGTACGCCCGCGCTGCCCCGGACTTAAGTTGATCAGGCTGGCACACTTAAGTGGAATAAGCAGAAAGCGATAAGTGGAATAGGGTTCTCTATGGACGGAGAAACGCATCTTGACCGGTGCAGCCTGGGGATGATCCGTTGCGGGTTCCGTGGTCTTACCCTCACCGCTTCCTAAGGGTGTAGAATCTGTAAGTTGTTCGTTGTCTGCCTCCAAAGCCTTTGTTCGATGCCGCATGCGGAGCGAGATATTGGAAGAGCCGGATTCGAGCCGTGGTTTGGCAACCATGGTTCAAGCGCGTCACACGCGTTCGTTGAGAACGAATGTTGACTCAGGAGAGGCGGCTCGATGCGCCCCCTCCGTAACCGAAATCCCAACGAATCGATAGGACTATGAGAATTCTTCGCGGAACCCTTTGCTTGCTGATCCTCGTGCCGGCGGTAGCACCTGGTTTTGCCCAGGTGGCCGGCAAGCCAGTCCTGAGCGCGGAGCCTGCCCCAATTGCTGCCGCAGCCCCGTCCACTCCAGTTCAGCCTGCGCTGACGTCGGTCTCCCCCGACTACGTAATTGGCGCGAAGGACTCGCTCAAGGTGGATGTGTGGAAGGAGCCGAATCTTTCCGGAACCCAGCCGGTGCGGCCGGACGGGAAGATCACTCTTCCACTGATTGGAGACATCGTTGCTTCGGGATTCACTCCGACGCAACTCGCCAAGGACATTACCGATCGCCTCAAGCAATTCGTTACCGAACCGACGGTAGATGTAACCGTACTGGCCGTGAACAGCCAACAGATATTTTTTATTGGCGAGGTTTTGAAAGTGGGGCCGATGGCGATTACTCCAGGGATGACGATTCTGCAGGCGATTGCGTCCGCCGGTGGACTGACGCCGTACGCCAACAAGAAGAAGATTTACATCTGGCGTGGCGAGCCGGGCAAGGAGCAGAAGATTCCCTTTGACTACAACAAGGCCTTGAAGAAGGGGGATATGCAGGGAGTTACGCTGCTTCCTGGCGATACGATTGTTGTTCCCTCATGATGAAGATGCCCCAACTCGTTGCCCTTTTCCATCGTAGAAAGCCTGCCCTGTCGCTTGGTTGGATGCTGACATTGTTGGCGGCTGTCACGGCGTCCACTGCTTCCGGTCAGGCGCTGCCGGCTGCCGAGGCTGCGCCCGTGTCGACCGGCTTCTCGCTGCCCTTGACCGCAGGCACGTTGCAGTATGGCGTGAGCGCCTCCGAGAGCCTGATCTGGGGCTATTACGGAAGCTCGGGTGCAGCTACCTCGACCAATCTCACCGGCGATCTTGCGTATATCTCCAGCAGCAAGCGGGATCCATTCAGCATGATCTTCTCCGGCGGCCGCTTGTGGAGCGGTTCGGGGCAGGCGTCCCACAGCTACCTCAACTTCGCGCTCTCGCAGGTGATCAACGCAGGACGGTGGAACACAGTCATCTCGGATAGCGTGAGCTATTTGCCCGGAACTCCAACCACCGGTCTCTCGGGAGTCGCGGGAGTGGGAGACCTGGGCATCAATCCCGTTCAGGTGGGTCCAGCTTCCGGTCAAGGTGTGCTGACCAACTCCTCCAGCCAGGTGAGCAACACCTCTTCGCTCAGTATTCAGCGTCAGCTTACGGGGAAGACTTCCATCAATGGGTCCGGCTTCTATGGCATCAGCCGGTTCCTCTCCACGTCTGGGAACCCGAACGCCGGACTGGGAAGCGATTCGGCGAGCGGATCGGGTGGGATCAGCCATCAGTTCGACGTGCGCAATACGCTCGGCGCAAATTACACGTACTCCTCGTACTCCTTCCCGCAAGACACGGTTGGAATCGCTGCGCCTGATTTTGTCAGTCAGACGGTCAGCGCTCAAGGGGTACACCAATTTACCCGGAGGCTTGGAGCCTCTGCATCCGTGGGGCCGCAGTGGACCTCCATCTCGTCCACCAATACGAAGCTGCTGAGCCTTTTTGCCAATGTGGCGGCATCCTACAACCCGGCACACACTCATATGTCTGTTGGGTATGTTCGCAGCACGAACAATGGATATGGAGTGACCGGGGGAACAACCTCCGATAGCGTCAGCGGCTCGATTTCCGGCGGCTTCGGCCGCGTCTGGAGCGCCGCAGCATACTCCGCATTTACCCGTAGCAACAACCTGCCTGTGCCCGGAATCTCGCCGTTCAGCTTTCATACCACGGTGTCGGGGTTCCAGATCTCGCGCGCCATTGCACGGAGCTTCTCGTGCTACGGCAGCTATACTTTGGAGAAGCAATCGACCGCAGGGCCTGTCGTCGCCGTGGATGTATACAGCGGCCTGACGCAAGTGGTGGGCTTCGGTCTGACCTTCTCTCCCATGCCGATTCACTTTGGACGAATGTAAGGAGGATTTATGCTTGGTCATCGAGCACTGAATGGCGAAGACTATCTAGCCATACTGAAACGGCGCTGGTGGATCCTGGCGATTCCCGCCATCGTTTTTCCAATCCTGGCGATTGGCATCACGTTCGTTGTTCCCGCGGAATACGTGTCGCAGTCGCTGGTGCTGATTGACGAGCAGAAAGTTGCGTCCAACTTTGTGCAGTCGGTGGTCAGCGAGGACCTGAACAATCGCCTGGCTTCAATGAAGGAGCAGATTCTCAGCAGCTCCAGTCTACAGCCGATTGTTGAGAGGTACAACCTCTACGCCTCCGAGCATTTGGCCATGGATGCGCGCATCGACAAGGCTCGCAAGAGTGTCGTGATCCAGGCGATCGAGTCCGACCTGGCCCGCGCAAACGGACTGCCCGGCTTCCGGATTTTCTTCACCGCCAACGATCCCCATACGGCGCAACAGGTATGCGGCGAGATTACGTCTCTGTTCATGCAGACCAATCTGCGGCTGCGCGAAGATTCCGCGAAGGGCACCACCGACTTCCTGAAAGAGCAGATCGACCAGGCCAAGCACACGCTGGATGACCAGGATGCAAAGCTGGCTGCATTCCAGAGCGCGCACCCCGGCAATCTTCCTGGAGACGAAGCCACGAACCAAAGTTTTGTAGGCACGCTGACCGCGCAGTTGGATGCAACCACACAGCAGATCCAGAGCTACGAGCAGAGCAGGGCCATGGATGAAGCGTTGCTGGCAGAGCAGTCCGGACCATCTGCGCCAACCGCCGCTGCCACCCAGACGCCGCAGGCCGAAGAGCAGGAAATGAAGGAACTGCTGGCGCAGGAAGCGGACTTGGAGCTGCACTACCAGCCGGACTATCCCGACGTGAAGGCGATCCATCGCAAGATTGAAGACTTGCAGAAGAAAATGGCACGGGAAGCGGCCGCGCCGCCGCCCACGTCGACGCCCTCCACGGGTCCGAGCCGTACGGACTCGGCTTCGGTGCAGGCCATCCGCGCGCGGCTGCGCGGGCTCGACCTCGCCATCCAGGACAAGCACAAGCAACAGGAGCAACTGCAGCAGCAGATTCGTGCCTATCAGGGCCGCATTGAATCCAGCCCGCAGATCGAGGCCCAATTGAAGGAACTGACCCGCGATTCGGAGACGGCGTTGGCGTTCTACAACAGCCTGTTGACCAAGATGAATCAGGCCCAGATGCAGACCGATCTGGAGCTGCGCCAGCAGGGTGAGACCTTCAGTCTGTTGGACGCAGCGAATTTTCCGGACTCGCCGACCTTCCCGAAGCAAAGTGTGTTTGCGATGGGCGGTGTTGGTGGAGGCCTGGTGTTTGGGCTGTTGATTGTTGCCCTGCTGGAATACCGGGACACCGCGCTGCGCACGGAGCGCGATATATGGGCCTTTACCCAGTTGCCCACGCTTGCAGTCATTGCATGGTCTGGAGACTTTGGCGATGTCGCCGGCGATAAACCGGCGCGCGGCAAGCGGCTGTTCGGTCGCAAGGCGCCCAAGAAACTGCTCGCGGACAGCGCAGGATAACCATGTATAAGAGCTTCTTCAATCTGAAGATCAATCCGTTCGCAAGCAGCCCGGACCCGCGGTTTCTCTACATGATGCCGCACACCCGGGAGGCGCTGGCCACGCTCGAGTACGGCATCTCCGCGCACAAGGGATTCATCGTCCTGACCGGAGAGGTGGGCACGGGCAAGACGACGCTGCTGCGCCGTGCGCTGGCCTCGCTGGACCAGAGCCGCGTGTTCAGCTCCTTCGTCTTCAATCCGCGGCTGGATGTCCTCGACTTTCTGGAGTTCATCCTTTCGGACTTTGGCATCTCCCCGCAAAACCGGACCAAGTCGGGGATGTTGATTCAACTGAATCGCTGGCTCATTGAGCGGTATCGGCGCGAAGAGACCTGTGTGATTGTGGTGGACGAGGCGCAGAACCTGGAGTGGGAGCTGCTGGAAGAGATTCGTCTGCTGACCAACCTGGAGACCTCTTCCGAGAAGCTGGTGCAGATCGTGCTCTCCGGCCAGCCTGAGTTGGAAGAGAAGCTGCGCGCTCCGGATGTTCGCCAGTTGCGGCAGAGAATTGCACTGTGGGCCCGCACTCATGCCATTACCGCCGAGCAGACCTCCAACTACATCGCGCAGCGTCTGCTGATTGCCGGGACCTCGGAACGAATCTTCCCGGACGACGCCATCGCGGCGATTCATCGGTCTAGCCGCGGAATTCCGCGCATCATCAACCTCATCTGTGAGCATGCCCTGATCCTGGCCTACGTGGAGCAGCTACACCAGGTGCCCGAGGCGTTGATTCAGGCGGTCGCCACCGACCTCGATCTAGACCCGCAGCCGTTCATGGTCTCCACCGCTCACAGCGGGTTTTCAACAAACTCCACGCTTCCATCGCAGAAGCACCCAGGAAGGGAAGAGAGATGAGCAAAATCTACGAAGCTTTGCGTCAAGCGGAGTTGGATCGGGCCAAGTCCGGTGCGGCCCCGGCCGACTCTGGAGCGGCCCCGGCCGCTACCATGCAGGCCGTGCTTGAAGCTGAAGTCGCGCCCGTTCCGGAGCTGGCGAACAGCGCCAGGCCGCTTGTCGCCGCGGAGCCGGTAAGCCGTCCAACCAGCGAGCGGAATGTGGGGACCGCTCTTGCCGAATCCCGTATCGCTGCACCGGCCATTCCAGTGGAGAAGGTCGACTCGACGGAACTGGACGTCTCCAAGATTCGCCAGTCGATCTGGCATCCGCTGCTACAGCAGCTTCCGGGACTGGAAGACCGCGGCAGTTCGGTTGAGCAGTTCCGCAGCCTGCGGTCGAGGATGCAGGAGTTTCGCGACCTGAACAAGCTCAAGTCGATTCTTGTTT
>Ga0181516_10000797_pt1 | contig 26265 bp, 23 predicted proteins | sample PEATcosm2014_Bin_25_FD_121104 | JGI IMG/M metagenome (GOLD analysis project Ga0181516, IMG submission 121104) | Peatland microbial communities from MTU Mesocosm Facility, Houghton, MI, USA - PEATcosm2014_Bin01_10_metaG | ecosystem: Environmental > Terrestrial > Soil > Wetlands > Peat | place... | reverse complement strand
CGATCCGTGACAACAACCTCTTGAGACACGACAGCTAAAGCCCATTGATTTCATTGGAGCTTTGCGGCACGGCTAAAGCCGTGCCCTTTCAAAACTGGTCTACGGTAAAACCAAAAATGCCCTGGTCAGGTTAGCGGAGTTTGCAAACAGCAAAGGCCGGAGCAATCGCTTCGGCCTTTGCCGTCTTAGGCGCCTTCAACACGCAACTCCAATCGTGAGCGCTATACGAACCATATCTGCAACACCTCAAAAAGCCATACAACTTGAGACTTTGAGTGTTGCAAAACTGCAGTGCAGAAGGAAGCCCCGGAAATGGCTCGCTGGCGATTCACCGGATCACATGAATCGGGATGCCGACGCTGAGGTTTTTCCAGGCTTTTTCGGCGGTGTAGACGGGCGCCTTGAGCGCAATCGCCAGCGCCAGGCAGGATCGGTCTCCCAAGGACAAGCCGTACTTTTCCGTCGTTGCGATCATGCTCCCGGCGATCTTCGCCTGTTCAATCGTGTAAGGCTCGACCGCCGCTATCGAAGCGAGTGCGGCCTCCCAGGCTTTATCGGGATCGTTCCTCATTTTCACGAGCTTGGATTGCACTTCTGCCAGATTGACCGTGCTGACCACGGCATTCTTTCGGATATCAATCGTCAACTTTTCCGCACCCGGTTCCTGTTGAAGCAGGGCGAGAATGGCAGAGGCATCGAACACAACATCACTCATGCTTCGCCGCCTCGCGCCGCTCCGCACTTAACTCGTCGGCAAGCGAGACTCCCGGCGGAACGACTTGCCGTACCCACTCCTGGGCACGCCGCAGGCGGCTTTCCATCGTTGAGATGCGCAATTCGCCGTCTACCACGCGCATATCCACCACAGCGCCAGCGTCCATTCCCAGCGCCTGGCGCATTGCCGCTGGAATAACGACGCGCCCTTTTTCACCCAAACGTGTTCGGACCTTCAGTTCCTTACGTTCCATCAGTTCCATGTGACCCTCCATGCACCTTGTGGCACTATCATAACATAGTGTCACTTAGATCAATAGTGGGACATTCCAATTTTGTCCCACGGAGGTTATTTACGCCACCGCAACCTTCCGACCCGAATCGGTGTCTAACTCTTTGCCGGGAGCAGAACGCCCGGAAGTATCTAAGACAATCTTTTTATTGAGGTTCAGACATGTCATTCCTCCATTGGATGCCGCTTTTGCGGCGTGTCAGTTTCCTTGGATCTGCGGCCATCCTCGCAGCCGGACTGGCAAGCGCCCAGTCCTCACCCGCCCCCAGCCCGACAAGCTCGGCCGGGTTCTCTTCTTCAAATGATCCCGATTCGGTCCAGCTTGCGGAGTCTGTCGCTCCAGCCGAGATGGCCGCTCTGCCCTCCGCGCCTCGCCCGGCTGCCTCTGCCGCGGGTCAGGAGTATGGCAGCCACGGATGGAAGCAGAGTATAGCCAGCAAACTTGCAATGGAGATTGGCGGCGGAGTCGATGCGCCAACCGACAAGACCTATATCACCTGGGGCGAACAGTTTACCGTGGGTGGCGGAATCAACTTCTCCAAGCGATTGGCACTGTTGGCCGAATATCAGTTCATTGACGATAAGCTCCCCGGCGCGATCATCGCCGAGACCGGCGCCAACGGTGGCCACGCGCACATTTGGTCGCTTTCTCTCGATCCGGTCATCAGTCTGTTTCCCAAGTCCAGCAATGACTTCTATGTGACCGGCGGCGGAGGCTTCTATCGCAAAGTGACAAGCTTTACCAATCCGCAAGAGGCGGAGTACTGCAACTACTATTACTGCGGCATAACAACTGTGAACGCGGTCGTCGGGCACTTCTCCTCGAATCAAGGCGGCTACAACATCGGCGGCGGCTATCAGCACCGGATGGGCGGCATGTACCAGGACAGCAAGATGAAGCTCTTTGTGGAGGCCCGTTACCTGGACGTGCTCACGCCGGCGGTAACGACCCAGCCCAACGGACTCGGAACTACCACCGTCGGCGCCGGCACGAAGCTGGTTCCTGTCTCGGTGGGAGTTCGCTGGTAGGGTTGGAATCAACCGTGCCCGGTGGTCTGGATTCAGCGCCGCGTCCTGCTTTTCAGTTTCTTTCCGCCATGATGCGCGACGCCGCGAATTCCCGGTTTTTCCGGGGAACAGGATTCGAAGGCTAATGTCAGCCACCCCGCTGACGTACCAGCCCTTCAACCTGGCTAGAGAATCCCCATCACTCTGAGCCGGAGAAGACCACCGGCGAGAACTCCAAGCGGCGTCAACGCCACCAGCGTCAACTGGTACCAAATTGGCTGCCTGCCTTTCGATTGCAGCGCGCTCAGAGCCGCCAAGGCCAGCACTATGATTCCCAGGGCGAGCACATGGTACAGCGGGTTTGCGGCTGCCAGCCACGACGTTACGTACCCGCCGGCTGCAGCCGCCAGAAACGAGTAACCGAGATTCACGAAGATATAACCTGGCTGCGGATTGCCCTGCTCGCCTACCCAGCTCGGCGTGAGCCGCATCAGCAGGGCGGTGAGCGCGGCAACCAGAACGGCCATGGTGAGAAGCCCGGCCGCCAGCGCCAGAAATGCGTGAAGGGTTACCACGGCTTTCTTTCCTCCTGGGTCGGGGTCCCCACTTCACCGCGCTCAATCCTCTCGAGAAACGCCCGAGCCAGCTTGCGCTCTCCCGGATGGCTCTCGCCGTGGATGGTGCACAGGTCGAGAAATTCGTTGCACAGCGCGTTGCGTTCTTCAAGTTGCGCAAAGATTGCCTGCAATGCGACTGCGAGTTGCCTGAGCCGCGCAGCCTCCGGCCAAACGCCGCCTTCGTCCTCATCGCGGACATACTCAGAGAACAAACCCTTGCGCCCGCGCGCGCACTCATCCAGACACGCGAGCAGTTGCTCACTAAAGGCGCGTTCCAGGGCCACCATCTCTTCGGAATTGATTTCGTCTGAGTGCATCGTTCCTTCTCTACTTACTGCGCATCGCCGCTTCTACATCGCCGGCGGCGTGCGGAAGGTCCGCGTCCAGATCAATGAGTTTTCCATCGGCGCCCACAAGGAAGTCGCACTCGATGCGCACGCCGAGTTTCTCTTCAGGAATGTAGATGCCCGGCTCGATGGTAAACACCATTCCCGGCTTCAGGACCGTCGGGTAGTGGTCGGTGGGATCGTGCACGTCGATGCCCAGCATGTGGCCAAGGCCGTGCAGCCAGTATTGCCCAAGCGGCTGCCCGTGCTGGTCTTTGCCATGGGTATCGATGTAGTTGTAGGCGGCGGTGTCGAGGGAGTTCGGGTCGTGGCGGTCGCGGTCGTTGATGCTCGACTTGCCGGATACGAATGCATCGATCGCCGCCTGCTGCGCGCCCAAAACAATGTCGTAGATTTCGCGCTGCCGCTGAGTGAAGTGGCCGTTCGCCGGCACGGTGCGGGTGATATCGGCGGCATACATGGAGTACTCGCAGGCCGCGTCGACAACGACGATGTCGCCGTCTTCAATGGTGCGGGAGTTCTCCGCGTAGTGGAGTGTCGTCGAGTTGATGCCGGAGCCCACGATGGCGGCGTAGCTGGCGCGCTCGCAGCCGTTCTCCATCCATGCGGCCGTCATCTTGCCGGCGATGGTTCGCTCGGTCACGCCCGGTTTCACGGCATGCATCATCACACGCTGGCCCGCGATTGACGCGGCTGAGGCTTTCTTCAGCAAGTCGACTTCGCCTTCGTCTTTCACCATCCGCAACTGAGCAGTCAGGCTGGTGACGTCGTGTGTGGCCGCGGCCGTTGTGCCGAGCGTGGCCGCAGTAAAGTCTACGAGCGCCTTTGCCTGCGAGGCGGTTGGCTGCGTAAAGAGGCCGTAGGCCAGACCGTGGTCCTTGTCGATGAGGGCATTCAGGGCTGCCGGCAAGTCTGTCATCTGTTCGACTGCGTCGACGCTGGTGGCTTGCATGACACCGGGCGAGGAAGAATCAAGCTTGATGCCGGTGTACTTCTCCATGCGCAGGTTGCGGGTGGGGAGGAAAAGAATCTCCTTATACGCTCGCGCGCCGGCCGTCTCGCTCGCCGGGGAATCGGCGATCACGAGCAGCGCCGCACCGGGTTCGGTCCAGCCGGTCAGATAGTAGAAGTCCTCATCCTGGCGGTAGGGGGCAAGATCGAGCAGAGGCTCCTCGGCCGCAAAGAGCACGGCAACGCCGCCGTGGAGTTTGGCAGCCAGCGCCACGCGGCGGGCGTGGTACACACTGAGGGACTGCTTTTCTAGCGCGCGCAGGGCGGGCATCGCAATCGAAACAGCGAACAGGGACAAGGCAATCATTCGGAACAATTTCATTCCGCTATTGTCGTCCCTTGCCGCCCTCGGCGCAAAACGGAATTATGGACAAAGCCGTCTTCGCCGGATCTGCATGAAAAGGCTGCTCTTCCAGCGTTTTGGAGGATGTTGAAGAGTAACGGTTGAGATTCTCCACGAATTTAGCTAAGATAACTTAGCAGGATTGAGCTATACATGATTAAAGCCAGCATTTTCGAAGCCAAGACCAATCTTTCCGATCTTTTGAAACAGGCGCAAAGGGGCGAGGCGGTGACGATCACCTCGGGACGGGCGAAGACTCCCGTGGCACGGCTTGAGGCGATTCAGCCGGTCCCGAGGAAGCGGCTCGGTGCGCTGGAGACCCCTGGATTTGTCCTCTCCGAGCACTTCTTTGAGCCGCTGTCAGAAAGGGAACTCGATCTTTGGGGAGGGGGCGGTGAGTGAAAGTCTTGCTCGATACCTGCACCATAATCTGGGCGACGCTCTCACCTTCGTCGCTGAGCCGTCAGGCGCGCGAAACGATTGCCGACGAGAGCAATATGGTTCTCGTTTCTGCGGCTTCGGCGTGGGAGATCGTAACGAAGGTGCGCGCAGGCAGGCTTCCCGGTGTGGAAAAGCTGGAGCGCGATTACCTCGATGTGATGGAAGATGCCGGATATACACAGCTCGCCATCGATACAGGGTCGGCGTTGCGGGCCGGGAGGCTAGTAGCTGAACATCGCGATCCATTCGACCGAATGATCGCGGCGCAGGCGCTGGCTTTGGACTTCGTGGTTCTCAGCCCGGACTCGCAACTGGACCAGTTTGGGGTGCGGCGGATGTGGTGAGGGTAGTCAGGTCTCCCCTTGCCTTCGTCTTTCGACCCCCGTTTCGAATGTCAAAATTCGGTTGACTGGCCCCTCTCCCCCATTGAATTTCCCGGCAAATTCGCCTATGCTAAGGATGCAGACGAATTTGTCCGCCAGAGAACTACCGTGTGCGCACCGGCTGGCGGAGAGAGGAGTGGGCTCATAGCCCACTTTTTATTTGCGGCAAATTTAGCGGGGTAGACACCCCGAAAACGGCCGGGAAAAGCGGCTGAAAACAGGTCTTCCGGCGGGCGACTTTGGCTCGACGGGTTGCAGGAACGATGGCAGTCAGGCTGGACGAAATTCGATCGGCGGCGGCACGGGTGGCCGCTTCGCATGGGCTGGACGTGGTGGACATCGAGTTCATTGGCCCTGCGAAGGAGCGGACCCTGCGGATTTTTCTCGAGAGGAACGCCGAGGGACGCGCTCATCTGAAAGCGGCAATCGCTGGTGGGGCAGACGATCTCCCGGAACGGCTGGTTGAGGGCCGTCTGAGCGTGGAGCAGTTGTCGGGCGTGACGCACGAGGATTGCGCCGCTTTCAGCCGCGACTTTGGCGTGCTGCTGGATGTGGAAGACCTGGTTCCGGGAGCGGAATATACGCTGGAAGCGAGTTCTCCGGGGCTGGATCGGAAGCTGAGCCGGGCGGAGGATTTTGAACGGTTTCAAGGATGCCTGGTGAAGGTGCAGACTTTTGAGGCGATCCGCAACAACAGGCACTGGCAGGGACGGCTGATTGCGACAGCTTCCCCGGTCTCAGAATCGAGACCGGGGGCACCCGGCAAGGACGCTGGAACGGGAAAGACCATTACGCTGGACCTGAATGCGGTGAAGCAGAACAGCAAGAGCCGGAAGACCGGCGTGAGCATCGTCGAGATCGCCTTGGAGAATATTGAGAAGGCGCAGCTGGTGCCGGAGATATAGGGTTTCTGGAATCCGAGGTCTTCCGCCGCGACGGACGAAACTTGGGGCTCCCGTAACTGAGAAAAGCAACCGCAGATTCTTCGACTGCGCTGCGCTCCGCTCAGGATGACAGCAGTCGTTTGAGTGGAAAAGCGGAGCCGACAATAACCAAGCAGACCAGGGTGAGCAGTTAACCCGGCCGCAAACAGATTTCGAGAGAGTAAGCAAAGTATGGCCAGCAGCGTTTTGTATCAAAGCATCGAGCTCCTCAGCCAGGAAAAGGGCATTGACCCGGCCATCGTCGTTGGCGCGGTCGAGGAGGCCATCGCCCTGGCTACGCGCAAGTTCTACAAGACCCAGGAAAACATGCGCGGAGAGCTCAACAAAGAGACGGGCGAGATTACGGCCTACATCTATAAGACAGTTGTGGCGGACGCAGAGCAGGTGGAAGACCCGCTGAACCAGATCACGCTGGAAGAGGCCAATGAGCTGGCCCCCGGCGTCGAAGTCGGCTCCGAGATCCGCATGTATCGCGACACGAGTCCGCTGGGACGCATCGCCGCGCAATTGGCCAAGCAGGTCATCTTCCAGAAGGTCCGCGAAGCCGAGCGCGACACGGTCTTCCAGGAATACGCACATCGCGAGAAGGAAGTGCTGAACGCCACGGTCAAGCGGATCGAAGGCCAGGACGTGATCTACGATCTGGGCAAGGCTGAAGCCCGCTGCCCCAAGCGCGAGCAGTCGCGGTTGGAGCAGTTCTCGATCGGCGAGCGCGTCCGCGTGGTTCTGCTCAAGGTGGACCGAGCCGCCAAGGGACCGCAGGTGATCGTCTCGCGGGCCGCTCCGGAGCTGGTTTCGAATCTGTTCCAGTCGGAAGTCCCGGAGATTTACGACAACACCGTTGTGATCAGGGCCATCGCGCGCGAGGCCGGCGAGCGCACCAAGATCGCCGTCCAGAGCCGCGACAAGGACGTTGACCCGGTAGGCGCCTGCGTGGGCATGAAGGGCATGCGCGTGCAGTCGATTATCCGCGAGTTGCGCGGCGAAAAGATTGACATCATCGAGTTCAGCGACGAGATTACGACCTTTGCCGAAAAGGCGTTGCAACCGGCCAAGGTGAGCCGCGTTTCCATCACCGACCTGACAGAGAAGCAGTTGGAAGTGATCGTGGACGACACTCAGCTTTCGCTGGCGATCGGCAAGAAGGGACAGAATGTTCGCCTGGCCGCCAAGCTGCTGGGTTGGAAGATCGACATCAAGAGCGAAGAGGAAAAGCGCCAGGAGGTCGAGCAGCAGATGGGCGCTTTCGGCAGCGGACCTTCGACGCCGATCGAGCAGGTTACCGAGTTGGGCGACGGCATCATCCAGAAGCTTGTCGCCGCCGGCATCACCACTGTCGAGGCACTTGCGGACATGACTCCCGAGCAACTTGAGGAGATTCCCGGCATCGGCGAGAAGACGCTGGAAAAAATCTCGGTTGCGGTTCGCCACTACTTCGGCCATTTTGAAGAAGGGGAAGAAGGCCACGTGCCGGAGGCAGCGGAAGCACCAGCCGGCGAAGCGGAAGTGGAAACCGTGCCCGCAGTGGAGGCTGATGCCGAAGCTGAAGCGGAAAACGCCGCCGAAGTTATTGAAGAAGCAGAAAGTACCGCCGCCGTTGAAGCCGATGAGGACCCTGTCAGCGACATGGAATCGGCAGTCGAGAACGTGCCCGAAGCCGGCGACACCGCAGACGAGATTGAAACCGAAAGCGCAACCGAAGAGCAGGCGGCCAAAGAGGACGGCGCGTAAGATGCGCCGCAGCCTACAAAGCCAATCGAACGATCAAAACATCCATTGCCACGAGGTAGCCATGAGCGACTAAGTGCTTTGGAAGCAGATTCTGAAAAGAGGCGGATGAGTAAGGTTCGTATCAACGATCTCGCGCGCGAAATGGAAGTCAAAAGCAGGCAGATTCTTGACGTTTTGGCGGAACTCGGCCTGGGCGCAGGAAAGACCCACTCCAGTTCGTTGGAGTCGGATGAGGCGGAGAAAGTGCGCGCGCAATTTGAGCGTGGAACGCGCTCTGCCGGCCATGCAAGCGCTGCGTCCTCGCGCGCTCCCCAGGCTATAACGCCAAAAATCGATCTTTCGCATATCTCCAAGCCGGGCGACGTACTCAAGGCCGTTCTAGCCAAAAAGAAGGAAGAAGAGGACGAGGCGCGCCACCCGCATATGCCGGCAAGGCCGGCGCCCGCGCCCATGGCAAAAGCTCCCGCGCCCCCTGTACCCGCGGCACCGGTTGTGGCCGCGCCAGCTCCGGCTGCGGCTCCGGCTCGTCCGGAACCGCGCAGGATTGTTCCCCAGCCACGCTCCGCGCCGCCGATCGTCCAGCCATCCGCGCCCCCTGCCATCGCCTCCAAACCACCGGCAGGTGCGGTGGTTGCCAAGGCTCCAGCAGGCGCCGCCACGCGTCCCGTTGTTGTCGTCGCGCCGCCTTCGGGCACCATCGTCGTCAAGCCGCCCGCGACTCCCGCAAAGGACGCTGCCGCCAAGCCGGTCGCCAAAGCCACCGTTGCCGCGCCTGAAGTTCCCGCTCCGGCTGCAGCCGCAGTCGAGGAACCGGCCGCTGCCGCACCGGCCGCTGAGCCCGCGGGCGTCGCGCCTGAAGCTGCGAAGATTCTCGTGGAAACTCCGGACAGAGAGGCTGCCGTTTCCTCAATTTCCGCCGAGTCCACTCCCGCACACCCGCCGGCCGGCCGCAGCAAGACGCCGGCTGCTCCCGCTCCGCCTGTTCGCCGCATGGTGATGCCCCAGACTGGCCCGCGGCCGGTCTACAAGGCTCCCATCCTGCCGCCTGCCGAGCCCGGCACAGGCAACCTGGCACCCGGCGCTGGAATTCAGCGCGGCAAGCCTATATTCGATCGACGTCCTTCGGGCGGCCCCGGCAGTTACCCGCAGCGCACCCCCGGTGGGCCTTCAGCCCCAGGTCAGTTCCCTGGCGGACCGCGCCCCAAGCATCCGACGCGCACTCCGATGGGCGGCTCCTCCGGCACTGGCGCTCCCGGAGCGCGGCCCGGTTTTGGCGCACGGCCAGGCTTTGGGGGGCCTCCGCGGCCAGGCTTTGGCGCCCGGCCCGGCGCAGGCGGAGCTCCGCCCACGGGCGAGGCTCCTCGGCCGCAGCGCGCCCCTTCTCGCGGACGCGGCGGACGGCCGCAATACCCCAAGACCAAAGAAGGCCCGATGAAGGGCTTTGTGCCGCCGCCACGCTATAGCGGCATGCAAATCAGCGGCGAGCCGCTCCCCATCACGCGCGAGATCACAGTAACTGAAGGGATCAGCGTCAAGGATCTGGCTGAGAAGCTCGAAGTTCGCGCCAAGGACCTGATCGCCACACTGCTGATGAGCGGCGTATTTGTCACGGTCAACCAGTCGCTCGACGCCGAGATGGTGAAGGAGGTTGCCGCCAAGTTCGGCGCTGCCGCCTCGGTCATCAGTTACGAAGAAGAGATTGCCAACCAGGCTATCGAAGAGGTCCTCGAAGCCGAGAACACCGGGGAGCTGGAAGTTCCGCGCTCTCCAGTCGTCACCGTCATGGGCCACGTCGATCACGGCAAGACGTCGCTGCTCGACGCCATCCGCGAGACCGACGTGGCGGCAGGCGAGGCTGGCGGCATTACCCAGCACATCGGCGCCTACAAGGTAAGATTCGCCAAGGAAGGCTCACCCGCCTCCGGCCGCGAGATCGTCTTCCTGGACACCCCCGGTCACGAGGCCTTTACCCGCATGAGAGCCCGCGGAGCCAAGGTGACCGACATCGTGGTCATCGTGGTCGCGGCCGACGACGGGGTGATGCCGCAAACCCTGGAAGCAATCGACCACGCCAAGGCCGCCGGAGTCCCTATCATCGTGGCCGTCAACAAGATCGACAAGCCGGAAGCCAATCCGGATCGCGTCAAGAAGCAGCTTGCCGACCGCGGCCTGATTCCGGAAGAGTGGGCCGGCGCAGGGCAGGAAGGCACGGTTTTCGTCGAAGTCTCGGCCAAGAAGCGCAAGAATCTCGACCTGCTGCTTGAAATGATTTGTCTGGTCTCCGACATTCGCGCTCCCAAAGCCACTCCCGGCCGCAAGGCGGTTGGTTCGGTCATTGAAGCCAAGCTCGATCGCGGGCGCGGCGCAGTTGCAACCGTCCTCGTCCAGGACGGAACCCTTCGCCTCAACGACAGCTACATCGTGGGCAACACATTCGGCAAGGTCCGAGCCATGTTCGACGACCGCGGACGCGCCATTGTGGAGGCCGGGCCATCCACGCCAGTCGAGGTGCTGGGTCTGGAATCGATGCCTGATTCCGGCGACACCTTCCTGGTGGTCGCCGACCGCGACAAGGCCAAGGGAATCGCGCAATACCGCAAGATGAAGGAGAGAGACGCCCAGCTTGCCAAGAGCTCCCGCGTGTCGCTGGAAGGCCTGGCAGAACAGATTCGCCAGGCAGGCGTAAAGGATCTGCCGCTGATCATCAAGGGCGACGTCACCGGATCTGTGGAAGTGCTGGCCGACTCTCTGGTGAAGATGTCCACCGAGAAAGTCCGGATCAAGGTTATCCACTCTGGTGTCGGTTCCATCACGGAGAGTGATGTCCTCTTGGCTACCGCGTCGAATACGATTATCATCGGCTTCAATGTGAGGCCCGAACGCAAGGCAGCCGAGCTGGCTCAACAGGAAGGCATCGAAATCCGACTGCACTCCATCATTTACGAGTTGCAGGATGAGATTCGACTGGCCATGATGGGCCTGCTCGATCCAACCTTCAAGGAGAACTATCTTGGACGCGCCGAAGTCCTGAACATCTTCCGCATTCCCAAGGTGGGCACCATCGCCGGTTGCCGCGTCCAGGACGGAGTCATCCGCCGCGACGCGGAAGTAAAGGTGATGCGCGGGGACGAACAGGTCTTCAAGGGGAAGATCGGCTCGCTCAAACGCTTCAAGGACGACGCCAAGGAAGTGACCAACGGCATGGAGTGCGGCATCGGCCTGGCCGGCTTCAGCGATCTTAAGGAAGGCGACCTCATCGAAGCCTTCTCGACGGAAAAGCTGGCTGCCGACCTGGGGGCGCTGACCTCCGCCAAGGCGTAACTCAACGCGATTATTCCATTGTCCGGTTCGTTCCCCAGCTTGGGAAAACGAACCGGCTCCAAGTTGCCTGGTACTTTACGATTCCGCGCACGACGCCGGATTCCGTCATAGTGCGCGTTCATTCCCCTGGTAAGACCATGAACGTTTCGCGCGAGGCCTCACGCAATGTCAGATAAGATCGATGCCTTTTTCCAGCTCGTCGAAGGCCGGCTTGGCCTTCATCCATCAATCGTTGCGGCCATCGCGCTGACGATTGCCCTGCTGCTCGTTGTTCAAGCAGTGTATCTGCTCGTTAAGCTGAGAGGCGCGAGGGAGATCATCCATCAACTTGGGAAGCGCCTGGGCTATGAGCCTCCTTTTGGAGATGGAGTCGAGATTTTCGACAAGGAATACCGGAAAGAAATCATCGAGCGCGGCAAGGAGAAGAAAGCTGAGCAGTTGGAGCAACGGGTTCAAGAGTTGGAGGCCGAAGGAAGCCAAAAGGACGCCGAGTTGGCCACGCTTCAGCAGCGAACGAAGGAACTCCAGGAGCAAGTGGAGCGTGCGTCCCTTGAGATTGATCAGTTCTCGGCAAGAGCCAGCGAACAGGCAGAGGCCTACCGGAAAGCCCAGGAGGAGTTGGAAAAGCGCAAGCGGGAGATGGAATCCGAGAGCCTCAGCAGTCTGACTTCTCTTCAGCGCCGCTCGAAGGACCTCGAAGAACAACTGCAGAAGGCGTCTTTCCGGAATGAGGAGATCTCAGGACAGGCCGGAGAACAGGCGAAGGCCCATCGGGCAGCCGTGGAGCAGCTTGAAAAGCAGATGCGCGAGACGGAGGCCGAGAACAAGGCCAATTTGAGCGCGCACGAGCGGCGGTCGAGGGAACTGGAACAACAGCTGGCGCACGCGTCTCAGGAGAAAGAAAAGGCCGCAGCGGAGGCCGGAGAACAGGCGAAGGCTCACCGGTCAATCGTGGAGAAACTCGAGCAACGCATGCGCGAGACCGTGTCCGAGAGCGATGCCAATCAGAATGCACTTCGGCAGCGCTCGCGAGAACTTGAGGATCAACTGCAACATGTGTCCCTCCGGAATGAGGAGCTGACCGAGCAGTCCCAGGCCCATCGGTCGCTTGTGGAGCAACTTGAGCAGCACATGCGGGAGATGGAAGCCGAGAACAGCGCAACTCAGAATGCACTTAGGCAGCGTTCGAAGGACCTTGAGGAACAACTGGAGCTGGCGGCCATCCGTACCGACAAGATCGCGGCACAGGCCGGCGAACAGGTGCAGGCCTATCGGATCACGATTGAACGGCTCGAAAAGCGCGTCCACCAGTTGGAGGTTGAGGGCACTGCCAATCTAAAGGCGCTTCAGGAGCGTTCGAGGGGACTCGAGAACGAGTTGCAGCAGGCAAACAACCGGAATGACCAGCTCACAGCGCAGGCCGGCGAACAGGCCCTGGCCTATCGGACGGCCACGGAGCAGTTCCAGCAGCGCATGCACAACATGGAGGTCGAGGGCAATGCCATTCTGGCCGGGCTTCAGCAGCATTCAAAGGAGCTTGAGGGCCAGCTACAGCAGCAGGCCCTTCGAAATGACCAGCTCGCGAAGCAGGGCAACGAACGGGCGCAGATCCATCGGGCGACGGTAGAGCAGCTCGAAGAGCGCTTGCGCGAGATGGAAGCCGAGAGCAAAGTCAATCTGCATGCGCTTCAGCAGCGGTCAAGGGAGCTTGAGGAGCAGTTGCAGCAGGCAAATCTTCGCCATGACAAGACCGCGGCACAGGCCGGAGAACAAGCGCAGGCTCATCGGGCGACGGTAGAGCAGCTCGAACAGCGCATGCGGGAGATGGAAGCCGAAGGCAATGCGACTCTGAATCAGCTTCAGCAGCGGTCGAGGGAACTCGAGGGGCAGTTGCAGCAGGCGTCTTTCCAGAACGACCATCTCACAGCAGAGGCAGCAGAACAGGCCCAGGCTCACCGGGCTACCGTGGAGCAACTCGAACAGCGCTTACGCGAGATGGAGGCCGAGAGCACTGCCAATCTGAACGCTCATCAGCAGCGGTCGAAGGAACTCGAAGGGCAGTTGCAGCAGGCAACTGTTCGCCATGACAGCCTTGCAGCGCAGGCCGGAGAACAGGCCCAGGCTCACCGGGCTACCGTGGAGCAACTCGAACAGCGCTTACGCGAGATGGAGGCCGAGAGCACTGCCAATTTGAGTGCGCATCAGCAGCGGTCTCGGGAATTTGAAAACGAGTTGCAGCAGGCATTTTTCCGAAACGACCAGCTCACTTCCCAGGCAGGAGAACAGGCCCAGGCTCACCGGGCAACCGTGGAGCAGCTGGAGCTGCGCATCCGCGAGATGGAAGCTGAGAGCAATGCCAAGCTGAATGCGCACCGGCAGCGGTGGAAGGAACTTGAGAATCAACTTCAGCAGTCCTCCTCCCGAAATGAGGAGCTCACCGCGCAGGCCGCCGAGCAAGACCAGGCCCATCGGGCAGCGGTGGAGCAGTTTGAAATGCAGATACGCGAAATGGGCGCCGAAAGCGTTGCTAACCTTTCTGCGCTTCATCAGCGTTGGAAGGAATTAGAAAACGAGTTGCAGCAGGCGTCATTCCGGAATGACAAGCTCGCGTCGCAAGCCGGAGAACAGGCGCAAGCCCACCGGGCTACCGTGGAGCAGCTCGAGGAGCGCATACGCGAGATGGAAGCTGAGAACAATGCCAACCTGAACGGGCATCAGCAGCGGTCAAGGGAACTCGAAGAGCTGTTGCAGCAAGCAAATCTCCGCCATGAAGGCGTTGCCGCGCAGGCCGGAGAGCAGGCGCAAGCCCACCGGGCAGCCGTGGAGCAGCTCGAGGAGCGCATACGCGAGATGGATGCTGAGAACAATGCCAACCTGAACGGGCATCAGCAGCGGTCCAAGGAACTTGAAGACCAGTTGCAGCGGGCGTCTTCCCTGAATGAAACGATTGCAGCGCAGGCAGGAGAACAAGAGCTGGCCCACCGGGCAACCATGGAGCAACTCGAACAGCGCATACGCGAGATGGAAGCTGAAAGCAATGCAAATCTGAACGGGCATCAGCAGCGGTCCAAGGAACTTGAAGACCAGTTGCAGCGGGCGTCTTCCCTGAATGAAACGATTGCAGCGCAGGCAGGAGAACAACAGCAGGCCCACCGGGCAACCGTGGAGCAACTCGAACAGCGCATGCGCGAGATGGAATCCGGAAACAATGCCAGCCTGACCGCGCTTCATCAGCGCTCGAACGAACTTGAGGAGCAGTTGCACCAGGCAAATCTCAGAAGCGACCAACTCGCGGCGCTGGCGGGAGAACAGGCGCAAGTTCATCGGAGAACGCTGGAGAAGCTCGAGCAACGCATCCGCGAGACGGAAGCCGGTGGCGATGCCAATCTAACTTCCGTCCAGCAGCGCACGAGGGAGCTTGAGGACCAGTTGCAACAGGCGAGTCTCCGAAGCGACCAGCTCGCGGCGCTGGCCGGTGAACAAGAGCAGACCCACCACACAACCGTGGACCAGCTGGAGCAGCGCATCCGCGAGATGGAAGCCGGTGGCGATGCCAATCTAACTTCGCTTCAGCAGCGCACGAGGGAGCTTGAGGACCAGTTGCAACAGGCAAATCTTCGAAATGCCAGGATCGTTGTGCGGTCCGACGAACAGGCGCAGGTTCATCGGACAATCGTGGAACAGTTCGAGGAGCGGCTACGCGGATTGGAATCCGAGAGCATTGCCAATATCAGCAAGCTTCAGGAGCGTTCGAGGGAACTTGAAGAAAAGTTGCAGCAGGCAAATCTCCGAATCGAGAGCGAGATGTCGAGCGATCACTCGGAGACGCGCGAACGGCATGCTCGCATGGAGAAACTCGAACTGCAAATCCGCGGGCTTGACGCTGAGAGATATGGCAGGGAGGCCCTTTTGACGGCTCTTCAAGAGCGCGTCAAAGATCTCGAGGAGCAACTGCAAAAGACAGCCGGGCGAATCACAGCCGAGAATGCGAAGGTTGCTGTAAATACTTCGGAGCAGTTCCTGCGCCGCGCCGAGTGGGTAACAGCGTGCGCAGTCGGTGCGATTCGCCCCCTTGGACTGGTTGCGGCTGAAGCATATGCAGCTGCGTCGATCGCGTCCGATCCCCACAACCGCGAGGCTGCGTTGTTGCTCGCTGAACTGACGGAACTTCGCCTAAGCTCCCAGGAAAATTTCCCATCGGTGGCGGAAGCAATGGCAAACTTCGACGAGGGTGCGGCGGGTTTCTTCGGCGCGGATCTTGCCCGGGCGGCGGAGGATGCCGAAGCGGAGGCCCGGACGCGCTATCAGGCAGCCTTGAATCGGTCAGCGCTTCTGGTGGTGAACATGACGCTCGGGCTCCGCCAGCAAACAGCTCCGGAGAACAGCCCGGGGACGCTGCGATTGCAGGACATGAAGGCCTCGTTGCTCGAGCGTCTTGGGAACAATGCCAAGACCCCGAGCGCTGCGCCGAAATTGGTGTCCTCGTAGGCGCGGGGTTTGCAACGCGGATATCACAGCCACTCAATTGCTCAGCTATTCAAGGATAGGATCGGCTCGTTCAGGCGCCGGCATTACCGTCCCCACCATCGCCCCGCGCTTCCACAATTCAGTTGACGATCTGGTGACGATCTGGCCAGGCTTCTCCGGATCGTCCTCGTCTCGCTGCCGGCCCGGGCCACGCTCCACTCGGGACGACAGGCTGCTCGTTTAAACCGGATACCGCTCCAGGGCAATCGCGGCTTTCGCCACAGCGCGGCTCATCCGCACAGCATCTCCCGGAGTGAAGCGCACCAGGCGGCGCAGAATCGCCAGCTGCGTTCGAAGCATGTCACCTTCGCCGCAGGCCGCCAGCACTCTCCGTGCCGCCTGTTCTGCCATACCCATCGTTTCGTCAGCGAGGAGGCCGGTCATGGCCGCGGCAACTTCCGCGGAGCTCTTGCGCCCTTCGGCCAGCTTGCGCGCCCTCAGCAGGGCCGACTCCAGGGCATAGATCTGGCTGATACTGTTGGCCAGGTCGGCCATCACTTCCTGCTCCTCCTGCAAGGCGGTCATGAACCGCTGACTGGCCACGCCCGCAGCGAACAGCGCCATTTTTTTAACGGCCGCCAGCACCGCGGCTTCGCGAGCCAGGGGCTCATCAACGTCCGTCCCGGCATCGAAGCTGGGCGGCTCCATTACCTCGTCCATCACTCTCTTGATGGCCGCCATCAGCGGCAGCTTCCCGCTCATGGCCCGCTTCATCATCCAACCGGTAATGATCATCCGGTTGATCTCGTTGGTGCCCTCAAAGATCCGGTTGATGCGCGCGTCCCGGTAGTAGCGCTCTGCCGGATACTCCTCCACATACCCGTAGCCGCCCATGGTGGCCACAAGCTCGTCTGCAACCAGGGACAGCATCTCCGAGCCGTAGACTTTCAGAATAGAGCATTCGATTGCGTATTCCTCGATCCTCTTTTGCGTCTCACGCGCGGAGTGCGCCGGCTCGCCATTGGATTGCAACAGTCCGGTATCAATCATGCCTGCAGTGCGGTAGGCCATGCTTTCGGCGGCGTACAGGCGCGTGGCCGATTCGGAGATCTTGCGCTGAATCATGCCGAAATCGGAAATCGGCTTGCCGAATGCATGCCGCTCCTTGGCGTAGCGAACCATCTCGGCAAGCGCATGCCGGGCGCCGCCAATGCACGCGACGCCCAGTTTGAACCGGCCCACATTCAGCACGTTGAAGGCGATATGGTGCCCCTTGCCCGCCTCGCCCAGGAGGTTTGCGGCAGGCACCTTGCAGTCTTGAAGCACAAGCGGGCAGGTGGAGGAGCCGTGAATTCCCAGTTTGTGCTCTTCGGCGCCCACGCTCAGGCCGGGGGTGTTTCGCTCGATCAGGAAGGCGGAAAATTTCTCGGTTCCTGCTGCAGCGTCGACGATTTTGGCGAATACGGTGTAGAGCCCGGCGATGCCGCAGTTGGTAATCCACTGCTTTTCGCCGTTCAGAGTGTAGTAGGCGCCGTCGGGCGAGAGTTCCGCACGGGTGCGGATGTTCATGGCGTCCGACCCCGAACTGGCCTCCGACAACCCGTAGGAACCGATCCATTCGCAGCTCCCCAACTTGGGCAAGTAGCGTTGTTTCTGGTCTTCTGTGCCGTACCAGACCAGCGGCAAGGTTGCTATTCCGATGTGCGCACCGAAGGCCGTGGAGAAACTCGCCAGGACCGATATGTGGTCCGTAATCAGCGTGGAGCTGATCTTATCCAGGCCCATTCCACCGTATTCTTCGGGGATGTCAACGGACGCGAAACCGAGTTCGGCAGCCTTCCGCATCAGGGCTGCCAGCACCCCCGGTTCCTTGGCTTCAATGGCCGCAATCGCCGGCTGAATCTCCTCGCGCGCAAACCGAGCCGCGGTGGCGCCGATCTGGCGCTGCTCCTCGGTCAGGTCTTCAAGGGTGAAGATCTCCGCGGGTGTACGCGTTTCCAGAAGAAAACTGCCGCCAGGGGCGGCAACGATGGGGCAAGCAGTCTGGGTGCTCATTGTGGGTCTTTCTCCGCCTGTTAGATCACAGTACGCCAACAGGATAGAGACGTTCAACTGCGAAAAACATGCGCAATGCGAGCATTGGTGGGTCGAATTTCAACGGCCACTCTACTTTTTCGTCCGACGGGAGGAAGTGCGGCTCAAGGTCCCTCATCGCATACAATGAACGTTATCCAGACTGTGGAGGGCCGCCCTGTTCGCCGTGCTTGTGACCCGACTGACTTCCGCTGCCGGCCTGCTTGGCGGCCTGCTTGCCCAAACGGCGACGTATCTGGCGTTTGCCCCCCAAAGCGGCCTCCGCCACTACCTCAAAATGCAGTACCAGGATCAGACCTTCAAGGGCCTCTATCACTGGAATCTTTTTGATGCGGCAATCCTTCTGCCCTACTTCGCGGTGATGATCGTTCTGGCGCTCTACGGCGTTCACCGCTATACGATGTGCTACCTCTATTTCAAATATCGCAAGAACTACAACCCCAATCCGCCGCGACACTTCGAAGAGCTGCCCAGGGTGACCATTCAACTGCCCATTTTCAACGAGCAGTTCGTCATCGACAGGCTCATCGAGGCGGTTTGCGCCATGGATTACCCGCGCGAGAAGCTTGAGATTCAGGTGCTCGATGACTCCACCGACGAGACCTGCGAGGTGGCTTCAGGCATCGTGGAGCGCTATGCGGCTCTAGGCCACCCCATTGCCTATATTCATCGCACCAACCGCCACGGCTACAAGGCCGGAGCGCTCGATGCAGGCCTCAAGGTCGCGAAGGGCGAGTACGTGGCCATCTTCGACGCCGACTTTGTGCCCCCAACCGACTGGCTCATGAAGGTAATCCACCACTTTGCCGAGCCGGAGATCGGCATGGTGCAGACCCGCTGGTCGCATCTCAACCGCAACTACAGCATGCTGACCCAGATCGAGGCCATCCTGCTGGACGGTCACTTTATCCTTGAGCACGGGGCCCGGGCTCGCTCCGGTGACTACTTCAACTTCAACGGGACCGCCGGCATGTGGCGCATCCAGGCGATCACCGATGGCGGTGGCTGGCAGCACGACACACTCACTGAGGATACCGACCTCAGCTACCGCTCGCAGCTCGCCGGATGGAAGTTCAAATACTTGCCTGAGGTCGAGTGCCCCTCCGAGTTGCCCATTGAGATGACGGCCTTCAAAACCCAGCAGGCGCGCTGGGCTAAAGGACTCATTCAAACCAGCATCAAAGTTCTGCCCATGATGTTCCGGTCAAACGTGCCGCGGCGCATCAAGGTGGAGGCTGTCTACCACCTGACGGCAAACCTCAGCTATCCGCTCATGGTCATCATGTCCGCGGCGCTGATTCCGGCCATGATTTGCCGCTTCTACCAGGGCTGGTTCCAGATGCTGCTCATCGACGTGCCCCTGTTCACCGCCTCTACCTTCTCCATTGCTGTGTTTTATCTGATGAGCGAGCGGGAACTTTTTCCAAAGACATGGAAGAAGACTTTTCTCTATCTGCCCTTCCTGATGGCGCTCGGCATCGGCCTCACGGTGACCAACACCAAGGCGGTGATGGAGGCGCTGTTCGGCATCAAGAGCGCGTTCGTCCGCACGCCCAAATACCGCGTTGCCAAGAAGGGTGAAAGGTCCCAGGCAGCAAAGTACCGCAAGCGCCTGGTGCTGGCGCCATGGATCGAGCTGTTTCTCGGCTGCTACTTCTTCGCGGCAATTCTCTATACCTTCTCGAACCAGAACTACTTCACGGCGCCGTTCCTGATTCTGTTTGTGATTGGCTACTGGTACACCGGGCTGATGAGCCTGCTGCAGGGTCGCTTTGAACGCTGGCGCACCGGCAATGGCGCCAACACAGACGAATCAAGTCCGAAGCCGTTTCCTGTGGGGGTGTGAATTCCGGTCGCATGGGAACAGACGGACTGCTTGGAGCGAACGATATGTCCACAAAGACGAGCAAGAATGAGCAAGCTGACAATGAAATCTTCTCTGAAGTGGGCTTTGACAGATCACTCCGAGATGCGTTCAACAGAATTTGCGCCTTAATAGCATGCGCGGACGGCTGTAATGCGAGGGTTTACAAACCACCGAATATGAAGCAAGTGCGCGCGGCTCACTTCCTACCTGGTGACGAAGGTAGGAAGAAGGCAAAGCAGGTATTTCTTAAGGTCCTGCCTCACGGACGTGAAATGGTTCTCGAGCGCCGTTATAGAATGCGCGAAGTAAGGCCTAAAGAGGAGTGGCAGATGAAAGTTGGCGCAAACTTCTCCGATTGGGTTGGACTCGAAGCGAAGCTCAAAGAGTGGTCCCATGATGTGAAGGGACCAAAAAAGCCAAGGACGGCTCTCGAGTGGAGAAACGGCCATGCGCTCCCTGGCGGTCTTCCAGAGACGAACAGGGCAAAATTCTAATGGCGATCCCCGCGGATCGATTTCCAGGTATTCGCTCCGAAAACCGGGATACACTGTTTCCGAGACAACCATGCTGACCGCCGAAAAGGTTCGCGCCGCTCTTGAAGAGCTCCGTCCGACGCAGGAGAAGGTCGATCTGGCCGTGAAGACGGCTGTGGAGATCGCGCAGCCCTCCCGCGTCATTCTCTTCGGCTCCTGGCCACGTGGCGAGGCCAAGTGGGACAGCGATCTGGATATGGCAGTCCTCATGCCGGATTCTTTTCTGGACCGTCTGGGTGAAATCCACCGCCGAATTCGGTCCAAACTGTCTGAGATACCCATGACGATCGACCTCGTTGTTACCACCGAGGGAACCGCTAGCCAGTTTTTGGGCTCGGTCAATTCCATCTACCACCGTATACTGACCCAAGGCCAGATGGCCTATGAACATGACAAAGCCCACACTGGCAGAGAAGCTGCTCACTAAAGCCGCCGAAGACGAGAGGGCGCTCGAAGCACACGGACTCTCGGAGTCGATCCTCGGTTTCCACGCCCAACAGGCGGTCGAGAAGCTCATCAAGGCTCTACTTACCCAATTGAATGTTCCATTCGAGCTGACCCATGACCTGACCCGTCTTCAGGTGGCGTTGACCTCAACGGGCGAGTCTTTACCCGCTACACCGATCCCCCTCGATCAACTTAACGATTTCGCCGTTGTTTATCGATATGACCTTCTTTTCCAGTTCGCGTCGCCGGATTTAGCCGAACTGAAAGAAACCGTGCGTTTGATCCGCGAACACATCGTCGCCCGCATCTCCGCGCTCTCCGCTACCCCCTGAGCCCCCTCCGCTACAATAGTGAGAAGCGCCTGCCGCCCGGGGACACCAGTCTGCCGGCCGCCAGGCGCATCAGAGCATTATGCTGGCACAAAACCTACCTGAAGCCCTTACTTTCGACGATGTGCTGCTGGTTCCCGCCTACAGCGAGGTGGTGCCCGTTTCAGTGAGCACCCAGACCCAATTGACACGCGACATCACACTGAATACGCCGCTCATCTCGTCGGCCATGGACACGGTGACCGAGTCGCGCATGGCCATCGCCATGGCGCAACAGGGCGGCATTGGCATTGTGCACCGCAATCTGACCATTGCCGACCAGGCCGGCGAGATCGACAAAGTGAAGCGCTCAGAGAGCGGCATGATCGTGGACCCCGTGACCATCGGGCCTGACCAGATGATCGGCGACGCCCTCGAAGTGATGCGCCGCTACAAGATTTCCGGCGTGCCGGTGACGCGGGGCAAGCGCCTGGTCGGCATCCTGACCAACCGCGATCTCCGTTTTGAGACGCGCACCGACATTCCTATCGGCGACGTGATGACCAAAGAGGACCTGATCACCGTGCCCGTGGGCACCACGCTGGAAGAAGCCGAACGTATTTTGCACAAGCACCGCGTGGAGAAGTTGCTGGTGGTCAACGATCAGTACGAGCTCAAGGGCCTGATTACCGTCAAGGACATCCAGAAGAAACTGAAGTACCCCAACGCCAGCAAGGACGACCAGGGGCGGCTGCGCGTGGGCGGCGCCATTGGCGCGACGGGCGATTATCTTGAACGCGCCGCCGAATTGGTGCGCGTGCGAGCGGATGTACTCGCCATCGACTCAGCACACGGTCACTCCTCGCGCGTGCTCGATGCCGTTCGCGAGGTAAAGCAGAGATTCCCGCAGATCGGGGTGCTGGCCGGCAACATCGCTACTTACGAAGGCGCGCTCGCCCTGATGGACGCGGGCGCAGATGCGGTCAAAGTCGGCATCGGACCTGGCTCCATCTGCACCACCCGCATGGTTACCGGCGCGGGCATGCCGCAGATTACAGCCATCGCCGAAGCGTGGCGCGCTTGCCGCGAGCGCGGAATTCCGGTGATCGCAGACGGCGGCATTAAGTACTCGGGCGAGATTACCAAGGCCATCGCCGCCGGCGCCAGCTCGGTGATGATCGGCTCGCTGTTTGCGGGTGTGGACGAGAGCCCCGGTGAAACCATTCTTTACCAGGGGCGCAGCTTCAAGAGCTATCGCGGCATGGGCTCGCTGACGGCCATGAGCCAGGGGTCGGGCGAACGATATTTTCAGAGCACCTCAGACCTGGCCAGCGCGGAGTTGGGCAGCGAGGGCGTGGTGCAGCGCGAGCGCGCCAGCCAGAATCGCCTGGCGAAATTTGTTCCCGAGGGCATCGAGGGTCGCGTTCCTTACCGCGGTCCGCTTGAGTCTATGGTCTTTCAGTTGGTTGGCGGCCTTCGTTCCGGCATGGGCTACCTGGGCTGCGGGACGATATTGGAATTACAGGAGAAGGCACAGTTCGTGCGCATCTCCGGCGCCGGCTTGCGCGAGAGTCACGTGCACGATGTGATCATCACCCGTGAGGCGCCCAACTATCATGTCGAATAGGCCGCGCGGCCTCAAGTTCTGGATATACGCATGGCTGCCGGTTGTCATGGGAATCGGCGTGATTGTGCTGGAATCGACGGAAGCATTCGGCTCCGACCACACGAGGGGACCGCTGCGGTGGCTCTTTCAGGCAATCTTCGGGGCGGTAAGCGACGACCGTTGGGAGATGATCCACCACTTGGTCCGCAAGTCCGGCCACTTTTTGGGCTACGGGATCCTGGGACTGGCATGGCTGCGGGCCTGGTGGATGACGCTGCCTCATTCCATTTTTTTGCAAGACGCCCTGCTCTCATTCCTTGGAACCGCGATGACCGCCAGTGCCGATGAGTTTCATCAGACCTTCCTGCCCAACCGCACAGGAAGCCCATGGGATGTTCTGCTGGACTGTTGTGGCGCGCTTGCGATGCAACTGCTGGTCTACGTTTTTATGCGGGTCTTCAGGCCCAAGAAGCTGGCGCGGGCGAGATAAGTCCGGATTGCTCCTGACATCGGGATAGCCGGCATCTTCAGTGCTGGAACATCGAATATAAGTCAAGAACGAACACGGGCGTCCGCCGCGGCGAACGCCCGTATGACTTTCTGAACGAAGGGAAACGCCGGCCGTGAGACTCCGCTTACGCGGCTTCTTCGCCGGGCTCTTCCTTCTTCGCTTCTTCCATTTGCTTTTCGAGCTCTGCGCGCTTCTTGGCCTTGATGTCTTCGCGCTTCTGGCGCTTGGCATCCAGTTGCTTTTCGGCGCCAAGCAGTTCGATGAACGCCTTCTCCGCCCCGTCGCCTTGCTGGAAGCCGGTGCGAACGATGCGCAGATAGCCGCCGTTGCGGTCTCCGTAGCGCGGAGCGACGGTCTCGAACAACCGCGTGACAGCCTTGTCGGTGGTGAGGAAGCTGAGCGCCTGACGGCGCGAGTGCAGATCGCCCTTCTTGCCGAGGGTGATCATCTTTTCCACGTGCGGACGCACTGCCTTGGCCTTGGCGATGGTGGTCTCCACGCGGTCTTCCACGATGATGGACGTGACCAGGTTGCGCAGCAAGGCGCGACGATGGCTGGTGTTGCGTCCGAGCTTGAATCCTGCATTGCGATGGCGCATGATGCTACTCTCTTTCGAATTCTTCTTTGGTGAAATCCCAGGTCTCAAAAGCGAGACCTGGGGCACCCAATTCTCTGCAAAGCCCCGACTTGGCGGCTTTAGAAGTTTTCGGTCTCGGTGGGCAATTGCAGGTCCACCGAATCCAGCGGCTCGTCTTCGTCGTCGTACCGGTTGTAGCTGGCGGCCAGTGCGGTGGCGGGCGGAATACTAGTCGGCCCGGGAACCGCGTTGCCGTTTTCGTCGATCTTCATGCCCAGCGAAAGACCCATCTGGGCAAGAATCTCCTTGATCTCGTTCAGGCTCTTGCGGCCGAAGTTCTTAGTCTTGAGCATCTCGGCTTCGGTCTTCTGCACCAGCTCGCCGATGGTCTGAATATTGGCGTTCTTGAGGCAGTTGTAGCTGCGAACGGAGAGCTCAAGCTCTTCCACGCTTCGGTTGAGATTATCGTTGCGAAGCAGAATGCGGCCTTCTTCGCCACGGGCTTCCGCTTCGATTTCCTCTTCGAAGTTGATGAAGATGTTCATGTGGTCCTTGAGCAGTTTGGCGGCCAGGCCCACGGCATCGGCCGGCAGCACGGCGCCATTTGTCCACACTTCGAGCGTCAGCTTGTCGTAGTCGGTGATCTGTCCCAGACGAGCGGCTTCAACCACGTAGTTCACGCGTCGAACGGGCGAGTGAACCGAGTCGACGGGAATGAAGCCCAGGCCGAGATCGGCGTCGAAATTCTTGTCGGCGGAGATGTAACCGCGCCCTTTCTTGAGGCGCATCTCCATGTCGATCTTGCCGCCTTCAGAGAGCGTCGCGAGATAAATGTTCTTGTCCAAAATCTCCACGTCGCCGTCGGCTTCGATCATGCCAGAGGTGACAACGCCGGGCTGGTCGGCGCGCAGATAGAGCGCTTTGGGGCCTTCGCCCGCCAGCTTGAAGGGAACCTGCTTCAGATTCAGGATGATGTCGGTCGCGTCTTCGACCACGCCGCCGATGGACTGGAACTCGTGGAGCACGCCTTCGATGCGAATCGCGGTGACCGCGGCGCCTTCGATGGAGCTGAGCAGCGTGCGCCGCAAGGCGTTGCCGATGGTGGTGCCGAATCCGCGCTCAAACGGCTGCGCGCTGAACTTGCCAAATGTGTCGGTAAGCGTCTCGGCATCCACTGCCAGGCGCTTCGGCTTTTGAAATCCTCTCCACAACATATATGTCTCTCGTTTCCCGCGCGGCATGTACGTCGCGATGCATTTTGCGGCGGCCGCGCAAGTTCTCCTTCGGTTGGAATGCAGAGATCAGAGGTCAAAGATCAGGGGTCAGTCAACACAGCTCACGCGAGCACGACTAACTGATCCCTGAAACCTGAAACCCGATCCCTGTCTTGCTACTTCGAGTACAGTTCGACGATGAGCTGCTCGTTGATGGGCAGGTTGACGTCGACACGCTTGGGCAGGTGCAGAATGCGCCCCGACAGATTTTCAAAGTTCGCTTCGAGCCATGCCGGCACGGGGTTCTGCGCGGCATATTGTGCACCCTGTTCCACGATCAACAACTTCTTTGCGGTTTCGCGGATGGCGATTTCGTCGCCCACGTTCACCTGGTAGGAAGGAATGTTCACCTTGCGGCCATTGACGGTTACGTGGCCGTGACGAACAACCTGGCGAGCCTGACGCCGCGAGATGGCAAAGCCGAGCCGGAAGGCAACGTTATCCAGGCGCCGCTCCAGCTGCTGGATGAGCAATTCGCCGGTGACGCCCTGCGCGCGGTTGGCCTTCTCGTAGTACTCGCGGAACTGGCCCTCGAGGGTAAAGTACATGCGCTTGGCCTTCTGCTTTTCGTGCAGTTGGAGGCCGTAGCCCACGATCTTGGCCTTGCGGTCCTTGCCGTGCTGGCCTGGGGGAAAGTTGCGCTTCTCGATCGGGCAACGATCCGACAGGCACTTGGTGCCCTTCAAAAAAAGCTTGGTGCCTTCGCGACGGCAAAGGCGGCAGACTGGTCCGGTATAACGTGCCATTTCTTCTCCTGACTTCGGATGACGGCCGGTTTACGTCCGCTGCGGCGGACTTCGTCCCGGCCCGGTGGATTTGAAAGTGCGAGTGTGCAGTGTGAAGTGTGAGTATGAGTGTGGTTGCTTCTCACACTCACACTCACACTTCACACTGCACTTCACACTGCATTACACTCTGCGGCGCTTCGGCGGACGGCAGCCGTTGTGCGGCACCGGCGTAACGTCGCGGATGGAGCGCACTTCGATTCCGGCGGCGGCCAGGGCGCGAATTGCAGACTCGCGGCCCGACCCAGGTCCGGCTACGCGAACATCGACCGCGCGCAGGCCGTGATCGCGGGCCATGCTGGCTGCATTGGACGCCGCCTGCTGCGCCGCGAACGGCGTGCCCTTGCGCGATCCTCTGAAGCCCAGCGAGCCCGAGCTCTTCCAGCTCAGCGTGTTGCCCACCTGGTCGGTGATGGTGACGATGGTGTTGTTGAACGAGGCCTGAATGTGACAGACGCCGAACGGCACATTCTTGCGCTCGCGCTTCTTGAACTTCTTGTTCTTGCCTGCCTTGCCGGCGGCGGCTTTCTGCTCTGGTTTCGCCATTAGGTTTTACCCGTCGCTTTCTTCTTGCCGGCAACTGTGCCCTTGCGCGGGCCCTTGCGGGTGCGGGCATTGGTGTGGGTACGCTGGCCGCGCACCGG
>Ga0181516_10000793_pt1 | contig 26364 bp, 29 predicted proteins | sample PEATcosm2014_Bin_25_FD_121104 | JGI IMG/M metagenome (GOLD analysis project Ga0181516, IMG submission 121104) | Peatland microbial communities from MTU Mesocosm Facility, Houghton, MI, USA - PEATcosm2014_Bin01_10_metaG | ecosystem: Environmental > Terrestrial > Soil > Wetlands > Peat | place... | reverse complement strand
GATGCCGCGCGCCACAATCTGGTCGGCGAGTTCGGCCAGCGCCTGCTCGGGCGGCATGGGACGTTCGGTTTTCAGCATGTAGGGCAGCGAGCGCCCACTCAGGTTGGGATCGCCACGACCCACGAGGACAAGGTCTCCACTGATGCGACCATACTTGTCAGGGGCGCTGGTGGACTCAATGGTAGTGCGGAAATGATAGTCAGGTCCGATGAGTGCAAGCGTGGCAGCGGTAGTGAAAAGCTTGGTGTTGGAAGCTGGAGTGAAGAGCCGGTCGGCATCATGCGAGTAAACAACGCTGCCGGTTTCCAACTCCTGAATTTCCACGCCCCAGAAACTGCGCGCGAGTTCCGGACGCGCGAGGATGGTGTCAATCCGCTTGGCTAATTCCTTGTGATGCTCGGCTGCGTGTGCCGCGGCGGCAAGGCAGAGCAACAGCACAACGACCGCGATCTGCCGCGGAGAACCGAAAACACGCAAGTGGCGCATAGGAGCCGAATTTTAGCACTGTTGCTGCTTTCGGTGCAGGGCGGCTGCTTTGCCGGAACACCATCCTCGCTTCCGGTCTAGCGCGCCGGAAGCAGGGCGTTGTCGATGAGGCGGGTGGTGCCGAAAGTGGCAGCCGCCGCGGCGAGCGCACCGCGACTCACGTCCTCGAGCGGTTCCAAGGTATCGGGATCGACGATCTCAAAGTAGTCGAGCTGGGCCTCTGGCTCAGACGCGAGCACCGTGAGGGCCTCGGCACGCAACTTTGCAGCACAGGATTCGCCCGAAGCCGCGAGAGCCTCAACCTGCCCAAGGGCACGATGCAGAACCAGCCCCTGCCTACGCTGTTCCGGTGTGAGATAGGCGTTGCGCGAGGAAAGAGCAAGCCCATCAGACTCACGCACGATGGGAGCCACGATGAGTTCGACGCCCATGTTGAGGTCGCGCACCATGCGGCGCAACACGGCGACCTGTGCGGAATCCTTCTGGCCGAAGACGGCGCAGGCGGGTTGCACAATGTGGAAGAGCTTGGCGACCACGGTGCTCACGCCGCGGAAGTGCCCTGGACGCGAGCGCCCATCCAGTTTGTCACTGAGGCCTTCGACGTGTACTACGGTGGTGGCGCCGGGAGGATACATTTCAGTCGCAGAGGGCGCAAATACAATGTCCACGCCTTCGCCCTCGAGTTTGGCGCAATCGGTGGCGAGGGTGCGGGGGTACTGCTGGAAATCCTCGGTGGGACCGAATTGCAGCGGGTTGACGAAAATCGATACCACGACCAGGCTGGCACGGCTGCGCGCCAGACGCACGAGCGAGAGATGCCCCTCATGCAAGGCTCCCATGGTGGGCACAAAGCCGATGGTCAATCCCTGGACGAGAGCAGCGCGACTGGCTGCCTGCATTTCATGAATGCTGTGAATGACTCTCATTTCTTGTTCGTATCCTGTGTGGGCGTGGCTGGTGCGGGAGCGGGCGGCTTGATGTGCCAGCTATGAGCCGTCTTCTGAAATATCGGATCGAGGCGCGTGAAATCCTGCGGCGGACAGCGCAAAGCGATGGAGTAGACGAAGCCGTCGCTCCCGTCAATGAGGGCAACTTCCTCAATGGAATCTGCATTCGTCGCATCGTCGTGAAGTTTGACCCGGAGGATCTGCGCGTTTGAGCCGTTGAGAAGCAGGCGGGTGCGTTGCTGCGTCTCCGTGGAGGTAAAGGTGCCATCCGGGGTCAGAACGAGATCGACCAGCGAATCGAGTGTAGGAGGTGCTCCGCCATTCTTTGCCGAAGGCACGTCTATGGCGGCTACGCTGATCTGCGGCCGGGTAGCGGTATCCATGCCGGGATGCGATTCCGCGACGACAAAACCGAGATCGCCGAAGATGTCGCCGAGGCGCTGCCACATGGCAGGAACGGCAACGCAGAGACCAACGGCTTCCACGCACTCAGTTCTGACGGCGGATGCAGTCTTCTTGGCGGCCGCCGCAGACCTGGACGCACCCGGTGCTTTCGGCGTGGACTGGGCGGCGGCCGTGGCGAAAGTGCTACAGAGAAGCGCAGCGATGAGGAAGACTTTCACGGACCGCATTACTTCTCAACCACGACTGGCTTTGCCTTGGCGACCGAGGGCTGCAACTCACGGGGAAGATGGTAGCTCTCCTCGTCGGCAGGAAAGGCCCGGCTGCGAACATCTTCACCATACGAACGGATTGCCGTGGATATTAGCTCGCCGGCATTGCAGTAGCGGCGCACAAACTTGGGCGGCGGGTTGAAGGTGAGTGACGCAAGGTCGTGGAAAACGAGAATCTGGCCATCGCAATCGGGCCCTGCGCCAATGCCAATCGTGGGCGTGGAGACCTCGGCGGTAATGCGAACGGCGACTTCACGGGGAATGCCTTCGAGCACCAGGGCGGCAACCCCAGCTGCGTCGAGCGCGATGGCGTCGCGAATCAGGGCGTCGATGGCGGGGGTGGTTTTTCCCTGCACCTTGTAGCCGCCCATGCGATGCACGGATTGTGGGGTCAGTCCGATGTGTCCGACCACGGGAATTTCAGCCTCGATGATTCGACGGACGAGCGCGACACGCGACGTGCCTCCCTCGATCTTTACCGCCTCGGCTCCGGCTTCCTTCACGAAGCGGGCAGCATTCTCCAGCGCCTTGCGGGTGCCCGTGTGATAGGAACCGAAGGGCATATCCGCGACGAGGAAGGCGTGCCGCACGGCACGTCGCACGGCGCGCGTGTGGTGCAACATTTCCTCGACCGTTACCGGCAGAGTGCTGTCATACCCGAGAACGGCCTGGGCAAGGGAATCTCCAACCAGGATCAGGTCGACGCCAGCTTCATCCGCAATGCGCGCGGTGGGATAGTCATACGCGGTAAGGCAGACAATAGGTTCGTGTTTATGTTTTTTTTCAGCGAGGGTCTGGACGGTGGTGCGCTGGCGAAAATCGCCGGTGGTGATACTCATGACTCCTCCAGTGTGGCTCCGCGTGGCGGATGCCGCCTGTGCGCCGAGGCGCGAGTGTTCGATGGATGTACCGCGCTGATTGTAGCTCTCCGCGCTGCGGGGAGGCAACGGTGACGCTTACGCCCGCTGGCGCCGAGGGCTAAGGGGCGGAATCCGGCTGTGGGAGTTGGAACCTACTTCCGTGCCTGACGATGCGCCTCCATCATGACGGTTTGTGCTTCCTCGGCCAGATTGTCCAGCGCGATGGCTGTTTCACGCACCATGTACACACAGGCGAAAACGAGGCTGCCCACGGAGACGAAACCGATGCCGAGCGCACCGAGGGCGGCAATGTGTGCAGGAATTGGGAAATCGTAGTGCACCAGCGCCCCGCCCAGTACGGCGATCAGGGCCTCAGCGGCAAAGCCTCCGACGGCGAGGTAGCCCAGGCGGATGGCTTTGCCTAGATGCTCGGTGCGGCGCTTGAGCAAGCTGGCCTGCTGCTGCAATCGCTGATAAAGTTCCGAGTCCTCCCCGGCGACAGCCATGACGCTGGCCACCGTGCGAGTGCGGTCCACAACACGGGCGATCCGGTTTCCGAGTCCAAGCACGAGCACCGTGGAGGAGTTGGTCAGCAGGGCGGGCGCGACTACGGCAGTGAGAACCGCAAATGGACTTTCGACAACTTGCATAGCTCAATCTTACAGGAACGGCAACTCAGGAACCCGGCGGCGGGCTAGTGAATTCCCGCGCGGTTCACGGATTCCACGTACAGCCGATCGGTCTGAAGAATGTGTTTTTGCAGCCAGTCGCGAAGGAAGAAAAGAACATCGATGGGAATTCCGCTCTGGCTTTCTCCATACTCAGCATAGAACTCCGAGATCTTTCCGGTGAACTCGCGATGCTCTGCGATGTGCTCTTCGAGCCCTGCGTATCCGGCGCGACGCATGGCAGACTCTTCGCCGCGGAAGTGCCAGCGCGCATACTCACCTAACTCCTGAAGCACGCGCACCACTACAAAACGCCCGCGTCCTTCCGACATTGCGGCATTCAGTTCATTGATGAGAGAAAACAATTTCTTGTGTTCCGTGTCAAAGCGCAGCACGGATACGGAGTATGCCTCTGTCCACTCAAAAAGCGCCAAGTTGAACCCCGGAAGAAACGGATCACAGCCGCGAAATTGATTCGCGTTAGTGCAAGTATAACGTGATTTCAGGGCTAAAGCTGCTGGGAAAAGGCCTGCGGGAGAATCAGGAGTTGTCAGTCGCGCCCGTTGCCTTGAGGGCCAAGCGGCAGGAAATACTGCGTGCCCTTGATTGGCTCGCTGACACGGCGGAGCAGGACCTGCAGATCTTCACTACGCTCGACGAAGTCAATATCCGCAGTGTTGACCACAAGCAGGTCGCTGGCGGAGTAGTGGAAGAAGAAATGTTCGTAGGCCTTCACGACTTCTTCCATGTATTCATCGCTGATGGCGCGCTCAGTGGATGCGTTCTTACGGCGCAGGCGCTTGCGCAGAACATCGACTGGAGCTTGCAGGTAGATGACGAGGTCGGGAGTGGGAAGTTTGCCGCGAAGCAGTTTGTAATAGCGGTCGTACACCGCGAGCTCCTCGTCGCCAAGGTTGAGGTTCGCGAAGAGCTTATCTTTCTCGAAAATGTAATCGGTGATCACGATTTTCTGCGAACTACGTGCCTCCCCAATTGGAAGGAGCTGCTCGAAGCGGCGGATCAGGAAGGCAAACTGGGCTTGGAAGGCGGCTCCGGGCTCTCCGCGATAGAACGAAGAAAGAAACGCGTTCTCCTCAGGTTCCTGCAGGAGCTGGCCGTGGAGTTGCTCGGCAAGAAAGCGCGAGAGGGTGCTTTTTCCGACACGAATAGGACCTTCTACGGCGATGTAGCGAGAGGGTTCGAAGAGATTGGCCATAGTGAAGGTCGAGCTCGCTGGTAATTCTGTGATTCAGGCTCAAGGGAAGGATAGCGCGGGGTGCGCGGTGGGAGCAACAGGGTTCTCACGCGGGCTTCGCGTGGCAGGGGTGGAGAGGATAGAATCATAGCGATGATTGGCTACGTAGCAGGAGCTCTGGCGGCGGGCGCCGCCACATTTGCCGGAATGCACACCATGGTTCCATGGTCGCAGCTCTATGGCGAAAATTTTAACGGGGTCAAAGAAGGACTGAAGGTACTGGCGTTGACCTATGACGACGGGCCGAACGATCCCTGGACGATGAAACTGCTGGAAGTTCTGGACAAGCACCAGGTTTCAGCCACGTTTTTCATGGTGGGCCGGTATGTGCGGGAGCGTCCGGACATTGCTCGCGCTGTGCACCAGGCGGGACACGCCATTGGCAACCATAGCTACACGCATCCCAACTTGATTTTCGCCAGCCAGGCGAAGCTGCGGCAGGAGTTGGAAGACACTTCTGCGGCGATTGCTGAAGCCACGGGCGAGCGTCCCTATCTGTTTCGTCCCCCGTTTGGTGCACGCAGGCCGGGAACGTTCAAAGTGGTGGAAGAGCTCAAGATGTTCCCCGTGATGTGGCGGGTGACGTGCTTCGACTGGGCGGCAAAATCGTCTGATCAAATTTTGAAGCACGCGCGGCGACAAATCTCAGGAGGCGAGGTTGTCCTGCTGCACGACGGCGGACACCTTTCCATGAGAGAGGATCGCAGCCACACCGTGCGGGCGACCGACGAGTTGATTGCCGAGTACAAGGACCGCGGATTCCTGTTTACGACCGTGACGGAGTTGATGCAGATGCGTCCGGGAGTGGAAATGCCATTTGGAGCACGCGCGCTGAAATAATCTGAGGGAACGAACGGGCGGCCTGCGGGCCGCTTTTTTTTTGCGCGTAAGAGAAATTCTTGCGAAGACGCGAATCCTTTTCAGTGCAGCAGGCTCTTCCTAGACAGAGGACGATAAATGAGCAACGTAAGCGTTGCCGCACTCAAGGACGAAATAAAGGACGGGCGGCGTCCGCAGATGATCGACGTGAGAACGGCCTCGGAGTATGCCGCCGGACACATTCCCTGCACCATGAATATCCCGATGGATCAGTTTGAGGCGAGGCGGAAGGATCTGCGTCTCGAGGACGGAATGGTGCTGGTCTGCAAGGCTGGGAGCCGCGCACGAATTGTGGCGGGATGGATGGGAGAGAGCGCCAAGGTGCGTGTTCTGGAAGGCGGCACCGACGCATGGAGGCAGGACGGTCTGGAGACCGTAGCTTCGGTGAAGACCCGCTGGTCGCTGGAGCGGCAGGTGCGGCTGGGAGCTGGTTTGATGGTGCTGGCAGCGACGATTCTGGTGGTTTCCGGAGTGACTGGTGCCGTTTGGCTGGCGATGTTTGTGGGCGCGGGGCTGACCTTTGCCGGTGCCACCGACATTTGCATGATGGGAATCCTGCTGGCCAAAATGCCGTGGAACCAGGCACTGCAAAATGGGACAAATGAGAATCCCTGTTGCGGATAGACAAGACACGAGGAAGTTTTTGAGCAACAATCTCCGCAATGAACTTTGAAGAGCTGGCGAACGAACATAAAGACGCGGTGTACCGGCAGATGCTGCGGGTCTGCGGAAACCATGCGGATGCCGAAGATGTGTTGATGGAAGCGTTGCTGAAGGCGTATCGCGGACTTGGACAGTTGCGTGAGGCTGGGGCCTTCCGGGCATGGCTGGGGCAAATTGCACGAAGGCTTTGCTGGCAGTTGAAAGAGCGTGAGGCCATGGCTCCGCTGCTGCAGCTTTCGGCGATGGAAGAAGTTGGCGTCGAGCTGGAATCGAAGGCCGAAGCGCTGGATGTGGATCTGGCGCGGCAGGAAATCAAGAGCGTGCTCTGGCAGGCGATTGCAGAGCTTCCGCCGGATGCGCGCGAAGTGTATATGTTGCGCGATGTCGAGGATTTGAGCGGAGAAGAGGTTTCGAAAGCGCTGGGGATTTCCCTGGCGGCGATGAAGAGCAGACTGCATCGGGCACGCGGAACGCTGAGAGAACGGCTGGACCAGCTATTGTGCCCAGGCAGTGTGCGCCGATAGAAATCAAAGGAGAAAATCATGCTGGAAGTATCGGTAGAACATCTTGGAGCGGTGCAGTTTGAAGCGAAGACGCGCGGCCAATCCCTGGTGAGCGATCAGCCGGAGGCAAGTGGCGGATTCGACGAGGGGATGACCCCGCCGGAATTGATGCTGGCGTCGCTGGGCTCGTGCGCGGGCTACTACGCCGTGGATTACCTGAAGCGGCAGAACATCGCTGTGCCGGGAACGCGGGTGCGAGTGACTGCCGAAAAAGCCAAGAATCCGGCACGGCTGGATGACTTTCGCATCGAGGTTAACGTGCCTGCTGAATTAAGCGAAGAGCACAGAAAAGGCGTAGAGGAGGCAGTGCATCGCTGCCTGATTCACAACACGCTGCTTCATCCGCCAAAGATCGAACTGGAAGTGAAGAGCACAACGGTCGTAGCGAAGTAGGTTAAGAGAAAGCGAATCGGGCTACTCTTTTGCGAGCTCGGCGAGCAACTCTACGCCGTAACGCTCGGCTCGCTTAGGCCCCATGCCCTTGATTTCCAGCAGCGCGCGCATTGTTTGCGGCCGGGTGCGCGCGATCTCCAACAATGTTGAGTCCTGCAACACGCAGTAGGCAGGCCAGTGGTTCTTGCGCGCCAGTTCCAACCGCAATGACCGCAGGCGCTCAAAGCGCGCCTCCACGGTGTGTCCATGCAGGACGCCCACTTTGCCGCCGGCAATTTCTCTTGCGGCGGACACCTTGGCTCGCGGCGCGCGTGCCTCGTCGCGTTTCCTGCTTTCGCGAGGAACGGCGGGGGCTGACCGTTCTTCCGCGACTATCCGGCTCGGCGCTGACGGCTTCGCAGCCCCGCTTCCTGCAAGATGCACGATTCGCGTTCCGAAATTTTCGATGATCTTGTTGTGAATCTCAAAATCGTCGCGCAGTTCTTCCACACTTCGCGGAGGCTGCGCGATCAACCTGCGCAGCAGGTCATCGGGCAGATACTGGAAGAACATTGTGCCCAGTGCGCGCACCACATCGCGGCGCAGTTCCTTCATTTTGGCGAGGTGTGCGTTCTCCGCATCCACGGTTACTGCGCTCAGAGCGCGTTGCAGAGCTTTCTCGCGAGGCTTCAGCAGGACGCCACGCGGAACCACACTCTCACTGGCCGCCGCGGCGGCCCGGCCCGTTACTTTCAATACGGGGGATTTCGCGCGGCATACGTCACAGTCGCAATTCTCGGGAAGCTTCACCTCGCCAAAGTATTCAAGAATCTGACGACGTCGACAGCGCTCCCAGCGTGCGTAGTTCTGCATGGCGTCCAGTTGCTTCTTGGCACGCCGCTGCAGCACCGCAATTTGTTTTTCGCTGATTCGCTGATTTGTCTCGCCAATTTTGTCGGCGAAAAACTTCTGGGTCATCACGTCGGCGGCGGCGTAATACAAAATGCATTCGGCGGGCAGTCCGTCGCGTCCGGCGCGTCCGGCTTCCTGGTAGTACGCTTCCAAACTCCCCGGCAGATTGTAGTGAATCACGTAACGCAAGTTCGGTTTGTTGATGCCCATGCCGAAGGCGTTGGTTGCTACGATAATCGCGCCGTCCATTTCGATGAAGCGATGCTGATTGCTATCGCGAGCTTCGCCATCCATCCCAGCGTGATAGCAAACCACGGTACGCCCGCGCAGGCTGCTTGAAACCAGTGAGGTCACTTCGTCCACCTGTTTGCGCGTGGAACAGTAGACGATGCCGCCATCTTTGCGGCGCGAAAGATAGTCGATGAGTTCCGCCTGCTTGTTCTTGGCCTTGGCGAAGACGATGGACTGATAGCTCAGATTCGGACGGTCAAAGCCCGTCACGTGAATCGCAGGATCTTTCAGCTCGAGATTGCGCACAATGTCCTTGCGGACCTCGGGTGTTGCCGTAGCGGTTAGAGCAATGGTCAGGGGATTGCCGAGTTGCTTGCGAATCTCGCCCAGACGCAGGTACTCGGGACGAAAGTCGTGTCCCCATTGGCTGATGCAGTGCGCCTCATCAATGGCCAGCAGCGAAAGCTCGCGCCCGGTGATGATGGAGAAAAATCCTGGGGCGCTGAAGCGTTCGGGAGCCACATAGAGCAGACCGCGGAAGCCGTTGCGCAAGCGCGACATTACTTCGCGCTGTTCTTCCCCATTTTGTCCACTGCACAACATGATGGCCGGAATCCGCAAGGCACGCATCTGACGCACCTGGTCGGTCATCAAGGAAATCAGCGGAGAGACAATGAGCGTGAGGCCACGCAAGGCGACGGCAGGCAACTGGTAGCAGAGGCTTTTTCCCGCGCCGGTCGGCATGACCACCAGGGAGTCGCGCTTGGCCAACACGTCATTCACGATCTCGCGCTGCTGCAAACGAAATTGCTTGAGCCCGAAGATTGTGGTCAGGATGGAATCGACGTCGCGCATGACTGGATGCTTCACTGTAACAGCAAAGGCCCGCGTTATGCGGACCTTTCCGAATTGCTATTGTTGAGCCTTATGTGGAGGCTTACAACTCGCTGAACACAACCTTGCCGCCGACAATGGTGACGCGCACTTTGCCGTAGAACTGCATTCCGCCATAAGGACAGTTGCGCGAACGCGAGCGGGTTTGCGCCACGTCGTAGGTCCAGCGTTTTTTCGGATCGAAAATCGTAACGTCAGCGATGGAGCCCACTGCCAGCGTGCCTCTGCCGGTGAGCCCTACGATCTTTGCCGGGTTCGTGGAGAGCAACTCCACAATGCGCGACAGTGAAACTTTTCCTGTGTGATGCAGTTCTGTAATGGCCGCCGCCAGCGCAATCTCAAGCCCGGTGATGCCGAATGCGGCCTTGTCGAATTCCACTTCTTTTTCGAACAGCGCGTGCGGTGCGTGGTCGGTGGCAATGGCGTCAATCGTGCCATCCACCAACCCGGCGAGCATGGCGGCACGGTCGGCGGCAGAACGCAGCGGCGGATTCATCTTGTAGCGCGTGTCGTAGTTTGCGCAGCTCTCTTCGGTGAACAGGAAGTGATGCGGCGTGACCTCGGCGGTCACGTTGACCTTCGATGCGCGACCGAGGCGAACCATGTCCAGCGACTTTGCGGTGGAAACATGCGCGACGTGCAGGCGTCCACCCTCTTGGCTGGTCAGGCGGATGTCGCGCTCGACCATCTGCCATTCCGAGGCTGAAGGTTGTCCGCGCAATCCAAGCTTGAACGACGTTGCGCCTTCGTTCATTGGATTGCCTTGCGAAATCTTCGTATCTTCCGCGTGCTGAATCACCGGCAGTCCAACTTTCGCTGCAAGCGCCAGCGCTTCGCGCATAACGTGATCATCGAGAATTGGCTTGCCGTCGTCGCTGAGCGCCACGGCGCCGGCGCGTTTCAGTCCGCGATAATCGCTGAGCTTTTCGCCCAGGCTGCCGAGGGTGGCTGCCGCGATGGGAAACACGTTCACCACCGCGCCGCGCTCTTCATCCTGCATCCAGCGAGTCACGGCCGGCGAGTCATTGATCGGACGCGTGTTCGGCATGGCGCAGAGCGAGGTGAATCCGCCCGCAGCGGCTGCGGCGGTTCCGGTGGCAATGCTTTCCTTGTGCGTCTGCCCCGGCTCGCGCAGGTGCACATGCAGGTCAATAAAGCCCGGAGCGACAATCAGGCCTTTTACGTTCAGTGTCTCGTCGGGGGTGGCCTTCGCTTTGCCCGGCTCTGCGATTTCCTCCACGCGGCCATCGCGAAGCACCACGTCGGCCGGTTTGTCGAAGCCCGATGCGGGATCTACGAGGTGTCCGCCCTGCAGCAGAATCGTGCTCATCGCTTTCCTCCCAACAATGTCGCCAGGATTGCCATGCGCACTTTTACGCCGTTCAATACCTGTTCCAGCACCACCGACTGTTTGCAGTCGGCGACCTCGTCCGTCATCTCCATGCCACGAATCATGGGGCCGGGATGCATGACGATGGCGTCCTTCTTTGCCAGCTTCAGCCTTGCCGCAGTCAGTTGATAGCGGCGTATGTATTCATCCACGTTGATCTGCATTCCGGAGAGGCGTTCCTGCTGCACACGCAGCATCATCACGACGTCGGCTCCCCGAATTGCTTCTTCCATGTCGCGCACGATCTCCACGCCGGGGGCCAGTTCGAGCGCCGACTGGGGCAGCAGCACGTCGGGTCCGCAGAAGACCACGCGCGCGCCTAACTTGCTGAACAGGTGTGCATCGCTGCGCGCCACACGGCTGTGGAAGATGTCACCGATGGTGACAATCTTCAATCCCTTCATGCTCTTCTTGTGATCGAGGATGGTGAATGCGTCGAGCAGTGCCTGCGAAGGATGCGCATGCATTCCATCGCCTGCATTGATGATGGGGATCTCGATGAGGCGAGACAGCAGGATCGGTGCACCCGAGCTGGGATGGCGGATCACGATGGCGTCTACAATCGATTGCAGCGTCTGTCCTGTATCCTTCAGCGATTCGCCTTTTTCAATGCTGGCGGTGGTCGCGTGAATGACGACGGTGGATGCACCGAGGGATTTTGCCGCAATTTCAAAACTGGTGCGGGTGCGGGTTGAGTTTTCGTAGAAAAGAAGGGCAATCCGGCGACCCCGAAGCGTGGTGCGGGGTCGCGCCGGATTCATACGCTTGGCAAGCGTAAGTATTTCAAGAATCTGCCGCGAATCCAGCGGCTCGATTCCGAGCAGCGACCGGGGCTTGGCTTTCATGTTGACCTTCGCTAGCCTTCCGCTTCCGGTTCCGGTACGCGCTCAACCAGCAAAACCTTCTCCATCTGATCGGTCTCGGTGAGCTTCACTTCAATAATTTCCAGATCGGTCGTTTGAACACGACGGCCCACGAAGGTTGCTTCAATCGGCAGTTCGCGATGTCCGCGATCGATCAGCGTGAGCAGTTTCACGCTACGCGGACGGCCCTGGTCGAACAGCGCATCCAGTGCGGCGCGCACGGTGCGTCCGGTGTACAGCACGTCGTCACAGAGCACCACGTCTTTGTCGGTGATGTTGAATCCGATCGGGCGAGGTTCCACCACGGGCTTCGGTCCGACGGTGGAAAGATCATCGCGGTAAAGCGTGATGTCAAGGGTGCCCACTGGCACAGGAGCCTTTTCAATGCGCTCGATATGCTTAGCCAGGCGTTCGGCAATCGGAATGCCGCGGCGGCGAATACCGATGAGGCCGAGGGTTCCAATTCCATTGTTCTTTTCGACGATCTCGTGCGCCAGGCGAACCAGGGTGCGCTCGATCTCGGAGGCAGACATGAGCTGCCCTTTTTCGTGTAGATGGGGAGGCCGGGAAATGACATTCATAGTTGCCGATGATACGCGACCGGACAAGGGCTGAGCAAGAAGGAGAATTCCAGTTCTACTCTTTCTGAGCACCGTCACGCCCGAATAGGGCCGCACCGAGCGCTCCGCCCAGAGCACTGAAGGTCAGAAAGAACACTGCCGCAATCGCCAGGAAGAAGAGTACCAGCAGGATCAGACCGTGATCCGTTGCAATGGAACTTCGAAACTGTTCTATCGCCTGGCGGACATCGGGGTCTGCCGTCGCGCCAATTGCTTCCTGCATCTTGTCGTGAAACTGGGTGCGCAGGGCCAGGCGTTCACTGGCGGCAAAAAGCCGGAATGTACTCAACAACGCGAGCACTCCAAATCCCATGCCCCCGGAAAGCACGCCCAGCTTTGCTCCCATCCAGGGAGTTACCGTGCGATATCCAGCCCGGCGACGGTAGAGCGTAACGGCCAGCCCTCCCGATGCAAACATGCACAACATGGCCAGTGGAATGATGGGGATCGAGGTTCCCGCGGCGGCCAGTACACCTGCCACCAGAGCTGCACCAAACGCAGGCCGCCAGACTAATTTATTGGGTGGATAGGTACCGTCCGGGAGTTTGGCTTCAGCTCCGCGCGGCTCGCTCACCATGGGCTCAGCCGGAGGTTGCAGGTCTTCGGGCGTTCCCGGCGGAAGCGGCTCGGTGGCCGGAGCGGTCGGTGGGCGTACTGGAACCCTTATCTGCGGCGCATGGCAGTTGTCGCAGAAGGGACGTCCATCCTCCACAACTGCACCGCATTGACCACAGGCATGATCCATTGTTCAAAAGTTAACAGCCTGCCTGCGCGGAAGCAAATCTGCAGCGCGTCAAGCGCAATCGACTGACTTGCCTGAGCCGTTCAGGAAGGCTGCTTGCCGCCATAATCGTCCTCGCCTTTTCCGTTGATCTGGATAAAGATGAGCGAAAACTCCGAGCCTTTGCCGTTCGGCTTTACCTGCACCACGTGTTGATTTCCTTCGGTGCCCACCTTCAGGGTCAACTGGTCGCGCGCGCCACTTACCTTGTCGCACTTTACGGGACTCTCCAGTCCGCGACCGCTTCCCACTTCAACGTCCTGGGCGCCTCCTTTGCACTCGATCACCGTGCCATAGCTACCCAGTTTGTCGCGGTAGAAGGCAAACACCTTGTCGGTGGCGTCATCGGAGGTGAATTTCATCTTTACAACCTTGACCTTCAGGAAGGGCATGCTCAGGTTTACGTGTGCGCGATTGCCCCCGTCCTCATGGCTGAGTTTTTCCTGCGCTCCTGGATAAAGCGGGATGCCCGAATCGTTCGACGTCTTGCTCTTGTCAACCCTTATGCTTGCGCCCGGCGCCTCAATGCTGACCTTCTTGTCATCGCCGCTGCCTTGCTTGCTGATGCTGCAACCGCACAGCACCAGAGTCCCGCCGATTATCGCCATGCACAATGCAGGCAGCATTCTCGTCTTCATCGCATCCTCGATTTCACGCGCCATGGTTGAGCGCTGGTTCCATGGAAGCATACATGCGGCTGCCGCCGACCGGCACACACTACTCAGTGGTGATTGATACGCAAAGCGGCGGACGAAGGTTCCCGCTCTAGTGAAGTATCTGTACCAGCAGCCACAGGTTCAGTACTGCAATCAGCGCGGCGGTGAACCAGGAGAGCGCCTTCAGCCAGGGAGGGTTCACGAATTCGCCCATCATCTTCTTATCGCTGGTAAACATCACGAGGGGCACCACAGCAAAGCTCAATTGCATGCTGAGCACTACCTGGCTGAAGATGAGCAACCGCGCCGTGCCGCTCTCGCCGGCAACGATGGTCACGATGACCGCGGGCACAATGGCCAGCAGACGAGTGATCAGGCGGCGAATCCATGGCTTGGCCCTGAGATGGATAAAGCCTTCCATCACAATCTGCCCGGCCAGGGTTCCGGTGAGGGTCGAATTCTGGCCGCTCGCCAGCAGCGCCAGCGCAAAGATAGCGCTTGCCCCCGTCACTCCCAGCAGGCCAGACATCAACTTGTAGGCATCCTGAATCTCCGCCACTTCGTGCTGTCCAGCGCGGTAGAAGGTGGCCGCCGCCACCATCAGGATGGCCGCATTCACAAACAGTGCAATGGTCAGCGCCACCGCCGAGTCAATGTTGCAATAGCGCAGCGCTTCGCGACGCCCCTCGGGAGTGCGCGCATAATCACGCGTCTGCACGATTGCCGAATGCAGGTAGAGATTATGCGGCATCACGGTCGCGCCCAGGATTCCGATGGCGATGTAGAGCATCAGCGGATCATGCAGGATGACCGGGCTGGGGATGAACATTGATTTCAGGGCCAACCCGAACTCCGGCTTGGAGAAGAGAATCTCAAGGCCGAAACAGACGCCGATGGTCGCGGTCAACGTGACCACGATGGCCTCAATGTAACGGAAGCCGCGGTTTTCCAGCATCAACAACAGCAGCACGTCAAAGCCCGTGATGACTACGCCGATCACCAGTGGAATATGGAAGAGCAGTTCCAGTGCAATCGCCGAACCGATCACCTCAGCCAGATCGCAGGCCGCAATGGCCACTTCGGCCAGCAGCCAGAGCACGAATGCCGAGCGCTTTCCGAAGCGCTCGCGGCAGGCCTGGGCAAGGTCGCGCCCGCTCACTACGCCTAGTTTGATGGAGAGGCTCTGCAGCAGAATGGCCATCAGGTTAGACAGCATGATCACGTAGAGCAGCGTGTAGTTATAACGTGAACCCGCAGCCAGATCGGTGGCCCAGTTTCCCGGGTCCATATATCCGACGGCGATCAGGAAGCCGGGCCCGGCAAACGCCAGCAACTTGCGCAGCACTCCGCCGGTTGTCGGCAGCGGAACGCGTGAGCGCACCTCCGGCAGTACCGGCGCAGAAACCTTCGGGCTCCACTGTTGTCCTTCGATGCTCATCCCGATCCATTTCAGTCGGGTAGCGCCCTATGCCTCGGGACGCATCCGGCTCGTCTCAAGGCTATCAGAATCCAATCCCCATGGTGGGCATTCACTGAGGCGGAAGGTACGCCAACTGGGGACGTCTTTATGCTTTATCACCTGTTCTTTCAATCTGATTGACTTAACCCAGCGCAACCTCATACCCTTTTGCCTTGGAGCAGACATGAAAGTTCTTGTGCTGGGCGGCGGTGGCCGCGAACACGCACTGATTTGGAAGCTGAAGCAGTCACCCCGGGTCAGCCAGTTATTCTGCGCTCCCGGTAATGCCGGCATCGCACAAGATGCAACCTGTGTACCCTGCGACCTGAACCGTCTGGATTCGATTATCGAAGCTACGGTCAAAGTCGGTCCCGACCTGGTCGTGGTCGGTCCGGAAGTCCCGCTCATGCTGGGCACGGTTGACGAGTTGCGGCGTCGCGGCATTCCCGTTTTTGGACCCACCCGGGCCGCCGCGCAGCTAGAGTCCAGCAAGAGCTTCTCGAAAGCCTTCATGACGCGCCACCGCATTCCTACGCCGCTGTACGTCCAGGTGCACGCGGTTTCAGAGGTGAAGGCCGCGCTCGCCAACTTCAGTCCGCCTATCGTGGTGAAGGCTGACGGCTTGGCCGCAGGCAAAGGCGTCGTCATCGCCAACAGCCGGGAAGAAGCTGCGCAGGTGGCCACGGCCATGTTGCAAGGCTCGCTCGGAGATGCCGGACATCACGTACTCTTCGAGGAGTTTCTGCAAGGCGAGGAGATCAGCTTCCTGGTGATGAGTGACGGCGAACGCGTCGCTCCGCTGGTTGCCGCCCAGGATCATAAGCGCATCGGCGATGGCGACACCGGGCCCAACACGGGAGGCATGGGCGCATACTCCACCACTGGCCTGATCGATGACAATATGCGCGACTGGCTGATACGCCACGTCGCTCACCCCGTCATAAACGGCATGGCTGAAGAGGGTGCGCCATACACAGGAATTCTTTATTGCGGCCTCATGATGACCGCCCGCGGACCGCAGGTGCTGGAGTTCAATTGCCGTTTCGGAGATCCCGAGACGCAGCCCATCCTGATGCGCCTGGACAGCGATCTGCTCGAGGCTTTCGAGGCCAGCATCGAGGGCCGCATCAGCGAAGGCGTCTTCCGCTGGAGCCCTAATCCGAGTGTCTGCGTGGTGATGGCCGCGGGAGGCTATCCCGGTCCGGCTGAGTCGGGAAAGATCATTACAGGGCTGGATCGCGCCGATGCACTGGATGGCGTCGAGGTCTTCCACGCTGGAACCAAACTTGTCGATGGCAACATTACAACCTCAGGAGGCCGCGTTCTGGGAGTGACTGCCCGCGCCGCATCCCTGGAATCGGCCGTCGCGCGCGCCTACGAGGCCGTGCGCTGTATTCGCTTCGACGGCATGCAGTACCGCACGGATATTGCCCACCGCCGTTTGAAGCATTAGGGCAACGAACGAATTGAGAGAACGCAAATGGAAAGAAAACCGCTAGTCTCCATCATCATGGGCAGTGACAGTGACCTCGAGGTCATGAATGAAGCCGCCAAAGCTCTTGATCTTTTCGCTATCCCGTATGAAATCGACGTTTGTTCCGCCCACCGCTCTCCGGCGCGCACCAGTGAATTCAGCCGCAACGCCGCAGGCCGCGGGCTCCGCGTCATCATCGCTGGAGCGGGTGGTGCAGCTCATCTCGCGGGTGTCATCGCGGCCGAGACCGTGCTTCCTGTCATTGCTGTACCCATCGCGGCGACCTCGCTCGGCGGCCTAGACGCACTGCTAGCCATGGTGCAGATGCCCGCTGGAATCCCCGTCGCCACGGTCGCCATCGGCAAACCGGGAGCCACCAACGCGGGAATCCTTGCCACCCAGATCCTCGCTACGAGCGAACCCGAATTAACCAAGAAGCTCCTCGCCTACAAAGAGAAACTCGCGCAGGGCGTAGAAGAAAAGTCGCGCAAGCTGCAACAGAGCCGCGCCAAATAGGAATGGCCCACATCTGCCGAGTCCTTTGGCGAATGTGGGCCAGGAAGTACCAGCCTAGCCAATCAGTCCCATGCGTTTACCCACCCGGCCGAGCACCTCGAGGGCCTGGCTGAGTTCGGCTTCCGTGTGCGTGGCCGTGACAATGGTCCGCACCCGGGCCTTGCCCTCCGGCACCGTGGGGAATGCGATTCCGGTGCCCATGACCCCCTCTTCAAAGATTGCCTTGCTGAAATCCATGGTGGCGCGTCCGTCGCCGATGATGATGGGCGTAATGGGCGTCTCGCTTGCCGGAGTGGTGACGCCGCCAATGTTGAAGCCAAGCAATCCGAGCTCTTTCTTGAAGAATCGCGTGTTTGTCCAGAGCTGTTCAATCAGCTCCGGCTCATTTTCCAGCACATCAAATGCAGCGATGCAGGAGGCCGCAACCGCCGGTGGATGCGAGGTAGAAAAAAGAAATGGGCGCGCCCGATGATAGAGATACTCAATAAAATCGCGGGTGCCGCACACATATCCGCCCAACGAACCAATCGCCTTGGAGAGCGTGCCCACTTGGATATCTACTCGTCCATGCACGCCGAAGTGATCCACTGTTCCGCGCCCGTTGCGTCCCAGCACACCAGAAGAGTGCGCGTCATCGACCATCATAATGGCGCCGTACTTTTCAGCCACATCGCATAGGCCGGGCAACGGACCAATGTCGCCATCCATGGAGAACACGCCATCGGTGATCAGCAGTTTCTTGCCCGGCAGTTTAGCGACCGAGGCGAGTTGCTCTTCGGCGTGTGCCACATCCTTATGGCGGAAGACCAGAATCTTGGCGCGCGAAAGCCTGCAGCCATCAATGATGGAGGCGTGATTCAACTCGTCGCTGATAATGTAGTCATCCTTGCCGAGAAATGACGAGACGGTTCCGGCATTGGCCGTGAAGCCCGACTGGAAGACCACGCAGGCCTCAACCTTCTTGAAGCGTGCGATCTTCTCCTCCAGATCCATGTGGATCTTCATCGTCCCGGCGATCGTGCGCACCGCGCCGGAGCCCACTCCATACTTCCGCGTCGCCTCCAGGGCGGCCTCCCGCAGTTTGGGATGCGTGGTGAGCCCGAGGTAATTGTTGGAGGCAAGGTTGATGACCTTCCTGCCGTCGAAGTGGCAGACCGCGGCCTGCTCGTCATCAAGCACGCGCAGCTTGAAATATGTGCCCTTCTGCTTCAGGGTATTCAATTCATCGGAGAGAAATGCGAGCGGATTCGTACGAGTGCCAGTCATGGGATTCATTGTAGAACTCTTGCGTATCCGAGGAAATCGAATCGCAAGTTGCGGCCACGAAGTCCCGCCGCGGAGCATCCAATTTTGCTGCTTCAGTTTTCATGTCGAGGTGGATTGCACGCATGAATAAAGTATCGATCGGCACCTCTGGCTGGGCGTATCCCTCATGGAAGCCGGAGTTCTATCCCGCCAAAACACCTTCCGCGAAGTTTCTGAACTTCTATGCCACCCAACTGAACTGCGTCGAAGTGAACTACACGTTCCGCAAGCGTCCCGCGCCCAAGACTCTGGAAAATTGGTGCGCAGCGACTCCGGAATCGTTCAGCTTTGCTGTCAAGGCGCATCAGCGAATCACCCACATCAAGCGGCTCAAGGATGTTGGCGAAGACATTGCTGGTTTCTACGAATCGCTACAACCGTTGGCCTCGCACGGCAAACTCGGCCCTGTTCTCTTCCAGCTTCCACCGTTTCTAAAGCTCGACGAGGAGCGCTTGCGGGCATTCCTGATGTGCCTGCCGGATAAGGCTCTTGCCGCCATCGAATTCCGCAATGAGAGCTGGTTCACTGACAAGATCTTCAGTCTTATGCGCGAGCACAACGTCGCCCTCTGCATTGCCGAGAGCGATGATCTCGAAGTGCCTGATGTGATCACAGCCGACTTCGCCTACTACCGATTCCGAAAGTCTGAATACCCGGAGCTCACACTTCGCCAGATTGAGAATCGTCTCCTGAGGGCCGCCGAGAACTGCGACATCTACGCATTTCTCAAGCACGAAGAAACTCCTGAAGGCGCGCTGAACGCTCGACGGTTGCTTCAGAACCTCGAGCAACATCGTGCTGGTGAACGCCTCGCTTCATAGGAGTAGATGTGCATAGGTTCGCCACGCTCTTGCTGCGCGAACCTGGCACAGGATTTGTCGCGTGGCCTAGAACGCCTTATCGACCCCATCCGTGTAAAGCAGGATTTTCGAGGCTTTGCCGGAGTTCAGCAGTTCCATGCCCTTATTGAAATCAGAAATCGGCAAACGGTCGGAGATTACTGGATGCAGATCCAGTTTTCCGGCCTTCAGCAAAGCGGTCATCTGGTACCAAGTCTCGAACATTCTGCGCCCGTTGATGCCAAGAACGGTTGCGCCCTTGAAGATGATGTCGCGGGCAAGGTCAAGTTCCATGGGGCGCGAAGGAATTCCAAGGAGGCTTACCCGGCCTCCGGTGCGCAGAATGTCAAAGCCCAGTTTCACGGCATCCTTGTGGCCCGCCATCTCCAGCAGTACATCTACGCCGTAGCCGTCCGTGTGCTCGCGAACAATACTGCGCACGTCTTCCGTCGCGGGATCGAGCACGAAGTCGGCCTTCATCTGGCGCGCAATGTTGCGGCGATATTCGTTCACCTCGATGGCAAACACGCGCGCCGCACCGCAGGCCCTCGCCACGGCAATGGCGAAAAGACCAATCGGGCCGCAACCGGTGATCGCAACAGTCTTGGCCGCGAGATCGCCGGAGAGCGCGGTATGCACTGCGTTTCCAAGCGGGTCGAGAATCGATGCGTATTCGTGAGGAATGGCGGAATCGAGCTTCCAGATATTCGATTCGGGGATGACAACGTAGTCGGCGAACGCTCCGTTCCGATCGATGCCGATAATCTTCACGTTCTGGCAGATGTGTCCCTGGCCGGTGCGGCATTGCAGGCATTTGCCACAGGCAACGTGCATCTCGGCCGAAACCAGATCGCCTTCTTTCACGCTCGTCACTTCACTGCCTATCGCTGCAACGTTTCCGCAAAACTCGTGCCCTGGGATCAGGGGAGGAACAATGCGTCCTTGTGCCCACGGATCCCAGTTGTAAATATGGAGATCGGTGCCGCAGATCGAGGCGACCTTCACTTTCACCAGAACATCGGCTGGACCGATGGATGGAACAGGAACTTCGCGGATCTCAACGCCCGCTTTCGGCGCGCACTTCACAACCGCCGACATTGACTTCGCCATAACGCCTTGCCTCTCGGTGGACTGACGTCCCCAGTCCGAAACAATTGAAAAACAGAACCCCTGATTTTAGCACCGCGCAACATCGCAAGAGCACCAGTGGAAGCGATGCGCAGGAACAGCAATCGGGGTCCGCGCCGCGCATCGAATGTCCCTGGCGATCGGGTTAGTCAAGTGAAAAATCAAGAAAATCTATTGACAATCAGAGTAACCAGCCACAAAATGTTGGACTAGCACACGATTGTATTCAAGATGTAGGCACGATCTACAGATCTTGGGTTTCTTCAAGGGAGAAGGTTCCAATCGAGTGCCGCGGTCCTGTTGAACAGTTCCGTACCTGCGAGGTGGCTAGACCTCGTTTACTGTTGAGTCTCCGCGCAGCTGGCGGAGACTTTTTCATTTCCATCGCATTGAAGCAGCTCTGTATGCGTGTTACAAGAACTTAGGCAGGTGTGGTGGAAACAATGTCAGTGGCAAAACGCAAACGCGTCAAGGCTCAACCGGAAGTTGTGATTCCGGAGAAGATTTACTTTCGCATAGGCGAAGTGAGCGAACTTGCGGCCCTGCCCAGCTACGTCCTGCGCTTCTGGGAGACGGAGTTTCCCCAGCTCAAACCGACCAAGAGCAGCACCGGACAGCGGATGTATCGCCGCAAAGACGTCGAGTACGTAATGCGCATTCGCCGCCTTCTCTACGAGGATGGCTTCACCATCGCCGGCGCGAGGGAGAAACTCCGGGAAGAGATACGCTCGCATCGCGCGCCGTCTCAGACGCTGGTGGCGGTCCCGCAACCAGTCGTGAAGAATGAAGCTGGGCATGCGCGGGTGAAGGACCAGGCGACGCTACCCTTCCTGGCTACGGTGCCGGCCGCCACAAAGCAAGAACTGCTGAGAGTGCGGCAACAACTCCGTGCCATGCTGGAGCTGCTTTCCTGATTCCGCGCAATTCCCTTCTTCGCCGCGAACTGTCCTCAATCCTTGCGCGACTCTTACCGTGGCGTTCCAGTGATGTAAGACTCGAGATGACGGATGGTTTCTCGCTGGGCGGAAAGAGTCCAGTTCACCAGGTCGCCGATGGAGATGATGCCGATCAGTTCCTCGCCAACCATGACCGGCAAGTGGCGGATACGGTGGCTGGTCATAATTTCCATACACTCGCCAACCGAGTGTTCCGGCGAAACATAGATCACCGGAGAGCTCATGATCTCCGCTACCTGAGTGGTCTTTGACGATCGCCCCTGCAGGATGACCTTCCGCGCGTAATCCCGTTCCGAGATGATGCCGACGACCTTGCCTTCAGAGATGGCAAGCAAAGCTCCTACCTTCTTTTCCGCCATCAGGGCAATGGCAGCGTAAACAGAATCCGATGGAGGGATGGAGCAAATCGCCCCACCTTTGGTTTTCAAAAGAGAAGCAATCGGGTCTGTGAGCTGCATAGTCGTCTCCTTTGGGAGCCAAGATAATACCCCTATTCCAGCGTCTCTGGAGGGATAGATAAGTGTCATTGAGTGCACCCCGCATGAACGATGCCCCGGGTCTGCGGGCAAAGCTCATTCGGGGACGAAATCGAGAGTGCCTGCTCTCGATTTCATTGACATACCTCACGTTTCAGCATACTTTTTTGAGCGGTCGACACAGGTTGCAATCCAAACTGCGCAGATTTCGCAACCTCATCAGTGGAGATTCGCCGGCCCGGAATTCCGTCATACGCTCCCATAAATCCGTGGAGAAGGAGAAAGCAAAAGTATGAGAAAGCTGGAAATGTTATGGGCAGCGAGCCTGCTTCTGACAAGTTCACTGGGTTGGGCGCAGACCGGACCAGACAGCGTATGCGAGGTCAATGTGAGTATCCCGAAGGCGGGAGCTGCCATGGATTTCGAGAATGCCCGCAAGAAACACAACGAGTTTCACCGCTCAGAAAAAGACAAGAACACGATTGCGGTCTGGCAGGTTACGACAGGGCATTCCACCGGAAGCTATTTGACCACGGTGTGTGGCCTGAGCTGGAAAAGCATGGATGGAAATGACGCGTTCGATAAACGCGATGGGGCAGACATTGACCGGACGTTGCGTCCGACGCTGGCTGAAAACCAAAGATCCTATTACGTCCTGCGCCGCGATCTGAGCATGTCGCCGGATCCGGGGGCTCCGCCGAAGATGATCAGCATTGTCCACTACTTTGTGAAGCCGAGTGGTCTGTCGGCGTTCACCGATTCAATCAAGCGAATCAATGCCGCCATGGTGCAGTCCAAGTATCCAGCAAAGCCTTCGCGCTGGTATGTGCTGGCGAACGGTGGGGAAGGTCCCCATTACGTGGTGGTGGGTGATCGCAGTTCGTGGGCAGACATGCAGGGACCAGAACAGACGATGGTGGAGATGTTGAAACAGGTTTATGGAAACGACGACAAGACAATGCAAACTCTGCGCGACGCGGTCGATCACACAATGTCTGAACTGGCGGAGTTTCGTCCGGACCTGAGCTATATGCCCGCCAAGTGAAGCAGCAGAAACTTTCTTTCGTTCCGAACCCGCGAAGATCGCGGGTTCTTTTTCGCCTCGAATAGGGGCCAGCCCGGTTGGGGCGCGCAAGACCAGCTCTGCCGGTACCACCTCCAAGACAAGGAATTGCTCTAACGGAATACCACTCCGTCGGAAAGATACAGGGAGGTCAGGATGAAAAAGTTTGTTTACGTAGCTTCAATAGCGCTGTTGTGCTGCGGCTTCAGTGTGGCTCAGTCCACGACTGACAGTTCGCAGGGCAGCCAGGCAGCGCAAAGCCAGGGTAGTTCAACGCAAAGCACCACACCCCCGGGAGACAGGCGCGACCGCTATGGCGACACGGTTGCCCCCGATGGCACGGTCACACCCAAGGGAGCGAACACGCCGGGCACCAATACCGATACGAGCACTTCGCAACCCTCCAGCATGAGCACTCCGGACAATCAGGGCGATCCGAAGAAGCCGGTGCCTCCGGGAGACCGACGCGACCGCTATGGTGACACTGTAGCTCCTGACGGTACGGTCACGCCGAAAGGCGCGAATACGCCTGGGTCCACCTCGAACCCGCCGCAGCCGACTCCGTCCACGGAGCCCGCTGCGCCAGATGCGAAGTGAAGCGCTTAGATAGCCCCGGGAAGAAACCGGCAAGGTGAGACAACCTCGTCTTTTGCTTTGGAATTCCAAGCTCCTACTCCAGCCGGCTCCGGCTGGAGTATGGAGGAAGGAAGAGGATGCCGACGAGAAAGATTGCGAGAGTTGTTGCTCAACTCTGTGGGCTGTTGCTGGTGGTTTTCTGTGTTGCTCCTGTGTTCGCACAGACAGCCGAAGTCAAAGAGAAGCCACCCATGTATTCCTACGTTTCGTTCTGGGCGCTTCCCCGAGCCCAATGGTCTGCGCTCGAAAAATCGAACGCCGATGAACAGAAGATGCTGGACAAGGCAATGGCCAGTGGGGCCATTGTGGGCTATGGCAATGACCGCAACCTGATTCACGAAGCGGATGGCAGCACGCACGACGACTGGTGGTCGGCAATGTCGATGGCCGGGTTGATGAACGTGCTGGATCAGTTATACAAAGCGGGAGTTTCAACTTCTCCTGTCCTTGGGAGTGCCACCAAGCACTGGGATGGAGTCTTTGTGAGCCGGTTCTACAACTGGCATCCGGGATCATGGAAAGACGCTTACACCCACGGCTCCATGTACAAGTTGAAGGCAGACGCACCCGACGATGCGGTCGAGAAGCTCAGCAAGCACTTGCTGGTGCCGCTGTTGGACAAACTTCTGGCCGACGGCACCATCGTCGAGTATGAAGTGGACACCGAGGCAATCCACACTCAGGCTCCCGGATCGTTTTGGATTTTCTACATCACCCCAACCGCGGAAGGGTTGGATAAAGTGAACGCGGCGATACGCGAAACTCTGAAAGCGAATCCGCTATCGGGTCCGGCATTCGGTTCCATGATGGATGACACCGCGCACAGGGACTACCTGGCGCGCACCAATGCCACCTACAAATAGTCGTTGTCCGGCGAAGGTGAGGGAGTCTCTGTCGAGACTCCCCGTTCTGGCAGAAAGTGTGTTGGTGACTATGCCTTGTGAGAAGCCGTCGCGTGCTGAGCAGCCATCTGGGCCATGATCGCTTTCATGCGTTCGCGATGCTCCGCCGTGAGTTTACGGCCGTCCGGAATGGTGTCGATCAGTTTCTCCAGCTTCGCGGCGAAACGCGGCGAGTAAGCGGCTCGAATGTCCTTCAGAAGAGGTTCGATCTTTGCGAATACTCCAATGTGTTCGGCGTTGCACTCCTGAAAGAGTTCTACTCCGATCGCGCCATTGTTGACGAGTGCGGCTGCCATGTCCCAGTAGGAGACAACCATGCGCAGATGACCGCTATGCTCGCCGAACATGGCACTGGTGAAATCGGCTACAGACTGCGGATTGAATTCGCGGAAATACCAATCGCGTGCTTTGCGCATTGTGTCTTCGCGACGGAGATCGTACAACTTCAGAATGAGACTTGCTTCTTCTTGTTTCGACATGACGGACAATGCTCCTTGTGAGGGGGACGTCACTCACCCAATGCCTTACGAGTCTACATGGTTCCGGAAGAACTGAGCGGCCGCTACCGGTCTAATGATTCCCGTTTTCGGAAGATGAAACATTTCTTCCGGTCAGAATCTCGAAAGTTAAGGCAACCCAGCCAACAAACTGAGACAGCTCTGCATCTGAGTTCTCTACAGGTGGTCGCGCCAACCGCCTATGACCCCGACTGTTCTTCGTCTGCAATGCCGGTCAAGGGGTTCCCGGCCATGAAAAGGATTCACCATGACGACCCTGTTGATTATCGTATTTTTAGCGCTGGTGATCGTCACGTTCTCGGTGATGTTGGCGGTAACGAAGCCGACGAAGAAAGAGACTGAACTCGGCAAGCGTCTCGCCGGTTTCGAGAATGTTGCTGCTGGTGAACACGAGATTCATCCTGACATTCTCAAACGCGAAGTCTATAGCGATTACCCCATCCTTGACGCCATCCTTCAGCGGGTCAAGCTTGCGTCTGATCTCGACACTCTCATCCGGCAGGCGGATGTGCGTTGGACGGTAGAAAGGGCCCTCTTCGGCGCGCTCGGCCTATTCATTGCAGGAGCAGTGTTTGGGAGCGTTGTATTGCGCAACTACGAACTGGGCGTGGTGGTGGGCCTGGTGGCGGGTGTTTCCCCATACTTCTATTTGCGGTTCAAGCGACAGGGCCGATTGAATCGCTTCACGGCCGTACTGCCGGACGCGATTGATCTGATGGCGCGAGCCCTTCGCGCCGGACACGCCGTTACTGCAGCCATTGAAATGGTCGCGCGTGAAATTGGCGATCCCGTGGGTCCTGAATTTCGCCGGGTTTTTGAGGAGCAGAATTTCGGCCTTCCACTGCGCGAGGGTCTGCTGAATCTTGCCAAGCGGATCCCTGTGGAGGATCTCCAGTTCCTGGTCACTGCCATGTTGGTGCAGAAGGAGACCGGAGGCAACCTGGCAGAGGTTTTGGACAAAGCAGGTGGGGTTATCCGTGAGCGCTCACGACTGACGGGCCAGCTCCGGATCTATACCGCTCAGGGTCGTCTCACGGGGTGGATTCTAGGCCTGCTGCCGTTCATCCTGTTCACCCTGATGGACTTCATCAGTCCGAGCTATATGCACATCATGCTCGATGATCCCCTCGGGCGTAAGTGGATATGGATCGGTCTGGCTCTGATGTCGTTCGGAATTTATTTGATTCGCAGAATTGTTGACATTAAGGTATAGCGCCAGAGTTGAAGTATCGGCTTTAGAGTCGGGAAAGGAGACCAAGTGGATAACGTCACGATGATTCGAGTCATCTCGGGAGTTCTGTTTGTCGTCGTTCTGTTCATTCTCATTCAGCGCCGAAAGAGCCGCCTGTCGTAAGGCAGACGTCACCGGACCAAAGTG
>Ga0181516_10000789_pt1 | contig 26437 bp, 24 predicted proteins | sample PEATcosm2014_Bin_25_FD_121104 | JGI IMG/M metagenome (GOLD analysis project Ga0181516, IMG submission 121104) | Peatland microbial communities from MTU Mesocosm Facility, Houghton, MI, USA - PEATcosm2014_Bin01_10_metaG | ecosystem: Environmental > Terrestrial > Soil > Wetlands > Peat | place... | reverse complement strand
CGGGCATTCTTGTGATAGTCCATCTGGTCTCCTGCATTCCTGAGTCGTCGCAAACCCAGCTTTACAGGTCCCGATCAGATGGACAATCTATTGAAACCTCACAGCTAGTCCCTGCCCTTTACGCCGTCGTCTTCAGTTCCTCGGCCTTCTTCAGCACTTCTTCAATCGCGCCCTGCATATAGAACGCCTGCTCCGGCACATCGTCGTACTTGCCTTCGATAATGCCCTTGAAGCTGCGCACCGTATCCGCAATCTTCACGTACCGCCCCGGAATGCCCGTGAACTGCTCCGCCACGTGGAAGGGCTGCGACAAAAACTTCTGCACTTTTCTGGCGCGCGCCACGGTCAGCTTGTCGTCTTCGCTGAGCTCGTCGATGCCGAGAATCGCGATGATGTCCTGCAGATCCTTGTAGCGCTGCAAAATCTTCTTCACGCCCTGCGCCACATCGTAGTGCTCGTCGCCCACCACGCGCGCCGCCAAAATGCGTGACGTCGAGGCCAGCGGATCGACCGCCGGATAAATGCCCAGTTCCGATAGCGGACGGCTCAACACCGTGGTCGCGTCGAGGTGAGCAAACGTCGTCGCCGGCGCCGGATCGGTCAAGTCGTCAGCCGGCACATAGACCGCCTGCACCGACGTCACCGAGCCCTTGCTGGTCGAGGTAATGCGCTCCTGCAGCTCGCCCATCTCCGTCGCCAGGTTGGGCTGGTATCCCACGGCTGAGGGCATGCGGCCCAGCAGCGTCGACACTTCCGAGCCGGCCTGCGTAAACCGGAAAATATTGTCGATGAAGAGCAGCGTGTCCGATCCCTCGACGTCGCGGAAATACTCTGCAACCGTCAACCCGGTCAGCGCCACGCGCAGACGCGCTCCAGGCGGCTCGGTCATCTGGCCATACACCAGCGCGCACTTTGAATTGGCAAAGTCGCCGGGCTTGATCACGCCCGACTCCGACATCTCCAACCACAAATCGTTGCCCTCGCGGGTGCGTTCGCCCACGCCGGCAAACACCGAGAAGCCGCCGTGATTCTTGGCCACGTTGTTGATCAGTTCCATGATGACCACGGTCTTGCCCACACCGGCGCCGCCAAACAGGCCGATCTTGCCGCCCTTCAAAAACGGCTGGATCAGGTCAATGACCTTGATGCCGGTTTCAAACATCTCTTCGCGCGTCGACTGCTCGTCAAACAGCGGCGCGGGCCTGTGAATCGGCATGCGCGTCTTCTCGCCGATCGGGCCCAGCTCGTCCACCGGCTCGCCGATCACGTTGATCACGCGGCCCAGCGTCTCTTTACCCACCGGCACGCGAATCGGGCCGCCCAGATCGAGAGCCTTCATACCGCGCACCATGCCGTCGGTCGCTTCCATCGCCACCGTGCGCACGCGGCCCTCGCCCAGGTGCTGCTGCACCTCGAGAATCACATTGATGGGCGTGGGCACCGTGAATCCGTCGCTGGTCACGCGCAGCGCCTGGTAGATGGGCGGCATGGTCGCTTCTTCAAACTGCACGTCGACCGCCGGTCCCGAGATCTGAATTACCTTGCCGATATTCTCTGCCATTTTTTCTGCCTTCTTGAAAATTCTTAAACAGCGGCCGCCCCGCTGACGATTTCAATGATTTCCTTGGTGATTGCCGCCTGGCGCACGCGGTTCATGGTGAGCGTCAACGAATCGATCATGTCCGATGCGTTGTTGCTCGCCGAATCCATCGCGGTCATGCGCGCCGCGTGCTCTGCGGCCACCGACTCCGTCATCGCGTGATACAGCATCGCAAACACATACTGCGGAATCAGCCCGGCAAACAGCTCCTCTGCCGGCTGCTCATAGATGTAGTCCACTTCGGCGGTGCCAAACTTCTGCGCCTCATCGTCGATTTCTTTGGTGTCGGCCGGCTCCAGCTCGATGCCCGCGCTTTTGGCAGCTTCCGCGGCGCGCTCCCGCTCCTCTACCGTCGGCTCCACTGCGCCCGCAATCTGTCGCCCGCCAATTTTGATCAGCGGCAGCAACTGTTCCACGACGAGGCGCTGCGAAATTACCGATTTGAATTCGTTGTAAACGATGTAGCACGCATCGATCTCTTCGCGCACATAGCGCGCAATGATGCTCTCGGCCAGCTCATGCACGCGCCCCGTCTCGAGCTTCTCGAGCATGCCGGGATGGTCGCCCGTCACCTCGATCGGCCCCTTGCGCTCGCGCTTCTCGTGCTTGTGGCCCTCGGCATCCGTGGTCTCGCTGTAGACGGCCGCGGGATAGCGGCGGCGCATCTGGTCGCGCCCCTTGCGGCCCACGGCCTCAATGTCGATTTCTTTGTCGGTGTTGCCGGCGATGAACTGATACGCCGTCTTCAAAATGTTCGCGTTAAACGCGCCTGCGAAACCTTTGTCGCCGCTGATGATCACTACCAGCACCCGCTTCTCGGGCCGCGTGATAAACAGCGGATGGCGCAGGTTGCCCGTCTCGGGATCGAAGATCTCGATGCGCCGGCAGAGCGAGAGCAGCACGCTGGTGATCATCCTGGCGTAAGGCCGAGCCGCAATTGCGCGCTCCTGGGCACGGCGCAGCTTGGCCGCCGAGACCATCTTCATGGCCTTGGTGATCTGCCGCGTGTTCTTCACGCTGCGAATGCGCCGCCGTAAATCGAGAACGTTTGCCATATGCCTTCCAGGTTTCAGGGCTCAGAGATCAGAGATCAGTTGAAACGGCTCAAAGTAGCTCGAACAAACTGACCACTGACAACTGACCACTGTTCACTGTCGTTACGCCGTCGCCGCCGCCGGTTCCAGTTGCGCCTTGAAGTTTTCCTTGTACTCCTTCAGCGCCGCATGCAGCCGGTTGCGCAAATCATCGTCGAGCGACTTCTTCTTGGTCAGATCGTCCATCAGCGCCGTCTGCGCCGCATCAAAATATTTATACAAGCCGTCTTCAAACGCGCGAATGTCAGAGACTTTCAGGTCGTCGAGATAGCCCTGCGTGCCCGAGAAGAGAATCACCACCTGCTGCTGCCATGTGAGCGGGTGAAACTGCGGCTGCTTCAACAACTCCGTCAGCCTCTGGCCACGGTTCAATTGTTTCTGCGTCAGCGGATCGAGATCCGAACCGAACTGCGCAAATGCCGCCAGCTCGCGATACTGTGCCAGGTCGAGCTTCAACGTTGCGCCCACCTGCTTGGTCGCCTTGATGGCCGCAGAGAATCCCACGCGCGAAACCGACAGTCCCACGTTCACCGCCGGGCGTACGCCGGAGTTGAACAGGTCCGTTTCCAAAAAGATCTGTCCGTCGGTAATTGAAATCACGTTGGTCGGAATGTAGGCCGAGACGTCGCCGGCCTGCGTCTCAATCACCGGCAGCGCGGTCAGCGACCCGCCGCCCCGCTTGTCGCTCATCTTCGACGAGCGCTCGAGCAGACGCGAGTGAAGATAGAACACATCGCCCGGATACGCTTCGCGGCCTGGCGGACGCCGCAGCAGCAGCGAAATCTCGCGGTAGGCCATCGCGTGCTTTGACAGATCGTCGTACATCACCAGCGCATGGCGGCCCGAGTCACGGAAAAATTCGCCGATCGCTGTCGCCGCATAGGGCGCGATATAAAGCATGGGGGCCGGCTCCGAGGCCGAGGCCGCCACGATAATCGTGTGTCCCATGGCGCCGGCTTCGGTCAGCGTCTGCACCACCTGCGCAATCGAAGACCGCTTTTGCCCGATCGCGCAATAAATGCAGATCAGATCGTTTTTGGCGTTGTTGATGATCGTGTCGAGCAGCACCGCCGTCTTGCCCGTCTGGCGGTCGCCGATGATCAGCTCGCGCTGTCCGCGGCCAATCGGAATCATGGCGTCGATGGCCTTCAGACCGGTCGCCATCGGCTCGCGCACCGGCTGGCGATCGATGATGCCGGGGGCCAGGCGCTCGATGGGCAGCGTCTTCGTCGTGGCAATGGGACCCTTGTCGTCGATGGGCTGGCCCAGCGCGTTGACCACGCGGCCAATCATGGCCTCGCCCACTGGCACGCTCAAAATGGTGCCGGTGCGCTTCACTTCGTCGCCTTCGCTGAGCTCGGTGTAGTCGCCCAGAATCACGGCGCCCACCTGGTCCTCTTCGAGGCTCAGCGCGAGCCCGGCAATGCCGTGCGGAAAGCTGAGCAGTTCGCCGGCCATCACCTTGTCGAGCCCGTGGAGGCGCGCGATACCGTCGCCGAGGGTGGTAATCGTGCCCACCTCGTCGACCTGCACCTTCGCGTCGTAGTTCGCGATCTGCTCGCGAAGAAGTTGCGTAATCTCGTCTGCTTTGATCTGCGCCATTCTGCTCTTCCTATTCCTTTGCGTCGTCAGCGATCAATCGTCCGATCCCTGATCCCTGAATCCTGACCCCTGAAATCTGATCTCTGCGGACTTCAGCCCGCCACCAATGTCTCTTTCAACCGCTCCAGCCGCCCGCGCACGCTGCCGTCATACACCGTCGAGCCGATGCGCACTACCGCGCCGCCAAGAATCGTTCCGTCCAGCTTGAATGTTGCCTCGACGCGTCCCCCGGCCAGCTTGCCCACTTCCTCGATCAGCGATTTGCGTTCCTCGCCGCTCAGTTCGCGAGCCGTCACAATCTCCGCCTGCCGAATGCCAAGCCGCTGCTGCAACTCCGCACGATAGGCGGCCGCGACCTCATGCACATGCGCGATGCGGTCGTTGTTGATCAACACCGCCAGCAGGTTGCGCAACTCTTTTTGGAGGCCCATCTTCGCGTTCAGCTTGTCGAGAATCGCCACCTTCTGCAACGCAGACACTGCCGGATTCTCAAAAAATGTCTGCAACTCGGGGCTGCCGTCCCATGTAGCTTCAAAATCCTCAAATTGCTTGTCCAGCGCAATCGTATCGAGCTTGGCCGATGTGATCACATCGAGAAATGCGCGCGCGTACCGGGAAACGAAAGCAGCCATCAGTTCTTCCCTCCCGCGCTCGATCCGCTGCGGCCCGCATCGCTCACAAACTCGGCGATCAGCGCCCGGTCGGTCTCCGGCGTCAGCACCAGTTGTTTTGCAGCCTGACCAATCGCCAGTTCTGCGGCAAAACTCTTGAGGCCGCGCCGTGCGTGCGCCGCCGCTGCTGAAATTTCCTGCTCCGCCGCCGCCACGATGCGCTCGCTCTCTTCGCCGATGGTCGACTTGATCCGCTCCTCGTCGTGCTTCGATTCCTCTTCCACCTGCGCGCGAATCGCCGCGATCTCTTCGTCCAGCTTCCCCAGCTTGGCTTCGACGGCGCTGAGCCGCGTCTTCGCGTCCTCGCTCAGCTTGCGCGCCTCGTCCAGATCGTGCCGCAGCGTCTCGGACCGCTTGCGCAGCATCTTGGGCACAAACTTCACCAGGGGAATGACGATCGCCACCACGATGATGGCAAAGTTGAGCAATTCAAGCGCCCGCGCCATCGTCTCCACTTCGACATGAAAAAGACGCGCCAGGGACTGCACCATCGGCGTGTGCCGGTAGACATTCTCGTCTTCCTGGTGCGATTCATTCGCGCCCGCCTTGTTCATCGCCGCGTCGGCTTGATTCTGCCCTGCCGGCGAAGAGCTTGCTGCCGGAGCCGCCTGCTGCGCCGCCAGCCGCGACGTCGAGCCCACACCGCCGGCCAGCGCCAAAACTAAAACAAACCAGAAAATCCGGACTAGAAAACGCGATTGCTGCGTGGAATGTTTCAACGCGAACCCCCGGCAGCAGCGGGCAGCACGGCCCGCACCACCTGACTTGCCAGCTCCGCCACCGAAGCCTGCACCGCCTGCCGCGCATGGACGGCTTCGGCCTCAAGTTCAGTCCGCGCCTGGCTCACTCGCACGCCGGCCGCCTTGCGGGCAGCCTCCACGGCCGCATCGCGCTCCGCGTTCCACTGCTTGATACGCTCCTCGCGGGCCTTGAAAACCTCTCCCCGCGCCTGGCGCAGTTTGGTGACATATTCTTCGGCCCGGGCCTCGGCAAGCTCGATGGCTTTGTGTGCGTCCTCAACCGCCCCCTGGGTGCGGGCGTGACGCTCTTTCAACGTCGCCGTCAGCGGCACCTGGATCAGGATCTGATAGGCCAAAACCAGCACAATGAACAACAAAGCCGTGGGCACGGCACCGAGAAACAGACCCTCAAGTTGTTGGAAGACTTCTGGCATTCCTGTACCGGAGTTTTTAGGTGGTTAGGTTGAATTTCTGTCGCGGGTGGAACACCCTTTTGTATCAGGCGGGAAACGGGCAAGTCAACGCGAAGAGGCCGATTCCGAGAGGCTCTGTGACTGCTGTCACGGTTAAGCCGATTTACTCGAGAAATCGCTTGCTTTCCCCTCAAACAAGCCTAGACTAAACATACCACCTAGACCCGGTTCAGGGTCCAGCGGGTAGCCAGTTCCGGGAAGTCTCTCCACTCCCGAAGCTGGTTGCCCGCTTCTTAATTTTCCGGGCCAATTTGGGCTGTTTTGCGAGGCATTTTTCCGTCCTTGCCAGGGACAATCCGGCTGCCCTCCAGAGCATTTTGCTTACTTGCCGAGGCGACCGGGCTACCTTCAGAAGCATTTTCCCCTCTTGCCGGGGCAAAATTCCCAGCCCGGGGCAGATATTCCCTCGATTTTCCCTCTTTGGGCCCCCTCTGACAATTTTTCGCTCCGCCTCATCCCTCCGCCCAGTTCCGCGTCTACCACGATGTAAGTCACCCCGGTCAGCCCGACCGCCGGGACAAATTCGAGGAATAGAGCCCCCGGCTTCTTCCTGAATCGATCGGAGGACGATCAAATGATGCGTAACAAGCTCTTCACTCTTGCCCTCGGCGGCGCGCTCGCTCTGTCTGTAACCGGCGCAGCTTTCGCCCAGGACACACCCGCACCCAATCAAGGCGAACAGGGCCGCGGTCCCGGCCGCATGAATCCCGACCGCCAGCTCGAGCACCTCACCCAGACGCTCAACCTCACCACCGATCAGCAGGCCCAGATCAAGCCCCTGCTCGTCGACCGCCAGCAAAAGACCCAGGCCCTCTTCCAGAACCAGTCAATCTCTGAGCAGGATCGCCATACCCAGATGCGCACCATCATGGAAGGCACCAACAACAGCATCAAGGCCCTGCTCAACGACGAGCAGAAGCAGAAGTTCGACGCCATGCACGAGCACATGCATCGCGGCGGCGGACCGGACGCACCGCAGGGAGGCACACCTCAGCCTCAACTCTGATTCCGGCAACACCAATTCGCAGTTGAACAATTCGCAAGCAAACCAGCAGGGGCCCGGCCGCGGCCCCTGTTGCTTTGCATGCCGCTGCTGCGTCGCGTTCTCTACTTGGTCGCGTTCACGATGAACGCCGCCAGGTCGTCTTTCAGCTTGTGCAGCGCTTCCACATTCAGATAAATCATGTGCCCTGACGGATAGTAGCCAAACTCCACATTGCCGCGCAGCGCCGGGTCCAGGTTCATATGGTCGAGGTCAAACTCCGTTGCAAAAAACGGCGTCGCCAGATCGAAATATCCATTCGCCGAAAACACATGCAGGTGCGGATTCTTGCGAATCGCCGCGCCCAGATCGCCCGCCACATACGGCTGCAACTGCTCGCCGCCCGATCCCGGTCCGCCGCTGGTCGGCCTGTGCTTCCAGTCCCACTGCCCAATCGAGTCCGCGCTGGGCCGATACTCATCCGTCGACTCGTACTTCAATTCCCGCTCCAGGTAGTCGTGCAGCTCCCCCACAAAGGCCCCCGTGATGCCCGTGTCTGACGCGTCATAGCTTGGAGCCTCGCCCGCCGCGTCCGTATCCACGCCCTCGAATCGCATGTCATAACGGCCCAGCGTCTTGCGATCGTCGCGCAGCACTTCTTTTCTGAACCGCGTCGGCGAGATGCGCAGATTCGCTTCCTTCACGTAGTCCACGCTCAGCCCCGTGAAACGGCTCACCTGCTTTGCCACCTCATCGAGCTCGGCCGCCGGCAGCCTGTCGCCCGCAAACAGCGCCCTGGCATACGGCCCCGCCGCAAACTGCCGCGCCTGCTCCACCCACGCCGCCACGTCCGCCGGCTTGTCTTGAATCTTGTTGAAGTACCACGCCGCCGCCGCGTAGCTCGGCAAATTGAACACGTAGATGCCGTCGTATCCCGGCGCCCGAATGCTGAAATTCAAAATCGATGAGATCAGCACCACTCCATTCAATTGCACTCCATCGTTGCCCAGCATGTCGGCCAGCGCCGCAGACCGCGTCGTTCCATAGGACTCGCCAATTAGAAACTTCGGCGAATTCCACCGCTGGTTCACCGTCAGATAGCGCAGAACGAAGCGGTCAAACGCGCGCAGGTCCTGATCCACGCCCGCGAAATCCTTGGCCGTCCCCTTGCCCACCGCGCGCGAATAGCCCGTCATCGGCGCGTCGATAAACACCAGGTCCGTCTTGTCCAGCAGCGAATACTGATTCGGCACCAGCTTGAACGGTGGCCCCGCCGTGGGGTTGGGGCTGTCCGTCTCCACGCGCACCGGCGAAAACGAGCCCATGTGCAGCCACAGCGTCGCCGACCCCGGCCCGCCGTTGTACAAAAAACTCACCGGCCGCGTGCCCGCTTCCGCGCCGTCCAGCGTATAGGCCACATAAAAAATGCTGCCATAAGGTTTCTCGTCTTCATCGCGAATCAGCAGATTTCCCGCTGTCGCGGTGTATTTCAGCGTCTTGCCGTCCAGCGTCATCTCATGATGCGTCGCGACCGGCTTCTCCGCTGGAATCGGCGTCGTGTCTTTGCTCTTGTCCGTATCTTTGCTTTGATCTGGGCTCGCGGGCGCATTCGCCGGTGGAACAGCCGGCCTCGGCTCCTGCGCACCCGCGCTCAGCAAAGACATCGCCACGGCAACCAGCAGAAGAGAAACAAGTCGAGTGCGATGCATCGAGAAAAACCTCCGGATCAAAGCAGGAATTGGAATCAAACTCAGAATGAATTCGATCGTACCCGATGCCGCTGCTCACTTCATCTTGATGGTGCCGCTTACTTCATCCACGCCGGCTTCGGCTCGGCGACGGACTCATCCTTCGTCAGCAACCCTTGCGTGCGCAGCCATGTCTCCAGCAGCACCGGCCACTGATCGAGCACCGCGTCGCCCTTGCCAAATCCGCTGCCGTGCGTGCCATTGGGAAAGATGTGCGCCTCGCTCGGCACCCCGGCCTTGATCAGCGCTTCATAGAAGCGCAGCCCCTGCTCCACAGGCACCGTCTCGTCGTTAAACGTGTGCACCCAGAACGTCGGCGGCGTGTTTTTCGTGACATAAAGGTCCGGCGAATATTTCGCCCGGAGGGCCTCACACTGATCCATCAGGTCGAACATCTTGCAGTAGCTCAGGTGCGACGTATCGGTCGTGATCGCGCCGATCCACGGATAGACCAGCACCAGCGCATCGGGCCGGCTCGATACGCGCTCAATCGCGTCCTCTGCCTCAGGATCGCCCTGCACAAACTGCGTTCCCGCGAGGGCCGCCAGATGTCCGCCCGCTGAAAAGCCGACCACCACAATGCGATCGGGATTGACAAAATAATCGCGCGCCCGCGCCCGCACCATTTGAATCGCGCGCCGCGCATCGATCAGCGGCACCGGCAGCACATATCCATTGGAAGTGAGCCGGTAGCTCAACACAAACGCGCGAAACCCTCGCGCCGCAAACCAGTCCGCCACCTGCCGTCCTTCCAGATTGGCTGAAAGCATCGCATAGGCGCCGCCTGGAAAAATCACCACCGCCGAGCCGTTGTCGTGGCCCGCCTGCGGCTCAAAAACTGTCAGCGTCGGCGTGTCTTCGCAGGCTGTTCCATGGGCATCGGGCGCTTTTCCCTGCCACAGTCTGATCGTCTGAATGCCGAGAAACGCGTTGTTCTCGCCGGCCATCGTGCAGGGCTGCTTCTGCGCCTGCGCGGCCGCACCCGCCACCAGCCCCATCGCGATCAACAAAGCCAGCCGCTTCATTCCGACCTCTTCGCTTACCCGCGGCGATTATAGCGACCCCAGCTCAATTCCCTCAGTCCCTATTCCCTACTCCCTAGCCCCTATTCCCTAGTCCCTGTCTCTCTCACACCCACACCGCCGCATGCGCACAGCAGCTCGAGTCCGTCGCCTGTGCCATTAGCCGCTCCGACAGCTCAAATCCGTAGCGCGCAAAATAATACGCCGCCCCGTGCACCCGCTCCTGCAGCACTCCATTGGGATAAAGCGCCCTGCTCATCGCCTCGGCATGCCGCCGCAGCGATTCTTCCTTTTGCAACTGGAAATTCGCCGCCAGCCGCCGCAGCCGGTTCATCTGGTAGCGCATCTTGCGCGCCGATGTCTCCGCCGAACGCCCCAGCCCCGCATCGAGCGCATGCATCCACCCGAGCAGCGGCGTCAGTTCCGCGTCCAGCGCATTGCCCGCCGCCGCCAGCTTGCGCTTGCCCTCCACCGGCATCGCCCTTGCAGCGAGCAATTGCGCTAAAGAATCTGCAGTTTCGCCGAAAACTCGCTCCAGCGTCAGCTCATGTTTTTTCAGCAGCTCGCCAATCGCCGGCTCAATCAGCGTCGCACTGAAGCGCGGCTCCGACGCCGTCATCCGCCCCAGAATCTTTTCATACAGCACGGCCGACTGCGCAAAGTAGGCAATCTCCGCCGGCCCGCCAATAATCAGCGACGACGATAGCAGATGATCTTGAAACACCGGCCTCAGCAGCGCCGCTGGCGAAATCCGCTCCGGCTCCGCCTCCAGAATTCCCACGAGGTCCGCAGTCGCATAGCGCTCGCGCCCCGCCTGCCATAATCCGCGCGGTTCTTCTGCGGTCGGCGCCAGCCGCCGCAGCGCCACGCGCGCGCCCGTCTTATCGTCAATCAAAAACAGCAGGCTCGACTCCGCCGCCACCGCCACTTGCACGTGATAGCCCGCGGCTGCGAGCGCCTTGTTTCGCTCCAGCAGCGCCGCGTGCAGTTCATCGGCCCGCTCCAGCGCCGCGCGCAACACCGGCGCGCCCATGCGATGAATCGCACGCCCGCCCGCATCTAGCACCAGCAATCCCTGTGCGGCAAAAGCCTTGGCATAAAACTCCGCAAACGCCTGCGCAAATGTCCGCCCCGGCTTGTAAGCCGCCTCCAGGGCTTCCATCGCATCGGAGGCGCCCAGCAGTTCCCACGCCTGCTCGATCAGCGGCGCGACCGTCTCGTCCAGCTGAATGCCGCCCACCGGCACCGGCGCCGTTGGCCCTTTCGCGTATACAAGCTTCTTCAGTTCGCGTCGCGACGGAAACGTCACATGATTGATCTCTGCGAAATCGTGGTCTTCCGTGGCCAGCCAGAACACCGCCACGTGCGGCTTGCCTGCCTGCGTCGCCGCCGCTGCCCGTGCCAGCGCCGTCGCCGCCTTCAGTGGGGTGAACATCGGCCCGCCAAACAGCCCTACCTGCTGCCCGGTCACCACGATGCCCGCGCCCGCGCGCAGCGCCTCCAGCTTTTCACCTGCCGCGCCCTTCTCGCCCGACGCGCCGCCCTGCGGATTCTGCGCCGCGAGCACGTCCACCAGTTCCGCCCAGTGCGCAGGCTGCCCCGGTCGGTTCGACCACGTCGCCTCAAACGGAGCGAAGCCGTAAAACGGCCGCACCCCTGCCGCGCCCGCGCAAAAATCCGTGAACAGCCGGTGCAATCCGGGCGCCACCAATGTAGGTTGACAGTCTGCGATCGACAACGCGTTCACATCCGATTCGTGGGTTTACTGCCACGCCTGGACACAGCTCTCGCGGCATTCGGCTCAGTTAAGGATGCCACGCCAGACCGAATCGATGCACAAGCCGTTCAAGCCACCGGCCCATGCGCCCTGACCTTGCCCCGTATACTCGCATTGAAGAACCCCTCAAGGAGAATCCCGCAATGCCCAAAAAGCAGAAGGCGCCCCAATCCGCCAAGCCCGCCAAACACAAAAAGGGCAAAGCCCCCAAGCGCGCCGCCCTTGAGGTCGCCCAACTGCTCAGCTCCGTCGTCGTCTACAACGGCCCGCTCTTCAAGGTGCGCCACGACAAGCTCATCGAGCCCAGCGGCAAGCGCGCCGAGCGCGACGTCATCCGCCACAACGGCAGTGTCGTCATCCTCGCCCTCGACAACTCCAAAAGCAAAAAAGATCCCTGGATCGTGATCGAACGCCAATATCGTCACGCCGCCAATCAATACCTGTGGGAGCTGCCCGCCGGCAAACTGGAAGCAGGCGAAGATCCCCTTGCCGGAGCCCAGCGCGAAATGGAAGAAGAAACCGGCTACCGCGCCAAAAAATGGCGTCCCCTGGTCGAGTACTACGCCAGCCCCGGCTTCCTCGGCGAATCCATGAAGGTCTTTCTCGCCGAAGGCCTCATCCCCGGCGATGCCCACCCCGAAGAAGATGAGCAGATCGAGATTCGCCTCGTCCGCCTCTCCGACGCGCTCAAAATGATTGAAAAGGGCGCCATCCTCGACGGCAAAACCCTCACCAGCGTCCTGCTCTACGCTCGCCTCAACCAAAAGAAAAAGAAAAATTGAGTTTCTTCGAGAGCACTCGATTTCCCAGCAAAATCAGTGGTTTTGCGACCCACTCATGACGCGCGCACCCCGCCGTCTCACTTTATGAAGACCATTCCGCAACTTTGACTCAACCTTTCACCCGCTTTTCTCGTCATACAAAATACGCGGCTCACTTCCCCCGGTTTGCATCTGTGCGCCGTCACTAATCCAAATCGCAAGAAAGGCAAGCCTGTGGCTACCTACAAAGGCAAAGTCAAGTGGTTCAATAACGCCAAGGGCTACGGATTCATCGGTCGCGATGACGGCCCCGATGTATTCGTCCATTACTCGGCAATCCAGTTGGACGGCTATAAAACACTCAAGGAAGGCGATGAGGTCGAGTTCGACATCGTTCAGGGCCAGAAAGGTCCTCAGGCCGACGCAGTTATTCGGCTAAAGGATGCGACCGCAGCCGCCCACAGCGCAGCGTAACTTGTCGCGCGTCCTCCGGCGTGCCAGACCCTGACTCGGATTGTGCGCGCCGTATCAGGGGGCGTAGCTTCTTCACCCCGTTGGGTGTTTGAGGATGCCTGTGCCCCGGCAGACGGCATTCATCACCAGCGCGCACCTGCACAAACGCGCAACTGCTTTTCAGCTCCGTCTTCTCGCGAATTCCAAGGTCGAATCGATCTGACCTTCGCCCTTCCCCTGCCGGTGGTCCCTCCACCGGCGCTTCCCTCTTCAATCCCCCCAAATCCACCGCTGAATCCCCGCCTCATCCCCGCCCCGATCATTGATACTGGACCCGGATTCTTTCCCGGAGACCGCCTTTGGATAACCCCACCATGGCCCGCCTGCTCGCCGAGACCGCCGACCTGATGGAGATCGACGGCGCCGACAGCTTTCGCATCCGCAGTTATCGCCGCGCCGCCGAAGCCATCGAACAGACCACCGTCGACCTCATTGCCGTCGCCGCAGACACCGCCCGCCTGCTTGAAATTCCCGGCATCGGCAAGAGCATGGCTTCGAATCTGCAAGCCATCGCCGCCACCGGCACGCTGCCCCTGCGCGATGAGCTCGTCGCCAAATACGGCACCGGCATTCTTGAGCTGCTCAAGCTACCCGGCATGGGCCCCAAAACCATCGCGCTATTCTGGTCCGCCGCGCAAATCGCCTCCATCGATCAGCTCGCCCAAGCCATTGAATCCGGCCGCCTCGCCGGACTGCCCCGCATGGGCGTCAAACAGCTCGACAAACTCCGCAAAGGCATCGACGACTATCGCCGCAGCGCCGGCCGCTTCCGCATCGACGAAGCCGATGAAGCAGCACAGCGCCTCTCCACCTATCTGCTCGCCTTCAAAGGAATCGAAAACGTGACGCCCGCCGGCTCCTTTCGCCGCGGCCGCGAAACCAATGGCGACCTAGACCTGCTCGTCACCGGTCCCGCCTGCCAGCCCGGCCACACCGCCGACGCTGTCGACTACGTCGCCGCCTATCCCGGCATTCACGACATCATCGCCAAAGGCGAAAACAAGGTCAGCTTCCACCTCTCCACCGGCATGCAGGTTGACGTGCGCCTGCTGCCCTCTGAGTCCTACGGAGCGGCCCTGCAATACTTCACCGGCTCCAAGGCCCACAACGTTTCGCTGCGCCAGCGCGCTCTCAAAATGGGCTACACCCTCAGCGAATGGTCGCTCGCCCGCCTCGACGATGGCTCAACCGTTGCCGCCGCTACCGAAGAAGACATCTACTCCGCCCTCGGCATGGACTGGATGCCCTCCGAGATCCGCGAAAACCTCGGCGAAATCGAAGCTGCCGTAAATCACTCGCTGCCCCACCTGATCGAATTGGCCGACATCAAAGGCGACGTGCACATGCACACCACCGCCACCGACGGCCACAACTCCATTCGCGAAATGGCTGACGCCGCCCTCGAGCGCGGCTATCAGTACATCGCCATCACCGACCACTCCAAAAACCTGGCTATGACCAACGGCCTCGACGACCAGCGCGCCCTCGAGCACATTCAACGCATCCGCGAAGTCGACAAGCAGATGGAGGGCCGCATCCGCGTCTTTCCCGGCATCGAGGTCGATATCCTCGCCGACGGCGCGCTCGATCTCTCCGATGAAGTTCTCGCCCAGATGGACGTCGTCATCGCTAGCGTCCACACCCGTTTCGAGCAGTCCCGCGAAGAGATGACCGCCCGCGTCCTCCGCGCCCTTGAGAATCCCTACACCCGCATCCTCGGCCATCCCACCGGACGCCTGCTGCTGCGCCGCGAGGCCTTTCAGATCGACCTCGGCATCGTCCTGCGCCGCGCTGCCGAGCTCGGCGTAGCCGTTGAACACAACGCCGCTCCCGAACGCCTCGACCTGAGCGATCGCGACCTGCGCCTCGCCAAAGAGCTGGGCTGCAAGATCGTCATCAACACCGACGCGCACGACACACGTCATCTCGCCAAGATCGTCTACGGCCTGCGCCAATTGCGCCGCGCCTGGCTCGGCCCCGCCGACGTCCTCAACACCCTCGGCCCCAAAGAATTTCTAGCCGCCCTCCGTCCCCGCCCTTAATTCAACGAACCGCATTCGCATTTGATCTAAGAATTCCTCACAGAGGTCCTCATGAATTCCCTTTCCCGCACCCTCGCCCTCGCCGCCGCCGCTCTGTTCCTGTCTCTCGCGCCGCAGGCGCAGTTGGCCGCACCGCAGGCGCCGCTGCCCAGCATCCCGGTTAAAATCCTCATGCAGAGCCCCGCCGACACCCAGACTGACCTGCAGATCATCTGCCTCTTCCGCTCGTCTCCTGAAAACACCCTGCACGGCTCGCTCCTCGAAACCAACGAAAAGCTCCACGGCCTTCTCGATCGCATCCGCCGCCCCGACCGCTTCGGCGGCGAGCTCGGCGAAACCTTCGTCGTCACCCCGCCCCCCGGCACCCTCGCCGCGAAAAAACTTCTCATCATCGGCCTCGGCGACTCGAGCACCTTCACCCCCGAGCGCATGGAGTTCATCGGCAAGATCGCCATCCGCGAAGCCAATCGCATCGGCATCGCGCACCCCTTCTTCGCGCCCACCATTCTCGACGGCGGCGTCACCCGATTCTCGACAGGCCAGATCTCCGAGCAGGTCGTTCGCGGATTCCGCGAAGCGATCGCCACCCACGCGTTGGTCGAGGACGCCGGCGCCGCCGCGCCCCGCATCGTCCAGGACTTCACCTACCTCGCCGGCCCCAAATTTGCCGCCGACACCCAGGCCGGCATCGACCGCGCCCTCGCCGAAGCTGGACCGGCTCCAACACCGGCGCAATAACTCCCGCCGTATGCACCATTTACGGTGCATTACCCGGTACACCCCACCTCCGTTCCAAGATTCGATAGCTTGTCTAATGCAAGTGGCGCTAAGATAGGGGCGCCATGAGTCTCCTCCACCAGGATTCCCCAACCGCAGTGGACGAAACCGCCCCCGGCGAGTCCTACACCAAGGGCAGCAGCCACGTCATCATCGCCGCCATCGTGGCCACGGTCCTGGTCTCTGCCGCTATCGCCATCTACATCATTGCCGGCGAAAAGCCGCCCGTCGCGACCGGACAAATCCTCGAGGTCTGGGCGCACCCCATGCACACCGTCACGCCTTCGGTCGACGCCAGTGGAATGCCCATTCCGCAATCAAGTTTCGATCAGGTCCTGGTCTTCACGCGGGTAAGCCTGCACAATCAGAGCAAACAGCCGCTCTTCCTGCATCAGATCCTCACCAACGTCACGCTGCCCGATGGCACCATCGACTCCAGCTTCGCCACCACCGCCTCGCAGTACGACCGGATCTTCCTCGCCTATCCCGACCTCGCGCAGTGGCACGAGTCCGCGCTCAACACCGATGAGCTCACCATCAATCCCGGCCAGACGGTCGAAGGAACTTTCGTCTCCTCCTACCGCATGGCAAAGGAGCAGTGGGATGCGCGCAAGGCTCTCGACTTCACCTTCAGCTTCCGCTACCAGACTCCGCTCAAGCTGACCCCGCAGATCGCCGTCGTCGACCGCTAGGCTCAAGCATTTACTGGAATGTTGTTGTCCAAAGCCATCAGCGCAAAATCGCCGCGACCATTGCAGCTCGGGGTCCCCGCGGACAGGTCTTCATCCGTGGGGCGAAGAGCCGCGGCGACTCCGAGACAATCAATTCCGAACTAAAAATCTGCCCTAATTTCCCGTCGGCGGCACCGGCGCGCCCTTGGGCGTCGACAAGTAGCCCGTCACCGTGTTCTTGGCGCCGATGCTGTTCACCACGATCTCGTAGAGCGCCGGATCTTTCCCGCTATAAAACTGCAGCGGCTCATCCACGTTGCGATCCTTCTTCTCGTAGCTGCGATCGTCCGCATACACCACCAGCGTAAACCGGCTCTTCTTCGGATCAGACTTCTTCAACTCCAGGCTCACCGTCCCCACCGGCTTCTTCTGCCCCTTGGTCAGCGTGAACTCGTAGTAGTTCCGGTCGCCCTTGTGCTTCAAAATCTCCAGTTCGCTCGCATTGCGCGCAATCAGGCTGGAGTGGTCGCTCAAATCGCCCTTCATCGACGTCAGCTGCGCCACCGCCGAGGCCAGGTCGGTCTGCGTCTTGGTCAGGTCCGTCTTCACCCCGCCCACGTCCGTCTTCACATTTGAAACATCGCTGGCAACGTTGTTGACCTGCTGCGCCGTCTGGCTCTCGGCCGTCTCCAGCCGCTTGTTCTCGGCTTCCTCGCGCGCCACGATCGCCTGGGCTCGCTCTTCCATCTGCTTCTGGGTCAGCCCCAGGGATTTGCCCAGTTCATCGGTCGCCACCGTCAGCCGCGCGTTGGTCTCGCGCAGATCCGCCGCCAGCTGCACATTCTTCTGGGTTGCCTCCGTCAGCGACGTCTCCGCGTGCGTCAGCCGGCTGCTCAGCGTATAGGTCCAGATCAATCCGCCGATCGCCAGCACCAGCGCCGCGGCAATGACTGCCAGCAACGCGCCCGAATGTGTCCTGGGCGCATCCTCAATTTCGTCTTCACTCATCTGTTTCCCTTCCTCCTGCCGGGCGGCGCTCTCTTAACCGCTCCTCTGCTACTGGCGCCATCCTATCTTGTTTCAACCCATTGCGGAATTGCCTTCATAGAGTCTGCCGTTACTCTTCCGCGCATTCTCCCCGCTCCGATTGGGACGCCGGTCGCAGATTTAGACGAGCCGCAGCCCAATCCGGACGAGCCTCCCCCCATCCCCCCGCATTCTCCACAATATAGAACGAATCTCCCCGCCGCCCCACACGCTGATCCGATTGATTTACCCGCTCGACTGCGCAACCTGACCTGCTCGCAACATCGATCTGGCTATTCTGTAGAATCTGCGGTAAACCCAACTCGGGAAGGAGATTTCGAGCATGGCGAAACTTGTCTACGGGCTCAACCAGTCCCTCGATGGCTACGTCGACCACCAGAAGCTTGGGCCGCCCGCGCCCGATGTCTTTCGTCATTTCGTCGAGCTGATGCGCGGTCTCACCGGCTTGATCTACGGTCGCCGCCTTTACGAAATCATGCGCTACTGGGACGATGACCTTCCTGATTGGGACGATGATGATCGCGACTTCGCCGTGGCGTGGCAAAAGCAGCCCAAGTGGGTTGTGTCGCGTTCGCTCAAGTCAGTCGGCCCCAACGCCACTCTTCTCCCCGACGACTTTGAGACCGCAATACGGAGGCTGAAAACCGATCTTGCCGGCGAAATCCACGTTGGCGGACCAGACCTGGCGCAAAGCCTCGCCGCCGCCGGTCTCATCGATGAGTATCGAATCTACATCCACCCCATCGTGATTGGCAGCGGAAAGCCGTTCTTCACCGCCCCCCCGCCGCCGCTCCACCTGGTGGCTAGCGAGCTGATCTCCGACGACGTAATTCGCCTGACCTACGTCCCTGCCTAAGCGCGCAACGTGCCCCGCCGCCGTTGCCGACAGATAAGGTCCAATTTGGGTCTTGCACGATCTGGTCTCGCGCAAAAATCCAATCTGAATCACTGCCCTTTTGCCCCTCCGCCGTGACAACCTGCCAATCGCTACGCTATAAAGAACTTTGCTGCACTTTCTGCTGCCGGCGCTTTTCCGCTTGCCGGGGCCGCGGCCAACCACCTCTAAACAGCGTCTTAAAAAGGGAGTACAAAGGCCATGTCGACAGCCGTTGCTGGAAAGGGTCTGGAAGGAATTGTCGCCGCCAACTCCGGCATCTGCTGGATCGACGGCGAAGCCGGCGTGCTCGCCTATCGCGGAATCGATATCCACGAGCTGGCCGATCACTCCACCTTCGAGGAATCCACTTTCCTGCTCTGGAACGGCCATCTCCCCAACCTGCTCGCCCTTCGCGAATTCCAGTCCCAGCTCGCTCTCGCCCGCTCCCTCGATCAGCGCATCGTCGATCTCATGCGCAGCTTCCCCGCCACCGCCACGCCCATGGAAGTGCTGCGAACCGCCGTGTCGGCGCTCAGCTTCTACGACGCCGACGAGAAAGACAATTCCCACGACGCCAACGTCCGCAAGGCCTATAACCTCACCGCCCAGATCGCCATGATCGTCGCCATCTACGATCGCCTGCGCAAGGGCCTTGAAGTCGTTCCTCCCGACCGCTCCCTTTCCCACGCCGGCAACTTCCTCTGGATGCTCAACGGCGTCAAGCCCTCTGAAACCGCGACCCGCACCCTCGACATCGCCCTCATCCTGCACGCCGACCACGAACTCAACGCCTCCACCTTCGCCGCCCGCGTCATCGCCGCCACCCTCTCCGACATTCACTCCGCCATCACCGGCGCCATCGGCGCGCTCAAAGGTCCCCTCCACGGCGGAGCCAACGAGGGCGTCATGCGTCTCCTGCTCACCATCGACAAGGCCGGCGCCGATCCCGTCGAATACGTCAAAAACATGCTCGCTGCCAAGCAGAAAATCTCCGGCTTCGGCCACCGCGTCTACAAAACAGAAGATCCGCGCGCCACCCATCTGCGCCGCATGTCAGAGCAGCTCGGCAAAGATGCCGGCCAGCCCAAGTGGTTCGAAATGTCGCGCGCCATCGAGCTCTACATCAACAAAGACAAAAAGCTCAACGCCAACGTCGACTTCTACTCCGCCTCGACCTATGCCACCCTAGGCATCGACATCGATCTCTACACGCCCATCTTCGCCATCAGCCGCATCGCTGGCTGGGCCGCCCACGTCATCGAACAGCTCGACGACAACCGCCTCATCCGCCCCCGCGCCGAATACATCGGCCCCGAATACCCCTGCCACTGGGTCCCCGTCGACGACCGCCCCTAGCCCCTCGAATTACCTCTTCGCAAAGTGTCAATCCGCACGACCATGGGTGCCCCATGTCTCGATTTTGAGACGTGGGAATGCGATCAAGTGTCCAGCAATAGGTTTCTACGAATTCTCGCTCCCCACGACCACGGGGTGCCCCATTCATCTCGGCCTTATCGCGATGAGTGGGAAGACACGCGACGAACTCCCTTACCGGTACAGTAATCACACACCCCACGGTTGGAAGCTCGGTCCGGTCATGCCGGCGAGGCACTTCCCGTGCCACTCCGGCCACACAACTCATGGCTCGCGGTTCTCCCCTATCCAGACGATTGCAGGATTCCCGCTCGCATTCCGTTCAGTTTCCTTTGAATTCGTGTAAATCGAACGAGGGTACGATACGATTTAGCCAATCTAAATGGATACCTGCGTAATCAGGATTGCTACCTACCTGAACATCGGCCTTTTCGTTCGCTCGCAAAATGCGACGTTGATGGTCACTGTACTTTTTCAAAATCGGGATCAAGGGTTCTATAAATTGCATGGATTTGCCGTGATGCCAGAGCATTTGCACGTTTTGCTAACTCCATCTCGGGACCAAACGCTCGAGCATTGTGCCGAGTGCATCAAGGGTGGCTTTTCTGATGAAATGCGCTGGAATCGCTTCTCGGATGAAATGCTCTGGGGTGACCTTTCGAATGTGGTGCGCCTGCCGTATTTTCGATGGGTCTGGCAGCCGGGTTTTCGCGAGGACTGGATTCGCGACGCAGAGGACTTTCGAAAACAGTTGGCCCATATCGCGGCCAATCCGGAGCGCCGCGGGCTCGTCCATTGGGAGTTTGTGCATACTCGGTTTTCTGAACGGCTCGACCCCATGCCCGAGCGGCTAGGACGCTAAGGATGACCGCGCGGCAGTTTGCCGAGTGCCCCGGTCTCGCTTTTGAGACCAGGGAAAGCACAAAGTCCAAGCCTCCAGTAGGGAGAGCGCTTGTTAGCCCAGGCCGGGGTGGAGGATGAGCGGAGCGAAGTCCTGGGAATGCATCGCCGGGTGCCCCCGGTCTCGTTTTTGAGACCGGGGCAAGCACCAACTCCCTCAGCCTCCCGTAGGGAGAGCGGGAAAATAGCCCAGGCCGGAGCGTGCAACCCGACGTCCTGGGAACCTATCGCCACAAACGCCGCCGTCCCGTAGGGTCGGCGGGAACGGCACTATCGTGGCCTCGAGCCCGGATCAGGCAAGCTGCTCAGCCTCCAGCACTCGCACAGCGTGGCTGCCCCCCGCCCCGCCCTCCACCCCACCCTCGAACCCCGCTACGATTCAAAAAACTCTTGCCCGCAGACGCGCACTTCGTCATATCCTTCCCACGTGGAGGTCATCCATGAAATTGAGGAAGTCTGTGTGTCTCCTGGCGGTCGCTCTTCCCTTTGCCCTCGGAGCTCAGGCTCCCGGCACGGAATTTGACGGTGCGTGGACCACAACCATGGCGTGCGAAGCCAGCACCCACATGCCCGCCTATCAGTGGACCTTTGTCAGCACCATCACCAATGGCAGCTTTCACGGCCAGCATGGCGAGGAGGGCGGACCCGGCTATCTCGTGATCGATGGCCCCATCAAGCCCGACGGCTCTGCCAAGCTCCACGCCAAGGGAACCGTGCAGGCCGGAAAGGCCGGCCTCGTGACCCAGCTCAAAGGCAACAAATACGACTACAACATCGAGGCCAAATTCTCTTCGAACTCCGGCACCGGAAAGCGCGATGAAGGCGCAGGCATCCTCGGCCGCCCCTGCTCCTTCGCCTTCACCAAGGAGACTCCCGCCGCCGCTCCGCCCGCACAATAAATGCGCAGGAAGCCCGCGCTCAACAGGCGATACCAGCGAAGCGAAAGCCTGCCCGCCGTGGCGTGGACATGCCTACGCTTTAGCCCTGGGTCAGTGCGGCCCCTACCGAGCCATCCTCGCTGGACGCATCCAAAGGTCCATATCTAATCGACTCGGCTATGCTGTTTCCATGGCCACGCACGGCGATGAGATTCGCTACCAAGTATTCGTCAGCTCGACTTTCACCGATTTGAAAGAAGAACGGGAAAAGGTACTTCAAGCAATACTGGAGAACCAAGCGTTCCCGGCTGGCATGGAACTATTTCCTGCCGCAGACGATGACCAGTTCGAATTTATAAAACGAGAAATCAAATCGTCTGACTACTATCTGGTAATTATCGCGGGGCGCTATGGAAGTGTTGCTCAAGACGAAGTCAGTTTTACAGAAAAGGAATACGATTTCGCGATCAGCATCGGAAAGCCCGTCCTTACCTTCCTTCACAAAGATATTGGCAAGCTAATTGGCGACAAACTCGAATCGTCAGACCGCGGTAAGGCCGACTTAGAAAAATTTCGAGCAAAGGCACGGAAAGGCCACATGGTCGCTCACTATGAGAACCCCGATGACCTCAAGGCAAAGGTATTCCACGCTCTTGTTCAATCCTTCAATGTGAAACCTATGACAGGTTGGGTCCGCGCTGGGCAGACATCGAGAACCGACCTTGAACGTATCCGGGAGCTGCAAGAACGCGTGCTCAATCTCGATGCCGAGAATAAGAGACTCCGGGAAATTCGCGATGACGCGGGGGCGATGCTTGCAAGCGGAGAACATCAGATCAGTTTTACCCTCGACCTAAGTGATCTCACTTTTCAAAACGAGCGACCATCGATCCAGACTCTAGATGCAAGCGCCACTTGGGATGAAATGCTTCTCGTGGTATTTCCTGGAGGGTCCTCCTTCGTAAATGAAAGAGCACTCAGATTCCAGTTGCTCCAATGGATTCTTCGCAAATGCCCAAAGAATGTCGGCAGCGAGACATGGTGGGAAGCCTCTAGGGCTCTTTCTGGAATGCGCAACAGCATCCGTGCCTTTATGGCGGTTGAGCAAATACGAATCGTGCTTCACCGGCAGTTTACCGGGCTTGGGATGATCGCCGAATCGCGCCAAACTACGTATATGACGAACCCCTTGGTGAACGACCCTCGGCCGAGCATTGAAACGGTTTGGCAGTTGACCGAAAAGGGCGAGAGGTACATTGCCTCGAAGAGGGGATTCCTGCTCCCGACCGACAAGTAGACTGGCTGCGAACATCGCCTGACCAATCGATTCACCGCAGGTGCTTGTCAAGCCCCTCTACCCCAAAATAATTTACAACTCGTTGATTCTATTCAGAAAAATCCTTGCTCGATTTTGCGTATTAATTCGCGGAAAGGTTCACAATAGAGATGTGAGCTCAGGAAAGGCCCCTACCGGCCGCCCCTGGGCCTTTTTTACGCCCCTGGGCAGTTTTTGGCCCCTGGGCCTTTTCTATTGGAGAAACCGAGAATGCTCAGCACGCGCCCAACCCGGACCCGAGCATCCGTACCCGGCCATGCTCCTGCCGCCTCGCTTCCGGTGCAGTTTTCCTGCTTTCGTCAAACATTCGCCTTTTCTCCCGTCTCAGCCAACCCCGCATTGCAAACAAACGGCTTCGCTCCATCAGCCTGCACACCCCTCCCCCCCTCCCTCCACCGTTTCTTCGCCCCTCCTGCCCCAAAATCAGTGCAAGCGCCGCAACCAGCTTCCCCCCAATTCGGCCCCCGCCTTCGCCTTTCCCGTGCTACTCTGGCTACTCCCACGGCTTCCCCGGCCGATGCGATTCCAACCCCGCAATCATGCATTGAAAGGAAACAGACCATGATCCTGGGATTGACCACCTCTGCGTTCACCTTTCTCCACGTCGTCATCAGCATCGTCGCCATCGCCGCCGGCTTCCTCGCCGTCTTCGGCATGATCGCCAACCGCAGCTTCTCCATGATCAACGCGATCTTTCTCGCGCTCACCGTCCTCACCAGCGTCACGGGATTCCTCTTCCCGTTCAAAGGCGTCACACCCGGCATTGTGGTTGGAATTCTGTCGATGATTGTGCTCGCCTTGGCCATCGTCGCCCGTTACGTGGGCCATCTCGCCGGCGGCTGGCGCGCCACCTACGTCGTCTCCGCCGTGATCGCGCTCTACTTCAACGTCTTCGTGTTCATCGTCCAGTCCTTTGAAAAAGTGCCGTCCCTCAAAGCCCTTGCGCCGACGCAGTCCGAGCCGCCCTTTAAGATCGCGCAGGGCCTCACGCTTCTGCTCTTTCTTGTCCTGGGATTTCTTTCCTTCCGCCGCTTCCGCCTCGAGATCTGAATCGGAGCTCGTTGGGTCGCAGCGTTGGGCGGGAAGCGGATTTCTAGTCCCTATTCCCTGGTCCCTAGTCCCTTGTTTTCCGCTCCCTGTCTCTGCCAAAGCAGGTACAAGCCCCACGCGCCCACCGTGCTCAAATCGGTGATCTTGCCGTCGAGCATCATCTTTTCGAACTCTTCAACCGTCACCGAGTGCACGGCCAGATCGTGCTCCTCGGGGTCGCGATCTGTATCGGCCTGCGTCAGGCCGGTGGCGAGATACACATGCTGCTTCTGCCGGGCAAATCCGTAGGCGATCCACAATGCGCCCAGTCGCGTCATCTGCTCGGCGTGCAGCCCGGTCTCTTCGCGCAACTCGCCGCGCGCCATCTCCTCCGCATCGACGGCGTCCATCTCCCACCCGCCCTGCGGCAGCTCCAGCGCGCGCTCCTGAATGGTGTAGCGAAACTGCTCCACCAGCCACACGCGGCCGTTGTCGATCGGCAAAATGATCGCGCAATCGTCTTTATCGACCACGCTGTAGATGCCCTCCACTCCGTTGGTCCTGAGAATGCGATCTTCGCGCACCCGCAGCCAGTGGTTGCGATAGACTTCACGACTGGCCAGCGTCGTGATCGAGGCTCCCGTATTCTCGCTCGCGTTGCTCATGCGTCCGCCTCATTCGACGCGGCCATTTTACGGTCCTTCGCCCCGCGCACCCGGTACTCGCGCAGCCTGCCCATTAGCGATGCCGGCCCGCTCACGCTCAGCCGCACCATGTTTCCCTCGTACGCCCGCGAATGCACCACCATGCCGCCATCGATCGCCGCCAGCACCGCGCCGGCCTGCTGCGGCACACGCAACTCCGCATCGATCAACGGATCGGAATGGAGCGCGCCGTCGATGGCCTTCATCAGCGCATCCATGCCTTCGCCCGTCCGCGCCGACACCAGCACCTCGCCGCGCGCCGCGAGACCCTCGCGCTCGTGCGCGCCCAGCAGGTCGATCTTGTTCAGCACCTCAATGTGCGGCTTGTTCATCGCATCCAGCTCGGCCAGCACCTTCTCCACCTGCGCCTTCTGTTCCGCTCCATATGTCGACGCCGCGTCGCGCACGTGCAGCAGCACCTCGGCCTGCGCCACCTCTTCGAGCGTCGCGCGAAAGCTCGTCACCAGCGTGTGCGGCAGGTTGCGAATGAAGCCCACCGTGTCGCTCAGCAGCACCTTGCGCCGGCTGGGCAGCTCGATCGCGCGCAGCTTGGGGTCGAGCGTGGCAAACATGCGCGACGATTGCAGCACGTGCGCGCCCGTCAGTTGGTTAAACAGCGTGCTCTTGCCCGCGTTGGTGTATCCCACCAGCGCCACCGTCGGCACCGGCACGGCCTCGCGCCTCTGCCGCTGCTGCTTGCGCACCCTCCGCACGGCTTCGAGATCGATCTTCACCTGGTCGATGCGCCGCTGGATTTTTCTTCGATCGGTTTCGAGCTGCGTCTCACCCGGTCCGCGCGTGCCGATGCCGCCGCCCAACTGCGACATCGATTTGCCCCGGCCCGTCAGCCGCGGCAGCATGTATTCGAGCTGCGCCAGCTCCACCTGCAACTGGCCCTCGCGCGTTCGCGCATGCCGCGCAAAGATGTCGAGGATCAACTGCGTCCGGTCAAGCACCCTGCAAGGCAGCGCCGCCTCAAGGTTGCGCAGTTGCGTAGGAGTCAGGTCATGATCAAACAGAACCAGGTCCGCCTCGGTCGACGCGGCAACGCCGGCAATCTCTTCCACCTTGCCCGCGCCCACCAGGGTCGCCGGATCGGGCCGCGGCCGCCGCTGCATGATCTCGGCCACGACTTCTCCGCCCGCGCTCGCCACCAGCTCGCGAAACTCCGCAAGCGATTCATCGGCATCGAGACCGGGCGCAGCCGCCCGCGAGGCCGCCGCTCCAGCGGCGACCTGCTTTCCCTCACTTGTGTCAGCTGTGTCAGCGATCGATTCGCTCTCGGATTGCGCGGCCGCAATGCGAGCGCCCGCAGCCGCCGAGTTGCTCGCGCGCACCCGTGCACTCAGGTCCACACCAACAAGGACCGCGCGTTCCAAGGGGATCCCAGCGCCCTTCACTCTGCCGTCGGGCTGCGGTCTCAGCGTTTTCGGAGTCTTCGTCATTCTAGACTCCAGCCGAGCGCATCCATCGCACCTGACGACCCGGAGTGATCTCCGATCCTATCGCTGCTCCGCTGTGGCCGTTGCCGGCACTGGCGACGGAACCGCGGACGGTCCCATGCCTGCATGAGCGCCCGCCGGACGATGCTCGGTATGCAGCACGCTCCGGTTGCTCACCACTGTGGAGATGGCGTGTTTAAAAATCAATTGCTCCTGGCTGTTGTTTTCAAGCAGCACCGAGTACTTATCGAAGGAGCGGATTTTTCCAGTCAGCTTGACTCCGCTGACCAGATAAATCGTGATCGGAGTTTTGTCTTTGCGAACCGTATTCAGGAATGTGTCCTGAATGTTTTGTGCCGGCTTGTTCTCCATTGCCG
>Ga0181516_10000787_pt1 | contig 26457 bp, 22 predicted proteins | sample PEATcosm2014_Bin_25_FD_121104 | JGI IMG/M metagenome (GOLD analysis project Ga0181516, IMG submission 121104) | Peatland microbial communities from MTU Mesocosm Facility, Houghton, MI, USA - PEATcosm2014_Bin01_10_metaG | ecosystem: Environmental > Terrestrial > Soil > Wetlands > Peat | place... | reverse complement strand
TAGGACACCTGGCCCACCAGCTGTTATCGAACCGCGCCCGTTCCGCCTCCTGGATCCACACCCGGTCCTCGCCCAGCTTGGCCAGCGGGTCGTCCAGGGAACGGAAGGAATCGCAGGTGGGGCCCACGGGAGGCTCCTGTCGGGGATGTGGCAGTGGCTATGGGGATTGGCTTCAAGGATGAGAAGTCATGGTAATCGATTACTAAAACAGTTGTCAATTATGCTTTTGGGATTTATTTTTTAATGAAATTTGTAAGTCCATCATTGCACCACATGGTAATAAAATTGGTAACCGATTACACCCATTCCGGATTTTTCTTTTCCCTGGGCGCACGGACCCTTCTGCCCTGCAGAAGGCGGCGCAAAACGTGCTCGGGCTGGCGGCGGGCTGCCGACCCGCGGCATCCTCCCACCGATCCCCAACCGGGGGGGCATCCGTCCGGGTGGCCGGAGGCCCGATGTTCAATCCAGGGCATCCACGATCGCCAGGCCCAGGTCCCGGGTGGTGGCCCTGCCCCCCAGGTCCGGGGTCCGGGGCCCGTGCTCCAGCACCCGCTCGATGGCGCCCATGACCGAGGCGGCCGCGGCCGGCTGGCCCAGGTGCTCGAGCATCATCGAGCCGGCCCAGATCTGGCCGATGGGGTTGGCGATGCCTTTCCCGGCGATGTCCGGGGCCGAGCCGTGCACCGGCTCGAACATGGAGGGATGGAGCCGCTCCGGGTTCAGGTTGGCGGACGGGGCGATGGCGATGGTGCCGGCGCAGGCCGGGGCCAGGTCGGACAGGATGTCCCCGAACAGGTTCGATCCCACCACCACGTCGAACCATTGGGGATTGCGCACGAACTGGGCGGCGAGGATGTCGATGTGGAACTGGTCGGTGCGCACGCCGGGATAGCGGGCCGCCATGGCGGCGAAGCGGTCGTCCCAGTAGGGCATGGTCAGGGCCAGGCCGTTGGACTTGGTGGCGGAGGTGACGTGGCCGCGCCGGACCAGGGCCTGCTCGAAGGCATAGCGCATGATCCGGTCCACCCCGCGCCGGGAGAAGATGCTCTCCTGGATGACCCGCTCGTCCTCGGTCCCTTCGTGCTCGCGGCGGCCCGTGGTCCCGTACTCCCCTTCGGTGTTCTCCCGCACGATCAGCATGTCGATCTCCCCGGGCTTGCGCCCGGCCAGCGGGGAGACGACGCCGGGCAGCAGCCGCACCGGGCGGATGTTGGCGTACTGGTCGAAGCCCCGGCGGATCGGGATCAGCAGGCCCCAGAGCGAGACATGGTCGGGAACCCCCGGAAAGCCCACCGCGCCCAGGAAGATGGCATCGAAGGGACGCAGCTGGTCGAGGCCGTCGGCCGGCATCATGGACCCGTTGCGGGTGTAGTACTCGCAGGACCAGTCGAAATGCCGCCAGTCGATGGCGAAGCCGTGCCGGCCGGACACGGCGTCCAGGACGCGGATGCCCTCGGCCATGACCTCCTTGCCGATGCCGTCCCCTGGAATCGCGGCGATGCGCAGTGTGGGCATGGTGCCTCCGGTCTCCATCACCTGGTCTACCACCCGTGGCGGTCGATCTTCACCATGACCGCGTCGCCCCGCCTGAAGGTGCTGACGGTGAGGGCGACCGCGGCAGGATGGTCGGGATCGCCCGCCTTGAGGGTGGCGGGAATGCTGGATTGGGGTTCCCCGGTCCGGCACGTGGCGGTGACCGCGAGGCGCAGCGCGCACCCCGAGCAGTGGATGCTCCTGCCGCAGCCGCCGGGCAGGTTCGCGTTCACGCACCCGAACAGGTCTCCGCCCCGCCGGCCCGCGGCCTGCTCCGGCCGCACCCCCAGGATCTCCTGGGCCCGCCGGTTCAGCACGGTCACGGTCACGTCGTCATCCACCACCAGGACCGGCACCGGGAAGCGGTCGATGACGGACTGGACCGTCACTTTCCCGTCCAGCAGCAGTTCCCCGGCACAGGTCAGGCAGACGCCCCGGGCCCCCCCTTCCCGGTCTTCGGGGATCCCGTCCCCGCACCATGCGCACGTGCGCCGCACCATTGGCCCCCCCGCGCTCGAGCCTGCGGCCGCCATTCAGGACCCCGCGTCCACTTTGACCGTGCCGCTGGCGCTGGCCGAGTCGCCGGCCTGGTTCTGGACCTTGACCTGGACCTGGAAGGTGCCCGGGGTGCGGCCCGCCGCCAGCTGGATCCGGGTGCTGCCCTGGCCCGAGGTGATGGTGGCGTTGGCGGCGCCGGCCACCACGGTCCACAGGTAGGTCATGCCCTCCTGGCCCGTGACGCTGGCGGAGAAGCCCGTGTCCCCCGGCCGGACCGAGACCGGAAGGGTCATGCTCGCGTCGGGCACCGGCACGATCTCCGCGGCGGCGCTGCCCGAAAGGCTGCCTCCGCTGTTGCCGACGGTCACGGCGGCGGTCACGGTTCCGGCGGCGCCGGCGGTGAAGGTGATGGCGGGCGTCCCCTGCCCCGAGGCCAACGTGCCGCCGGTGAGGGTCCAGGCGTAGGTCACGCCCCGGCCCTGGTCCGGGGTGCTGGCCGCCAGTCCCGCCTTCAGGGCGGTGACCTGGGCGGGAAGGGTCACCACCGGCGCGCTGCCCGGAGCCTGGTCGTTGACGGCGATGGTCAGGGTGTACTCGGTGCTGCCCGCGCTGTTGGCGGCGGTCACATGGTAGGGGGCGGCGGGCGACACCGCGGTGGGCGTCCCGCTGATGGCTCCGGTGGCGGGGTCGAAAGCCAGGCCCGCCGGAAGGGCCGGCTGCACGCGCAGGGAGGTCGCCGCACCGCCGCTGTAGAAGGGGACGTTGGCGGCGACGGCCACGCCCCGGGTGCAGACCTCGGGATCCGTGGGGTAGGTCAGCCCCGTGGGCGCCTGGCCCTGGGCCGAGGCCGCCCCGGGTTCCGCAGCGGCCTCGGCGGCCGGCTGGGACGCGGAAGGCTTGGAACCGAGGCGGTCGCAGCCGAGGAACAGCCCCGTCGCCACGATAAGGCTTGTCCATCGGACATAGCGCATGGGAACCTTTCCGGAAATCATTGCCCCGATTGTAACCTAGTCCAGGATCTGGATGCGCCGCAGGAAGGGGATGTCGTCCAGCAGCACGGCGGTGCCCCGCACCACGGCGGTCTCCGGGTTCTCCGCCCGGTAGCAGGGCAGATGGGTCTCCTTGCTCAGGCGCAGGTCCAGGCCCTGGATCCTGGACCCGCCGCCGGTGAGGCAGATGCCGCGCTCGATGAGGTCGGCGGCCAGCTGCGGCGGCGTCTCCCGGAGGGCCCGGCGCACCAGCTCGACGATGGCGGCGATGGGCTCGGCCATGGCCTCCCGGATCTCCACATCGTTGAGGGTGAGGGTCTTGGGCAGCCCCTCGAACTGGTCCCGGCCGGACACGCGCATGGTGCGGGACTGGTCCGAAGGATAGGCGGAACCCAGGCTCCACTTCACTTCTTCCGCGGCCACCTCGGAGATGAGCACGTTGTACTTGCCGCGGATGTAGTTGAGGATGGCCTCGTCCATCTCGTCCCCGGCGATGGCGATGGAATCGGCGAACACCTTGCCGTTGAAGGAGATGACCGCCACGTCGGTGGTGCCACCGCCCACGTCGACGATCATGCAGCCGCGCTTCTCGTTGATGGCGATGCCGGCCCCGATGGCGGCCACCATGGTCTGGTCCACCAGGAACACTTCGCTGGCCTTGGCGTCGTAGCAGACCTGCTTCATGGCGCGCCGGGCCACCTGGTGGGCCCGGGGGGGGACGCTCACCACGATCCGGGTGCGGGCGAAGGTCCGGCCGGGCCGCGCCTTGCGGATGAAGGCGGCGAGCATCTTCTCGGCGGCATCCACCTCGTAGATCATCCCGTCCTTCATGGGGCGGAGGGTCTGGACCCCCTGGGGCGCCCGGCCCAGGAGCTGCTTGGCCTCGTCACCCACCGCCTCGACCTCATGGGTCTGGGTGTTGAGGGCGACAATTGATGGCTCATAAATAATCACCCGCCCGGCCTGCCTGGTGAAGACCAGCACCGAGGCGGTGCCCAGATCGATGGCCAGATCGGAAGTGAAAAGGTTGGACCAGTATTGAGCTGAGAAAGGGTGGGGCACGCAGAACTCCGGGACCCATCATACCGCGCTCGGCCCCGGGGTCCGGGTGCGGGCCGCATAGACCACCGCCGCGGCGATGATCCCGGCGCCCAGGAGGGTCCGCGGGCTGGGCCGCTCCCCCAGGATGCCGGCCGCCGCCAGGATGCCGTAGCCCGGCTCCAGGGTGCAGGTGAGCACCGCCAGGTGGGCCGGCACGGTGCGGATGCTCTGCAGGAACAGGCCGTGGGTGCCCGCCGTGAACACGACCCCCAGCACGGCCATGAGGGCCCAGTCCCGGAGCGAGGGCGCTCCGCCCTGGCCGGCCAGGAACGGGCTGAGGGCGAGGACGGCCACGGCGTTCTGCCACATGGCCAGGCGCCAGGGGCTGTTCTGCGCCCGCACCAGGGGCCGGTTCAGCAGCACCAGGAGGGCGTAGGTCCCACCCGAGGCGATCCCCCAGGCCATGCCGCGCACGCTGGCGTCGGACCAGCGCATGGAGGGGGCCACCACCGCCACCCCGGCCAGGGCGGCGAGGCTGGCCAGGGCGGGCCGCGGCCCGGGCCACGCCCGGCGCCACAGGGCCTCCATCCCCAGCAGCAGCAAGGGCGCGGTGGAGAAGCTGACCAGGGCGACCCCGACCGTGGCCACCTGCACCGACTGGAAGAAGGTGCACCAGTGGACCGCCAGCAGCAGGCCCAGGGCCATGGCGAAGCCGTCCCGGCGGCCGCGCGGCAGCAGGTCCCGGGCCTCGCCGCGCAGGCACAGCACCCCGGCGATGGCCAGGGCGGCGAACCCGGCCCGCCCGGCCACGATGGCCACCGGTCCGAGCCCGATCAGCTTGCCGAACACCCCGGCGAAGCCGAATCCCGCCACGGCCAGATGCAGCCGGAGCCCGTCACGGGACCCGCGGGCCGCCCCCGGCGTCGGCGCATTTCCTGGCATCGTTCTCCCGTTCGTGGACCCGGTGAGCTTACACCCGGACGGCAGCCCCCCTGATCACCGCAAAAGCCCTGCGCCGGACGCGGGCTACTTCTTCTTCTTGGCCGGAGCCGCGGCCCCCTTCTTGACCGGCTCGGCGAGACGGCTGGCCAGATCGCCGCTGCGGGCGGTGGCGCCGTGGATCACGGCGGGTTTGGCTTTCTTCGGCTTCTTGTCGTTGGACATGGCGGCTCCCGGGAGGCCCAGGGCAGGTGCGGCCTGGGCTTCGGGCTCCAGCATGGTCCTGATTTGCAAATACACACGCACTATTGCGGGCCGGCCGGATTTGCCTGGGGCGCCGGCTTGGCCTACACTTGAAGGGCGATGCTGAACCTGAGCCCAATCCCCCGCCCTCCCTTCCGTCCCGCGGAAGCCTAGGGGCTCTTTCGGGGACAGGCGAGACAGCAGGCCCTCGATCACGGAAGCCGTCCCGAGGGCTCCCGGGCCCGGGGCCTGCGGACGGTCCGGCGCAACCCCTTCCCAGGAGCACACCCATGCCAGATTCTTCCCGCGCCACCCTCGCCCACACCCGGCGCCTGGTGGTGAAGCTGGGCACCAACGTCATCATGCGCGGCGACGGCATGCCGGCCCTGAGCCGGCTCTACGGGATCCTGGAATCGGTGGCGTCCCTGGGCCGGGAAGGCCGGCAGGTGCTCCTGGTGTCCTCGGGCGCCATCGGCATGGGCGCCCAGCAGCTGGGCCTGGCGCACAAGCCGGAACTGCTGGCGGAGAAGCAGGCCTGCGCCGCGGTGGGCCAGGGCCTGCTCATGGCGCTCTACCAGGAGGGGTTCCGGCGCCTGGGGATGGTGGCCGCCCAGGTGCTGCTCACCGAGTACGACTTCAGCAACCGCCAGCGCTACCTGAACCTCCGCGCCACCCTGGAGCACCTCCTGAGCCTGGGGGTGGTGCCCATCATCAACGAGAACGACACCGTCTCCACCGCCGAGCTGGAGTCCCGCTTCCGGGCCGCCCCGGTGTTCGGGGACAACGACAAGCTTTCGGCCCTGGTGGCCAGCGGGGTGGACGCGGACACGCTGCTGATCCTCTCCGACGTGGACGGCCTCTACACCGGCAACCCGCACAAGGACCCTTCGGCCCGGCTCATTCCGCTGGTGCCGGAGCTCACCGCCGAGATCGAGGGCTGCGCCGACGGCCAGAGCGCCCGCGGCCGGGGCGGCATGGCCTCGAAGCTCGCGGCGGTGCGGGTGGCAGTGCGGGCCGGCACCCGGGTGCTCATCGCCAGCGGCGCGACCCCCGGGATCCTGGACCAGGTCCTGGCCGGCCAGGAGGTGGGCACCCTGTTCGAGCCGGGCCCGCGGCTCAAGGGCCGGAAACGCTGGATCGCCCATGCCTCCCAGCTCTCGGGCCGGATCCGGGTCAACGCCGGCGCCCGGGACGTGCTGCTGGCCGGCCGGGCCTCGCTGCTGGCCGCCGGGGCCGTGGCGCTGGAGGGCGACTTCGAGCGGGACGACGTGGTCGCCATCGCCGACGCCCAGGGCCATGATTTCGCCCGGGGCGTGGTCACCCTCGGCCGCGCCGAGGCCGACCAGGCGCTGGAGGGACCCCAGGGCAACGGCCGGGTCCTGGTCAGCCGCGACACCTTCGTCCTCCTGGAGGAAGCATGAGCCAGCACCTCGACCAGCAGATCAGGACCCGGGCCACGGCGGCCCGGAGCGCTTCCCGGATCCTGGCGGCCAGTGCCGCCCAGGCCCGGGACCAGGCCCTCCGGGCCGCCGCGGCCATCCTCCTGGAGCGGGCGGAAGCCGTGCTCCAGGCCAACGCCGAGGACTGCGCCAGGGCCGCCGGCCTCGCCCCGGCCGCCCTCGCCCGGCTCAAGCTGGATCCGTCCAAGCTGCAGGAGATGGCGCGGGGCCTGGAGGCCGTGGCCGCCCTGCCCGACCCGCTGGGCCGGGTGCGCCTGCACCGGCTCCTGGACGAGGGCCTGGAGCTCACCCAGGTGACCTGCCCGCTGGGGGTCCTGGCGGTGATCTTCGAATCCCGGCCCGACGCCCTGATCCAGATCGGCTCGCTCGCCATCAAGTCCGGCAACGCGGCCCTGCTCAAGGGCGGCCGGGAGGCGGCCGCCAGCAACCGGCTGCTGGCCGAGGTGCTGCACCAGGGCCTGCGCGCCGCAGGCCTGCCCGAGGCCGCCGTCCAGCTGCTGGACGGCCGCGAGGACGTGGAAGCGCTCCTGGCCATGGACGACCTGGTGGACCTGGTGGTCCCCCGGGGCTCCAGCGCCCTGGTCCGGCACATCCAGGCCCACACCCGGATCCCGGTCCTGGGCCACGCCGAAGGCATCTGCCACATCTACCTGGACGCCGCCGCCGACCCGGCCAAGGCGGTGGCCGTGGTGCGGGACGCCAAGGTCCAGTACCCGGCCGCCTGCAACGCCGTGGAGACCCTGCTGGTGCACCGGGACGCGGCCGGGGTCCTGGCCCTGGTGGCCGAGGACCTCCGGGCCCACGGGGTGGAGCTGCGCGGCTGCCCCCGCGCCCGGGCCGCGCTGCCCTGGCTCGCCCCGGCGGCGGACGCGGACTGGGACACCGAGTACGGGGAACCCATCCTCGCGGTGCGCATGGTGGACAGCATGGATGAAGCCATCGCCCACATCCATGCCCACGGCTCCGGCCACACCGAGGCCATCCTCACCGAGGATCCCCAGGCTGCGGCGCGGTTCCTGGCGGAAGTGGACGCCAGCGGGGTCTACCACAACGCCTCCACCCGCTTCGCCGACGGCTACCGCTACGGCTTCGGCGCCGAGGTGGGCATCAGCACCGGCAGGCTGCACGCCCGGGGCCCGGTGGGCCTGGAGGGCCTGCTGTCCACCAAGTACCTGCTGCGCGGCGACGGGCACCGGGTGGCCGACTACACCGGGACCGGGGCCCGGCCCTTCCTGCACCGGGACCTCTGATATCGCCGCAAGAATCGGGCCGCAGCCGCCGCGCCCGGGGCATCCAAGTTGCGAGGTGCACCATGCCCCACCGCAACCCGCCGCGCAAGGCCGCCACCCGATCCCCCCGCCCCGCCCCGCCCCTCCCGTCCGGGCCGCCCCTGCGCATCCTCGTCTCGGAACTGTTGTCGGGCCTGCGGGCGATCAGCCTGGACCCCGCCACCCCGGGCAGCCCCGGGCAGACCCAGCGCTGGGCCAGCATGGACACGCCCTTCGGCCCGATGCTCCTGTCGGAGCGGGACGGCAGCCTCGCCAGCATCTGCTTCCTGGACGGCAGGGAACCGGGCCGGGTGCTGGCCGGCCTCAAGGACCGCTGGCTGGAGGCCCAGTTCGTGGAGAACGCCGCGGCCCTGGAACCGTTCCGGCGCTTCCTGGTCCGGGCCATGGGCGGCGAGCTGCCCCGCTACCACCCCCTGCCGCGGGAGACCGCCGCCACCGCCCAGGCTTGATATTTCCGGGAGGGCCCCCATGTTTCCGTGGGGGTGGCCCTTGCCCAAGAGCGACTATTCCCGCGTGGCCGAGACGATCGCCTACCTGGTGCAGCACGCCCGGGAGCAGCCGGATCTGGCGCGGGTGGCGGCCCAGGCGGGTCTCAGCGAGTACCACTTCCAGCGCATGTTCCGCCACTGGGCCGGCGTCAGCCCCAAGCGCTTCCTGCAGTTCCTGACCCTGGAGCAAGCCCGGCGGCTGCTCCGGGGCTCCGGGATCCTCGCGGCCGCCAGCCTGGCCCTGGGGCTGTCCAGCCCCAGCCGCCTGCACGATCTGTTCATCAACTTCGAAGGCATGACCCCCGGCCAGTTCAAGGACGGCGGCCGGGGGCTGACCGTGGCCTGGGCCGTGCTGCCCACCCCCCTCGGCCCCGCCCTGTTCGCCCAGCTGGGCGGGCGGCTCACGGCCATGGTCTTCACCGAAGGGGAGGCCGCCGGCGCCCTGGCGGGTCTGGGCCGGCGCTGGCCCGAAGCGCGCTTCGCCCGGCGGCCCGCGGCCCTGGCGGCCTGCGGCAGGCTCCTGGCGGACCGCCTGGGGGGCCACCTGGACCAGCCGCTGAGCGTGGCCCTCCAGGGCACCCCGTTCCAGCTCCAGGTGTGGGAGGCGCTGCTGCGGCTCCCGGAATCCAGGGCCGGCGCCAGCCACCATCCGGCCCACCGGACCGTGGGCGCGGCCTCCCGCAGGAACCCGGTCGCCTGCCTCATCCCCTGCCACCGGGCCATCCGGGCCTCCGGCGCGCTGGACGACGGCCGCGAGGCCTAATTGGAGGCCAGGAAGCTGCTCAGGCGGGGATGGCGGCGCTGGCCCTGGAAGGTGTTGCCCTCCAGGTGGGTGAAGGCGCCCAGCAGGTTGTCCTGGAGTTCCAGGCCCATGCTCTGGGGCGGTCCGCCGAGGTCGTTGTCCTTGAGGCTGAGGTCCGCGCTGGCCTCCGCGCGCATGGCGGCATAGCTGCCCGGAAGCTCCAGGCCGTTGCCCAGGAACCGGTTGCCCAGGACCCGGGCCGAAGGGCACAACCGGCACCAGAACCCCCACTGCCCGGAGCCCTCCACCGTGCAGCCCTCCACTTTCAGGGCCGAAAGCCGGTAGGCGGCAATGCCGGAGGCCAGGGCCCCGCGCACCGTGTCCCGGGAGAGGATGACCGGGAACGCGCTTTCGCTCACCGCGATGCCGGACCGGCCGGAACCCTGGATGGTGTTGTCGGCGATCACCACCGGGCCGCCGGGCCTGGCCACCAGGATGCCGTTGCGGTAGTCCCTCAGCGAGGACTTGAGGCCCGTGGCGGTGACGGTGTTGCCCCGGAGCGCGCCCTGCCCGTTGCGGCCCAGCACCAGGCCCCAGGAGTAGCCCCAGTCCCGGTCGCCGCAGCCGGTCACCCGGTTCCCTTCGAACCGGGCGTCCACCACCGGCAGCCCCGGTGCCGATTCCACATGCAGCCCACCGGTGCCGCAGGCCACGACCTCGTTGTCCTGGTAGACCACCTGGAGCGGGCCTCCGAGCCGCCCTTCGGGGTCCAGGTCGCTGGTGCACCCCATCCGGCCGTTGTCCCGGCTGGTGTTGTGGGCAAAGAACAGGCGGCGGACCGGAATGCCGATGAACCCGTCCCGGGCGTTGGCCTGGAACAGGCAATGGCTGACCTCGGCCCGGTCCACATCCCTGGCGTAGACGCCGTCCACCGGCTTCCCGTGCGCGTCGCCGGGCAGGCTCCCGGGCGGTGGCGTGCCGCAATGGGCCACCCGCACGCCGTCGAGACGGAGGGTACGCACCCCGTCGGCTTCGATCCCCGCGGCGCAGAGTCCTCCCCCATCCAGGTCCAGCTGCCGGATGGCGACCTCGGCGTCCCGGCCGCTGATCCGGAAGAAGGGCGCCGCGGCGGTGCGCACGCAGAGCGTGCGTCCCGCCCCCCGGCCGATGACCGACGCCGACCGGGGCAGGCGGAGACCCTGGAAATGGTAGGTGCGCGCCTCCAGCACCAGGGTGCCCCCCCTGGGCAGCGCGTCGATCGCGAGCTGCAAGGCCGCCGTGTCGTCCCCGGGGGGCGTCGCCCCCAGGGACGCGCAGGCCAGGGCCAGGCAGGCCAGGCAGGAGCGCCCGGTCACTGGATGTTGCGGGCGAGCGCGGCCAGCACGCGTTCGATGACGCTTTCGGTCATGTTGTTGTGGAAAGGCAGTGCCAGGGTGCGTCGCGCCATGGCTTCGGTGACGGGGAGGGTGCCCCGGAGGTCCCCGTAGCGCTGGAGGATGTAGGGCTGGGTGTGGATCGGCGCGAAGTAGCCCCGGGCCGGCACCCCTTCGGCCTCCATGCCCCGGATGGTCCGGTCCCGGTCGCAGCCCGGGTCGAGGGTGACCACATAGACGAACCAGCTCCTCCGGCCCGGCGGGAACGGCGGCGGCCCCTGCACGCCGGGGATGCCGGCGAGGCGTTCGGTGTACATGCGGGCCACGTGTTCCCGCTTGGCCAGGAACGACTCGATCCGCTCGAACTGGGCCAGCCCAAGGGCCGCGGACATCTCGTCCATCCGGTAGTTGAAGCCGATCCGGTCGTGCTCCAGCCAGGCGCCCATGGCGTCCCGGCCCTGGTTGGCATAGCTGCGGGCCAGGGCGGCCAGATCGGCGCGGTTGGTGACCAGCATCCCGCCCTCCCCGGTGGTGATCTGCTTGTTGGGGTAGAAGGCGAACGCCCCGGCCTGGCCGAAGCCGCCGAGCTTGCGCCCCGAATGCTCGGCGCCGAGCGCTTCGCAGCAGTCGTCGATGAGCATCAGCCCGAACTGCTGGGCGAACTGGTCCAGCCGCGTCCAGTCGGCGGGAAGGCCGAACACGTCCACGGCCATGATGGCCCGGGTGCGATGGGTGACGCGGTGCTCCAGGTCCGCTACGGCCAGGTTGAAGGTGCGCGGATCCATCTCCACGAAGACCGGCTTGGCCCCTTCGTAGAGGATGGCGTTGACGCTGGCGGCGAAGGTGAAGGAGGGGACCAGGACCTCGTCCCGCGGGCCCAGGCCCAGGGCCTTCACGATCAGGTGCAGCGCCGCGGTGCCGGAACTGACCGCCACCGCGTGCTCGACGCCGACGTACTCGGCGATGGCCTGCTCGAAGCGGGTCACCATCGGCCCCAGGGCCAGGCAGCCGCTGCGCACCACCCGGCTCACCGCCTGCACATCCCGCTCGTCCATTTCCGGGAGCGCCATGGGGATGGCGGGCGGTGGCGCCTTCAGGGAGGGGGGTCTGGCCGCGGCGTGCGCGACGGCGGAAGGCTCCTGGGATGCACCGGTTGGCTGGGAGCGTTCAAGGAAGGTCATGGTGCCTCCTGGTTCAGACGAAGGGGGTGGATGGAAGGCCGCCAGTCCGTTCCGCCGGGGTTGCGGCCAGGGCTCCGCCAAGGCTCAGGCAATGGCGGAAAGTTCGGTGGACGGGGCCGCAAGGCGCAGGGCCTCGGGTGCCGGCTGCGCTGCGCTGCCGCCAGGCAGGAAAGCGCCCAGCCCCGAGGGGGAGGGCTGGTAGGAGGGAACCAGGCGCATGAAGCATTCCAGGATTTCCCGCTGCCGTCCCCGCTCCGGGTTGGAGATGATGGTCAGGAGGCGGGACAGGTTCAGTTCCAGAAGCGCCGGATCCCGGGCCTCCCGGACCGCCTCCCGGACCTTGGGGTGGACCTGGCTCTGCCGTTCCTCGCCGGCCCCGAAGAGTTCCTCGAACAGTTTCTCCCCGGGCCGCACCCCGGTGAACCGGATGTCCATGTCCACCCCGGGGGTGTAGCCCGAAAGCCGGATCATCTCCCGCGCCAGCTCGACGATGCGCACGGAATCGCCCATGTCCAGCACGAACACCTTGCCCGTGTCCCCCAGCAGCCCCGCCTGCAGCACCAGCTGGGCGGCCTCGGGAATGGTCATGAAGTAGCGGGTCATGTCCGGGTGGGTGACCGTGACCGGCCCGCCGGCCCGGATCTGCTCCTTGAAGATGGGCACCACGCTGCCCCGGCTGCCCAGCACATTGCCGAACCGGACGCTGACCAGGCGCACGCCCGGGCCTGCCTTCACCGCCTGCCGGGCCACGATGAGCTCGGCGATGTGCTTGGACACGCCCAGGACGCTGCTGGGATTCACCGCCTTGTCGGTGGAGACGTTCACCAGGGTCCGCGTGCCCCAGTCCAGCGCGGCGTCGAGGACGTTGCGGGTGCCGAAAATGTTGTTCTCCACCGCTTCCTCCGGGTTGTCCTCCAGGAACGGCACGTGCTTGTGCGCGGCCGCGTGCAGGACCACGTCGGGCCGCCAGGCCCGGAACACCTGCCGCAGCCGCTCGGGATTGCGGATATCGCAAAGGGCATAGGCCAGGGGCTGGCGGGGGAACTGTTCGGCCAGGGCCCGCTGCGCGGCCCAGAGGCTGTTTTCCCCCCGGCCCAGCAGCACCAGCTGCTCCGGACGGAGTTCCGCCACCTTGCGCGCCAGTTCGCTGCCGATGGAACCGCCGCCGCCGGTGATGAGCACCACCGCCCCCTGCACCGCCGCCCGGATGGCCGAGGTGTCCAGGGTGACCGGTTCCCGCCGGAGCAGGTCCTCGATGGCCACGTCCCGCACTTCCGGTTTCCAGGGCCGGTCCCCCACCCGCTCCATGATGCCCGGCACGGTCTTGACCTCCACCCCCTCGGACCGGGCCAGCGCCAGCAGTTCCCGCAACCGGGCTCCCGCGACCACGGGCATGCCCAGGATCACCTGGGTGGCCCGCTGTTCGCGGATGTAGACGGGCAGCAGCCGGGTGGGCCCCAGCACCGGAATCCCATGGATCCTGAGGCCCTGCTTTTCCAGCGCGTCATCCACGAAGCCCAGCACCTCGCAGTCCACCCGGGGATGCTCCCGCAATTCCTGGCAGAGCAGGATCCCCGCCCCGCCCGCGCCGACGATGAGCGTCCGTTTTTCCGCGCCGGCGCCCGGCACGGCGGGGGAGCGGCGATACCGGCGCTGGTGATGCCCCACGCAGAGCAGGCGCAGGCTCAGCCAGAGCGGGCCGGTGAGCAGGCTGGCCCCCAGGACGACCGGGGCGGACCCCAGCCTCGGCCATCCCGGCCTGCCCAGGGCGCAGCTGAGCATGGCCAGAACCGCCAGCACCAGGTTGCCGCACAGGATCGAGCCGGCTTCCCCGATGCCGAAGGCCCGGTAGTGCTGGGTGTAGAACTTGAAGCAGACGTTGCTGGCCATGGCCAGCAGGATGAACAGGAGCAGTCCCCCGGCCGGGGGCGCCCCCTGGCCCAGGATGGCGGAAGCGAGGACCATGGCCAGGCCGGCGGCAAGGGCGTCGCAAGCCAGCTTGACGCCCCGGCGGACCCAGGGGTCCCGGTGGATGGACCAGCTCCAGGGCTGGTCCGGAAGCGTTCGCGGTAGCTTGATCTCGGTCATGTTGGCATTCCTCATTGGCAGTTGCTGACAGCCCAGGCTCCCGCCGGCCCCATCTGCGGACGGGACTGCCTTTCCGCTTCGGCGGAAGGTCTAACGCGCCTTTTTCATCGGGCTATGACGGCATGGACGCACTGCGGACCCCCAGGGCCACGGGGTCAAGACAAGCCAGGGACAGGTCACAAGCCCGCCCCTGGGCTGGGGACGATGGCGCTCGCTTCCGGGCACCTGCCAGAGCGGCTCCCATGGCGTTGCCGGGAGTATGGAAGAGCCATGCCAGGCGGCCATCCTGGATTGGGCCAAGGACGTGTGTGGCCGAGCGAGCATCCATTCGGGAGTTGATGAACTTTGAATCGCTTTTGGACAATTCATCCATTGTCAACGCCTGTGCTTGGGTGGTCTGGTTGGCATCCACAGCGAACGGGAGGACGAAAGAGAAGGCATTCAAACATACGGAAAAGAAGAAAGTCAACAAAAAAGATCTGATTTTCTCAATATTAAATACATAAATAGTTTAGTTAAAATTATTATATGAATTTGGATAATCACGTGACCCATACCTTGACGTTCAAATCCAGGTGAGGGCCGTCAATGGGTCTTCCCGATGGGAGAACCCAGTCCATGGTTGAAAAATTAAAAATTATTATTAATTTTACATTACTATTCTGGCATGCCTGGCCTTGAGCCGGCAAGGGACCGCCTCCAGTTCCCTGGCGCAGCGCCGGTCCTCCTTGAACCTGGGGTCGGTCCTGAGCAAGGCCTCGGCACCGTGGCCGGATGGCGGCGGGATGCCCGCAACGTTCCTCTGAACCCGGGACCACCGGTGTATTGTCTAATTATTGTGTTTAATATCGATGAATATATTTTAAATGTATAAAATATTTAAAATAATTACGCTAAGATATATAAATAAATAACTTAATTAATCCTTCACCATAAATTTAATAAATTATTTAATTTTTCAAGATAATTATTAAATTAACGTTTTTGCAATTTTATCGTTGACTTCATTGGGTTTCTTGTGTTGAGATGCATTCTCTTTCGTCTTCCTGCCCGGTGTACTCCATCAGACATTACGACCAAACGAAGGTGTTACCGATGAGCCAATTGGTAATATCAGGTTTCAGCAGCTCCGGATCGCTGGAATGGTCCCACCCGGTCATGAACCCGCCCGGGCCTTCCCGTCCCCAGGCCAGCGGCTGTGCCAGCCGATGGAGCTCCCCGGTGAGGCGCGGCCATCCGTGACGACCCGGCCGGGATGCGCCCGGCCCGAGTTCCCTTCCAACCTCTAGGAGACCCCCATGTTCCACCTCGAGCCGCCAGCCCCTGTCTCCCTCCTGAAAGGCTCGTCCACCGTCCTCTCCGCGGCCCATGGGGCACCGCCCTGGACAGCCGGCCTGGCCATGGCGGCCATCCTGGCCGCGATGCTGCTCCTCACGGCCTGCACCGCGCCCGGGATGAAATTGGATGCCAAGCCGTCCGGCCGGCCCGCTGCTTCCGAACAGGGCGGCCTCCAGGTCACGCTCCGCAAGCTGGATGCCCAGGCGGTGCAGACCCAGCGGGTCCGGCCGCTGGACACCGCCGCCCTGGCGCAGCTCATGGTGGACCAGGCCGGCCCGTACCGCATCGGACCCCAGGATGTCCTCCTGGTGACCGTGTGGGACCACCCGGAGATCACCCTGGCCCTGGGCGCCTACCGCACCGACAATGCCACCGGCAGCCTGGTGGATGAAGCAGGCTGCGTGTTCTTCCCCTACGTGGGCAGGATCCTGGTCAAGGGCATGTCCACCAGCGAGGCCCGGGCCAGGCTCACCCTCGAGCTGGCCAAGACCCTCCAGCACCCGCAGGTGGACGTGAAGGTGCTCGCCTTCCGGTCCCAGAAGATCTATGTGGGCGGCGAGGTCAAGGCTCCCGCCACCTACAACGTGACCGACGTGCCCTTCACCCTGGCCGAGGCGGTGAACCGCGCCGGGGGCTTCCTGCCCACCGCCGACGACAGCCGGCTGGTCCTCACCCGCGGCGGCCGCTCCTGGGTCCTGGATTTCCAGGCCCTCATGAGCCGCAGCAACCTGGGCGAGCGGATCCTCCTGCAGGATGGCGACACGCTCATGGTGCCCGCCAGCGCGGAGGATCCGGTCTACATGATGGGCGAGGTCCTGAAGCCCGGCTCACTGCCGCTGGTCCATGGCACCCTCAGCCTGGCCAAGGCCCTCTCGGACGCGGGCGGCATCGACGGCAAGTCCGCCGACGCCCGCTCCATCTATGTGATCCGCCAGGGGCAGGCCGCCAATTCGGTGGACGTCTACCACCTGGACGCGCGGAACCCCACCGCGCTGATCCTCGCCGACCGGTTCGCCCTGGATCCCAGGGACATTGTCTATGTGGACGCCGGCACGCTGGTCCGCTTCAACCGGGTCATGGACCTGCTGCTGCCCACCGTCTCCACCGTGGTCACCGGAGCCGTGGGGGCCTACGAGATCCGCTACTTCAAGCGGGCCTTCTAGCCCGCCCGGCAGCCCCCCGGAGCCATGCCTTCCAGAGGTGTCCATGCTGACCGCCCCCCCACTCCCAGCCAAGCCGCCCATGGCCCGGCAACCCGGATCCAGCCCCGGCTCCATCCTGGTGCTGTGCCAAGGGAATTACTGCCGGAGCCCCATGGCCGAGGCTCTGCTGCGGGCCGCGCTGGGCCCGGGCATCCGGGTCGAGTCCGCGGGCCTGGGGGCCCGGGAAGGCTACGCCCCCCACCCCAGGGCCATCCAGGTCATGGCCGAGCGCGGCATCGACATCACCCGTTCGCGCAGCCGCCAGGTCACCCCCGCCATGGCCCTGGCCGCGGACCTCATCCTGGTCATGGACCGGGACCAGCAGGACCGGTGCGTGGCCCTGGCGCCCGGCACCCGGGGCCGGGTGCACCTCCTGGGGCGCTGGCTGGCGCCAGGCCGGCAGGAGATCCCGGACCCGCTGGGCCAGCCGGACCGGGCCTTCCAGGGGGCGCTGGAGCTGATCATCCAGTCCGTGGCCGCCTGGGGCGACCGTCTGCGGCAGCACCGAGGGACGCCATGAGCCTGAATGCCGACCCCCAAGCCATCCAGTACCGCGCCCGGCGGGCGCAGCCGCTGCCCGATCCGGAGGCGTTCCAGCTGGGAGAGTGGCTGGCCGACCTCTGGGACGGCCGCTACACGATCCTGGTCACCACCGCGCTGGTCACCGCCACCGGCGGTTTTCTGGTGTGGCGCGCCCCGCCCATCTACCAGGCCGATGGCCTGCTGGAGCTCCGCGCCAAGACGCCGCCTGCGGATCCGTCCCTGGCCAAGGTGCAGGGCCTGTTCTCGGAGCCCGGCGATGCCCAGACCGAACTGGAGATCCTGAAGAGCGACCTGATCCTCGGCCGGGCCGCCAGGTCTCTGGGCATGGAGCTTTCGGCCCGCCCCAGGCTCCTGCCGGTCATCGGCGAAGCCCTGGCCCGGCGCCAGGCCGACCCGCCCAGGATCCAGATCGACCAGCTGGAGGTGCCGGCCCGGCGGTTCGGCCAGACCTTCCACGTGACCGCGCTGCCCGGCGGGTCCATCCGCTGGAGTTCCCCCGCCGGGGCGCCCCTCGCCACCGGCCGGCCCCGGGAAGTGCTGACCGGCGTCCTGGACGGGGCCATCTGCACCCTGCGCGTCCAGGCCATCAGTGCCCGCCCCGGCCAGGATTTCCTCGTGGCCCACCAGACCCTTACGGCAGCCGTGGCGAGCCTGCGCCAGGGTTTCGACGCCGCGGAACGGGGCACGCTGACCAACGTCATCGGGCTCTCCTACCGGGGCGCCAGCCCGGCCCAGTGCGCCGCGGTGCTCAACGCCATCGTCAGCCAGTACGCCCAGTACAAGCTGGAGCGGAAGACGGGCGACGCCAACCAGACCCGGGCCATGCTGGAAGCCCGGCTGGGGCCGCTCAAGGCCGCCCTGGACGCCTCCGAGTCCCGCCTCAACCAGTACCGGAGCCGCTACGGCTCCGTGGACCTGTCCCGGGAGGCGGAGAACCTCCTCCTGCAGAGCAGCAGCTATACCACCCAGATCTCGGCCCTGGAACTGAAGCGGCAGGACGCCCTGCGGACCTTCAACGAGCGTTCGGACGTGGTGGCCACCCTCGACAAGCAGATCCAGGCCCTCAAGGACGAAGCGGCCCGCCTGGGCGGCAAGGTGCGCGACCTGCCCGGGACCCAGCAGGAGGTGGTGCGCCTGTCCCGGGAAGTGGCGCTCAACTCCGACCTCTACACGGCCCTGCAGAACGACATCCAGCAGCTGGGCATCGCCGGTTCGGGGGAGGTGGGCAACCTCGCCGTGGTGGACCCGGCCACGGTGGACCCGGATCCGGTCGGCCCCAAGGCGTCCGTGCTGGTGAGCTTCTACCTGGCCTTCGGCGCCGTGGCGGGAGCGGCCCTGGCCATGCTGCGGCAGCTGCTGCACCGGGGCATCAAGGACCACCGGCTCATCGAGTCCAGGCTCAGGCTGCCGGTGCTGGTCACCATCCCGCACAGCCGGGACCAGGAGCATCATGCCCGGGCCGTCCTGGGCGGCAGGAAAGGTGCGCACCTCCTGGCCGCGGACCACCCCGACGATCTCGCCGTGGAAAGCCTGCGCACCCTCCGCACCACGCTGCTGTTCACCCTGAAGGCCCCGAAGAGCCGGGCCGTGATGATCACCGGCCCCGCCCCGGACATCGGCAAGTCCTTCCTCTGCGCGAACCTGGCCACCATGCTGGCCCAGACCGGGGCCCGGGTGCTGCTGGTGGACGCCGACCTGAGGCGGGGCGACCTGCACCGCTACTTCGGGCTGAAGACCCGCCTGGGCGGACTGTCCGAGGTGCTCTCCGGCCGCTCGGAGTGGAGCCGCACCGTCCAGCCCACCGAAATCCCCAACCTCGCCCTGATGAGCACGGGCATCATCCCGGCCGATTCCGCCCAGCTGCTCCTGGCCCCGCGCTTCCAGGCCTTCGCGGCCGAGGCCGCGGCCGCCTACGACTACGTCCTGTACGACGCGCCCCCGCTGCTGCCGGTCACCGACGCGACCATCATCGGCGCCAGCGTCGGCACGGTGCTGCTGGTGGCCAAGTTCGGCCGGCATTCCCTGGACGAGCTCCGCACCTGCCAGCAGCGCCTGGAGGACCATGAGCTCCCCCTCAACGGGGTCGTCTTCAACGACATCGCACCCACCGGGCTGGGCTACGGCTACCAGACCTACCGCTATGCCTACCACTACAAGTACAAGTAGTTTCCCCATGGCCGCGCCCGACCGCCGCGCCGGCTTCCTGCGCAGCCTCGCCTCCCTGGCCGGCGGCGCGGCGGCGGGGCAGCTGGTCGCGGTGCTGGCCTCGCCCATCATCACCCGGCACTATCTCCCCGCGGACATCGGCGCCTTCAGCGTCTTCTCCACCACGGCCCTGCTGCTCAACGCCACCAACTCCCTGCGCTACGAGATGGCCATCCCGGTGGCCGAGGACGAGGCGGGCGCGGGCCACCTGGTGTGGCTCTGCCTGCTCCTGGTGGCCGGGTTCAGCACGCTGCTGGGCGGCGCCGTCTGGCGCTGGGGCGGGGCGTTCTGCACCCTGTTCAAGGTGCCCGCCCTGGCCCCGTTCCTCGGGCTGCTGCCGCTCACCCTGGCCGCGGCGGGGGTCTACGAGGCGGTGCATTTCTACGCCATCCGGCGCAAGGATTTCGCCTCCCTGGCCCAGTCCGGCGTGGTCCAGGGGGTGGCCCAGTCGGGGCTGCAGGCGGCCCTGGGCTTCTGCGGCGGCGGCGCCATCGGCCTGGTGGCGGGGGACCTGGCCGGGCGGGTGCTGAGTGCCCTGCGGCTCGGCTGGAGCGGCCGGCTCACCGGCGTCTTCGGGCACTTCCCATGGCGGGGCATCCGCCAGGCCGCGCGGACCTACGCGCGGTTCCCCAAGTACATGGCCGGGGCCTCCATCCTCAACCTGACCGCGATCCAGATCCCCTTCCTGCTGGTGCCGGTCTATTTCGGAGCGGCGGCGGCCGGACACTACTTCCTGGCCTACCGGACCCTGTTCATGCCCGCCAGCTTCATCGGCGCGGCCATCCAGCCGGTGTTCCTGGGCGAGGCCGCGGAGCGCGCGCGCGGCGGGCACAGCCTCGACCAGCTCACCTCGCGCCTGTTCCTGCTGCTCGCCGCCGCCTACCTGCCGGTCTACACCGTCTGCCTGGCGGGCGCGGGCCTGCTGTTCCCGCTGGTCTTCGGGGCGCGCTGGGGCGAGGCGGGCGGCCTCGCCCAGGTGCTCGCGCCCATGACCCTCATGTGGTCCCTGGCCCGCCCCATCTGCGGGATGCTCCTGGTGCGCGACCGGCTCAAGGAGAACCTGGCCTTCACCGTGTTCGAGCTGGCGGCGGTGGCGGCGGCCATCGTGCTCGGCCAGCGTTCGGGATCCATCCACCTGACCGTGGTCTGCATCTCCGGGGCCGGGCTGCTGGTCTCCACCACTTCGGTGATCCGGTTCCTCCACGCGGCGGAGGTGGACCTCGTCCCGGTGGCGGCCCGCTTCGGCATCCTGGCCGCCCTGAACCTGCCCCTGGGCCTCCTGGTGTGGGCCGCCGCCCGGGTGGCGGGCGCGGCCGGGACCCTGCTGGCGGCGGTGGCCGGAATGGCCGCGGTGGCGCTGGGCTCCTGCAGGTACCTGCGCCGGGAGCGACTGCTGTGATCCGCATCGTGCTCCTGGGCCAGCCGTTCTGGTCCCTGCGGCTGGCCGGCATCCTGAACCGGCGGCCCGGGGAGGTGGACGCGGAGTTCGTGTCGCTCAAGGGCCTCGGCACCCTCCGGGGGCTCCGCAAGGCCCTGGCGGCCAACGTCCTCATGCGCATGGGCTACCGCCCGGGGGCGCGCACCTGGCGGGGGCGCCTGTTCGACGGCATCTGGGCCTGCCTCAGGGCCTGCAACCCCCGCGCCCAGGCCGTGCACTACTGGCTCGGCACGGACGTGCTGCGCACCCTGGAGTCGTACCGGGCCGGCCGCCTGCGCCCCGGCCCCATGGCCCGGGCCCGGCGCGACCGGCACTGGGCCGACGCGCCCTGGCTGGTGGACGAACTGGCGGAGACGGGACTGGGCGCCCGCTACATCGCCCTGCCCGTGCCCCTGGCCCTGGGCGAGCCGCCCCGGGCGCTGCCGGAGCCTTTCACCGTCCTGACCTACATCCCCGACCGGCGCCCGGAGTTCTACGACGGGCCCAGCATCCTGCGCGCGGCCAGGGCCCTGCCGGGCATCCGCTTCGAAGTCATCGGCGGCACCGGCAGCTGGGTGGAACGCCCCGTGCCGAACCTGGTCTTCTTCGGCTGGCAGGAGGACGTCCGCCCCTTCCTGGCCCGGGCCTCCGTGGTGGTGCGGCTGGTGCGCCACGACGGCATGGGCGGGACCGTGCGCGAAGCCCTGGAGGCCGGCCGGCACGTGATCTATTCCCAGGCCATGCCCTGGGTGACCGTGGTGCCCTACCAGGATCCGCCGGCCCTGGAAGCCGCGCTCCAGGAACTGTTCGCCCGGCATGCGGCGGGGGAGCTCCCGCCCAACCGCCAGGGCCAGCGCTATGTGCGGGAAACCTTCGACCTGGAAACCTGCCTGGATACCTACCTGGCGGACCTGCGCCGGCCCGGGCACGGCTCCGCGCCCCCGGAGGACCCATGATCCGACGCGTCGCCTACCTCTGCCTGCAGGCCACCCGGGAAGGGCAGGCCTCCTATGCCCACGTGAACGAGATCATCGCCGGCCTGCGCCGGCGCGGCGTCGCCGTGGACCTCTACGAGCCGCGCTACCCGCGGCACGGCAAGCCGCCCGGAGTGGTCCGGAAGCTCTGGGGCTACCTGGCCGTCCAGCTGCGCCTGGGCGTCCGCCTGCCAAGCTACGACGTCCTCTACATCCGCGGGCATTTCGCGGAAGGGCTGGCCGTGCTCGCCGCCTGGGCGCTTCGGGTGCCCCAGGTCCATGAAGTGAACGGCCCCCTCGAGGACATGTACGTCATGTACCCCTGGACCCGCAACCTGGGCGGCTGTTTCCGCGCCCTGTCCCGGATCCAGCACCGCATGGCCAGCGCCATCATCACCGTGACCCCCCAGATGGCGGCGTGGTGCGCCAAGGCCTGCGGCAACCGACGGGTCCACGTGGTCCCCAACGGCGCCAACGTCGAGCTGTTCCATCCCGGCGCCCGGAGCCCCGAGGCCCCGTCCGGCTCCTACGCCATCTTCTTCGGGGCGTTCTCGCCCTGGCAGGGCATCGACACCATGCTCGAGGCCGTGCGCTCTCCGGAGTGGCCGGCGGGCACCCGGCTGGTGCTCGCCGGAGAAGGCGCCGAACGCGCCAAGGTGGAGGCCGCGGCGGCCGCGGGCGACCGGGTGCTGTACCTCGGGGTGAAGGGCTACCGGGACCTTCCGGGGATCGTGGCCCCCGCCGCCGTGGGCATCTGCGCCAAGCACGACGGCGGCAGCCATGACGGGATCGGCTGGTCGCCCCTGAAGCTGTACGAAATGATGGCCACGGGCATTCCGGTGGTGGTGACCGACCTGCCGGGCCAGTGCGAAGTGGTGGAGAGCGCCCGGGCCGGGCTGGTCATCCGGCCCGGCGATGCGGCCGCCCTGGCCAGGGCCGTGGCGCGCCTGGTGCGCGACCCGGCCCGGAGCCGGGCCATGGGCCGCCGGGGCCACGAACGGGTGGTGCAGCAGCATTCCTGGGACCACCGGGGCCAGGAGACGCTGGACATCCTGTGCGGCATCGCCAAGGGGGCCATGAAGGCATGATCCGGCTGAACCTCATCCTGCTCCTCGCGCTCGGCCAGGCGGTCTTCTCCGAGCGCCTGGCGCTCCACCTGGCCACCGGCGGGCGGGGCGTGGTGGGCGTCCCCGAGCTCCTGGGCCCCTGGGTGGTCTTCGCCCTGGTGCTCCTCCCCTGCTGGGGGGTCCTGGGCCGGGCCCTGGGCACCAGGCGGTTCCTGCTGTTCTGGATGCCCTTCCATGGCCTCAGCATCCTGCTGCCCTTGCTGGGGGTGGCTTTGGGCGGGTTCCCGCCGCGCAGCGCCTACGCGGCCTGGGCAGCCCTCACGCCGCTCGCGTTCGTCCTGCTCGGGGCGGCGGGGGGGTTCCAGGCCCCGGGGGCGGCGCGGCTGGCGCGGAGCTATTTCCTGTTCGCGGTGCTGGCCCAGGCGGCCATGGCCACCGTGCAGACCCTGGGCCAGCTGGCCTGGCTTCCCGGCATCCTGAAGCCGGTCTATACCTGGGATTTCAACGTGAAAGTGGCCTACCAGTCCGGGAACATCATCCTGGGGCGGGCCACGGGGTTCTATCTCAACCCCAATGCCCTGGGCGTCTGGGCGCTCCTGGCCTGGTGGACCAGCTGCTTCCTGCTCAAGGGGACCCGGCGCTGGGTGGGCTGCGCGGCCGCAGGCCTCACCATCCTGCTCTGCCAGTCCAGGGGGACCCTGGCCGCCTTCCTGGTGAGCGGCGCGGGCTACGGCCTGGTCTGGATGTTCCGGCTGGCCGGGCGGCGCCAGCGCCTGGGTGGGACCCTGGGCCTGGCGCTGGGCCTCCTGGCCCTCCTGGCCGTCGCCATGCCCGGCTCCGCGGACCCGGCCGGGAACCGCCTCGCGAGCGTCCCGGTGCTGGGACAGGCCCTGGAGCGCTATGCCTCGGGCGCCCGGGTGCTGTCCCGGGGCGCCTCGGCGGACGCCAACTTCGGCGAGCGCACCCGCTACTGGCGGGCCGCCATCACCTACCTCGGCGGGCATCCGTTCGGATCCCTCGGTTCCACCCAGATGGTGCTGGGGGTGCCCCCGGACAACCAGTACGTGGCGGCGCTGGAGCAGGGCAGCTTCCTCTACTTCGGGGCGCTGCTGCTGGCCCTGTGCGGGGGACTCCGGCTCGTCACCAGCCCCCGCGCCCCTTCCCGGCTCCTGGCGGTGGCCTCCCTGGCCCTGATGGTCAACGGGGTCAGCGCGGTGCCCTTCGCCTACCCGGCCTCCCTGCTGTTCTGGCTGCTGGTGGGATTGCAGGCGGCCGAGCAGGTACGGCGGCGGGAATGGGCCCCGCAGGAGGTGGACCCGCCATGACCCGGATGCTCGTCGTGACGACGGTGCGCTGCACCCTCACCAGCTTCCTCATGCCCTATGCCGCCCATTTCCGGGCCAGGGGCTGGACCGTGGACGCCCTGGCCAGCGGAGCCACCCTCGACCCGGCCTGCCTGGAGGGCTTCGACCACTGCTTCGAAGCGGACTGGTCCCGGAACCCGTTGCGGCCCCAGGGCCTGGTCCGCATGCCGGGGGTCCTGCGGCGGCGGGTGGCGGCGGGAGCCTATGACCTGGTCCACGTGCATACGCCGGTGGCCGCCTTCATCACCCGCTACGCGCTGCGCGATCTCCCCCGGGAGCAGCGCCCCGCGGTGGTGTACACCGCCCACGGCTTCCATTTCCATGACCGCGGGAACCCGCTGGCCAACGCGGCCTTCGCCGCCCTGGAGCGCCTGGCCGGCCCATGGACGGATCGCCTGGTGGTGATCAACCGCAGCGACGAACAGGAGGCCCTGCGCCGGCGGATCGTGGAGCCCGCCCGGCTGCGCCACATGCCGGGGATCGGCCTGGACCTGGCCCGGTACCATCCCGGGTCCGTGCGGGACGAGGCGGTGGCCTCGGTGCGGGCGGAACTGGGCCTGGCTCCCGGCCAACCGCTCTTCCTCATGGTGGCCGGTTTCCAGCCGGGCAAGCGGCACCGTGACCTCCTGGCCGCCTTCGAAGCCCTGGGCGAGACCCGGGCCCACCTGGCCTTCGCCGGGGAAGGCCCGCTCCTGCGCGGGCTCCAGGCCTGGTGCCGGAAGCGGGCGCTGGCGGCCCGGGTCCACTTCCTGGGGCAGCGGCCCGATGTGCCGGCGCTCATGCGGGCCTCGCTGGCCACGGTGCTGCCGTCGGAGCGGGAGGGGCTGCCCAGGAGCGTCATGGAATCCATGGCCCTGGGGGTCCCGGTGATCGGCGCCGATGCCCGCGGCCTGCGCGACCTCCTGGCCCAGTGCGGGGGGGAACTGGTTCCGGTGGGGCATCCGGCGGCGCTCCGGGCGGCCATGCAGCGCCTGATCCAGGATCCGGCCCGGGCCCGGGACCTGGGGGAACAGGCCCGGAGCCGCATGGCGCCGTTCGACATCGCCCATTTGCTGCAGATGCACGAGGAGCTCTACGCCGAACTGCTCGAGGCGCGGCGGGGGTGAGCCCGGACCAGGAAAATAACCTGGCGCCGCCGGCGCCCGGTCTAAAACCGACCATAAATGGCGTCAACCCCCTTAATTTATAAAGAGAAACGCTACCATTAAACATAGCCAACTTACGGCTTCGTGACCGAGATCACGTGGACTTTCCAAGCGGCCGGCCGATACTTCGGTCATCGGGTCGTCTGAGCGCTTGCGGCAGAGAGACCCGGTCACCCACAGCACCCAGAACGCGTTTGTCATCGGCCTAAAGCTTGGGGCTCAGCCAATTCCAAGTTGAAACAGCCTGACCCTGCGGGCGCACGCCCAGGGCAGGCCCGTAGGAGATTCCATGCTCGCATCCGCGCATGTTCGCAAAGACGCTCTGCGCCTTTCGCGGTTCCTTGCCACCCCGGTCCTGGCCGTCGCCCTGGGCCTGGCCCTGGCTGGCCACGGAACGGCGGCCCAGGCCGCCACCACCGCCTATCCCGATCCCCCCACCGGGCTCAGCTACGCCCAGGGCACCATCGCCGCGACCGTGGGCCAGGCCGTGGCCACCGACCTGCCCACCGTCACCGGCACCGTGACCACCTACACGGCCGCTCCCGCCCTGCCCGCCGGCCTGAGCCTGAACGGCGCCACCGGGGCCATTTCCGGGACCCCCGGGGCCACGGCCGCCGCCGCCGGCTACACCATCTACGCCTCCAACCAGGCGGGGTACGCCACCACCACGGTGGTGATCTCCGCCGCGGCCGCCTACCCCGTCCCCCCCACCGGCCTCGCCTACGCCCAGGCCGCCATCTCCGCCACGGTGGCCACGGCCATCAAGGCCGACCTGCCTTCCGTCACCGGCACCGTGACCACCTACACGATCGTTCCCGCACTGCCCGCGGGGCTGAGCCTGGACAGCGCCACCGGGGCCATTTCCGGGACGCCCAGCGCCGCGGCCGCCGCCGCCAGCTACACCGTCTATGCCTCCAACCAGGCCGGGTACGCCAGCGCCGTGGTCAGCGTCGCCGTCAACGCTCCCGTCCCGGCCCCCACCGCCAGCGTCCCCGGCTTCCTCGGCCTGTTCCAGGACTTCCCGTCGTCCTCGCTCTACGCCAGCGCCAGGACCGCCGCGGCCATGGCCGCCAATCCCTGGATGAAGGGCGGCCGGTTCTGGGTGGACACCGAGGACATCTGCCAGGACACGGTGCTGCCCCTGGCCGGCTGGAATGCGGACGCCTCCAGCGTCACCGGCTTCACCGGCCCCATGAGCTCGGTGCTGGTCCGCATGACGGCCGATCCGGACGCCTCCTGGAACATCCAGGGCGCCGGCAGCGCCGCCGCCATGGACGCCGCGGTGGCGGGCATCGTCTCGGTGGGCGAAGCCGCCCGCACCACCAGCTACCTGCT